>SDBT01013420.1_pt1 | contig 13125 bp, 13 predicted proteins | sample 2277101 | NCBI WGS metagenome assembly SDBT01 (sample SAMN10404973, study PRJNA504765) | marine sediment metagenome | isolation source: marine sediment core GS10_PC15, 103 cmbsf | place: Arctic Ocean: Southern Knipovich Ridge | collected 2010 | reverse complement strand
TTTGGTCCTTTCTGTTACAGACACAAACATTATATTCATTATGCCAATGCCTCCTACGAGAAGTGAGATTGCAGCTATTCCACCCAGCACAACTGTGAGTGTTGTAGATATTTCACTTGCCATCTCCAGGATCTGGATATTCCCTGTTACTAAGAAATCATTACCTTCGCCCGGTAAAATACTATGCTGGGTCCTGAGTATCTCCTTTACTTCTTCGGTAGCTTCATCTACAAGCTCTTCACTCTCCGCTTTGGCTATAATATTATTTATAGTATCAGTACCATAGAGTTTGTTCTGGGCTGTAGTTATTGGAATATATACAACACCACCAGGATCATCCTTACCAAAAGAAGAGCCCAGGGGTTTGATAGTACCAATAACAGTAAAATTTTTACCGCTTATCTTGATTGTCTCACCTACAGGATTTATTTTGCCAAAATAATCTTGCACTACTGCATCCCCCAAAACAACTGCATTTGACATATTTGCTACATCACTTTCGGTTATGAAAATTCCCCTATCCATTTCATAACCCTGTACTTTCAAAAAATCTTCTGTCGTACCGATAATTCTTGTATCTCCGCTCCAGCTTAGATAAGATATTGTACCTCCGTTGTAATAGACTGGTACTACTTCATTTAGAAGTCCGGCTTCTCTTTTCAGTGCATAAACATCTTCAAGATAGAGATCTCCCTTCACTATTTCTTCTTCTGCTTCATCGCCTCCAAACCGGCTCTTCATTCCTTTACTGCCAATTCCTTCCTCTCCGGGATATATGGTTATGACATTTGCTCCTATCTCCTGGATATCTCCAATAATGGATGCCTCGGCACCGGCACCTACTCCCATGACTGCAACAACTGCACCTACCCCGATTATAATTCCGAGCATAGTCGGGAAGGATCTTAACCTGTTTGAGCCCAGGGACTTTAATGCAATCTTTATATTCTCATATATTCTTTTCATATTTTAATTATTCTCCCTAAGGTCATTGATCTTAACTTCAAGTTTCGGCATGTTTTGGAGCATCTCCCTGGCATCGATCGGATCATCTATTTTTCCTTCATTTATGATCGATCCATCCCTTAGATAAATTACTTTCTGGGCTGCTTCTATCACTTCACTTATCAGTTTTTCCCTGGACTTTTTCGGATTCTTTCTTAAATATATCAAAGGAAACTCAATATTTCCCATAACATTGGATTTTGAAAGCAGATTAAAAGTCTGGAAAACAAATCCGATCTTTTTGTTCCTAATTTCTGCAAGTTGATTGTCATTCAACTTGCTCATATCAATATCTTCAAGTAAATAAGAGCCGGAGGTGGAAATATCAAGTGCACCTATAATATTCATAAGAGTCGACTTGCCTGATCCTGAAGGTCCCATTATGACAACAAATTCACCCTTCCTGATAGTCAGGTCTGCTCCCCTTAATGCATTTACCTTATTATCACCGATCCTGTATACCTTGGTGATATATTTCATGTCTATGACTTCTTGTTCCATTATTTTCCCTATCACTTATATAAATATTTTAAAGGTCACTTTATTCTTGAAGTTACTATTATATCTCCTTCTTTTAGCCCCGAGTATACTTCAATATATAAATAGTCATTTATGCCGGTAGTGATCTCCACTTGCTTTATTGCCTCTTTTATATTTTCCGGTTCTACATCAAATGTAGTAAGCAGGTCCACAAAACTTTTCCCATCTTCTTTATAAACTGACTGTATGGGGACATACAGGACATCCTCTGCTTTCTGGGTTATGATAGATGCATTAGCTGAAAGTCCGTAATATATATCGATGCCTTCTCCAGTCTTGAATTTCATTAATACTTCAAAAGATGTGATCCCTCCATCACTCACGGCTATGGGGATTATTTCTATCACTCTGCCATCAAATTCCATATTAGAATAAGCATCAAAGGTGATAAGGGCTTCAACCCCTTCAGAGATCTTGAATATATCATTCTCACTTACTGTTACCTTTACTATAAACTCATCACTTATAAGGGTAAGAGTGTTGGACCCGCTTGCCTGCTCTCCTATCCTGAAATCGGAGGATAATACTACTCCATCATAAGGAGCATAGAACTTATAGTCCTGAAGACTTTCCTCTGCCTCTTCCAGTTCCTTTTTTGCTGCTTCTACTGCAAGCTCAGTTTGTTTTAAATTCTCAGCAGTCAATTCTATTTGAGCCTTTGTTGATTGCAGGCTGGAAAGATTGTTCCAGTAATTGGTTGATTGATTGTCAATTGACTGCTCATAAGAAATTTCTGCCTGATTAGTGGAAGAACGGTTAGAACTTTTTACAGATTCAACTGTGTTTTCTGCAGATTCCACACTCTGTGCATTTTACAGAGCTCTTAGGGCACTCTCAAGAGATAACTGGGCACTCCTGTTTGCGGTCTCCAGAGATACCAGTGCACTTTGGGTCGCCCTTTCTGCCCCCTCTGTATTTAATTCTGCCAGTTGAACAGCTATATGATTTGCATCAAGAGCATTCTGATAATTCATCTGGGCAACTCTCAAGGAACTTTCAGCATCCCCTATATCCGTCTCAATTTGTTCTAATAGATCCAGGGCATCAGAATTATCTAATTCGATCAATAAATCTCTTTCTTTGAAAGAATCGCCTTTTTTCACTGCAGAGATTATCCCGCCGGATACCTGCAACGTATAATAATTATGTGTGATCGAATCTGTTACACCGGTAGTCGCAACCAGCTGTATGATATCACCTGTCTCCAGTTCAAATATTTCTATTCCTTCCTCAACTGAGTTTGCCCCATTATTACCCAATTTACCGAGCACCCCCGCCCCGCTGCACGAAGTCAGGACCATCACAGCAATTAAAACTATAACTGCCGGGATTGTGAGGATATAGATTTTTTTCATTTTTGGATTCATCTTAATTCCTTTGTAGGTTTTTTATTTAGTTTATGGTTTTTATTATATTTTACAAATCAAAGATGAAGAAATTCTGGAGACAGATTTTAATAATATGGAGACAAACCGGATCAAATATTATATATATGTTTACTCGGATTACAGATATTTTAGTATCTTATCTCGCTGCTTTATACTAAAATCATTTCGATAAAGTCTTAAAAATACTTTTTTCTTTAGTTTTTCAGGTGGGGTACTTTCTTTGATCGAGCTTAATAAGATCGTGGATGAAAAATCAAACATAGAAAATCCCATTAATAATCTTTCTTCCCCGGTTTTTTTTGCCATCATTTTTCTATAAATTAATTCAACTTTTTTATTATTTGTCTCCATTGGTTATCTCCTTAAAAAAGTCTGATATTTTTAATTTTTTTACCCAATCGCGTATATATTTCATATCTACTTTTTCTTTCAGAAGATTTTTTACATCTTTGATCTGAAGTTCCGAATGGCTGTCCTCAGCCCATAATAGTTTTGAAATTATAAGATCTTCAATTGATACAATAAATATTTTTAATCCTTCTATATTGATTTGTCTTCTTCTGTTAATTTCTGTTTTCTGGTATTCAGTATTTTTTCTTATGATAAAATCTATTTTCATTACTTCTTTTAAATGAATTATATTAAACATAAATTGATTTCCTATTGCATCTTCAACCATTTCCAGATCTATATAATATTCTTCTTTAAATGTAGTATAAAATCTGTCAATATCATCTATTTCGATTACAATATCTATATCCCTTGTCATCCGGGGGACAGTATAATAGTTCATGGCTACTGATCCGCTTATCATATATGGAATTTTATTATTATTTAATTTTGTTATTACATCCTGAAAGACTTTTAATTCAAAAAGCATATAATAGTTTCCCAGCTTCTAAGTTTTTAAGTTACTAAATATTTTATATTAAAGTATTGGAAGTTGAAACAGTATAAACATAAATTTACTTTTTAAATCCTATAAAGTATTATATTTATCCGTGGGGATGTAGTTCAGCTGGGAGAACGCTTGTCTGGCAGACAAGAGGTCGGCGGTTCAAGTCCGCTCATCTCCACCATTAAATTCCAGACCAGTCAGGGACATGGTGGATCCATGTTCCTTAGGACTTGAAAAGACGGACTAAGCGAAGCGAAGGCGAACTTGCGTCTTATTTACCTTTTTCTTTTCTCGCAAAATAATAATCCCTGTTTTCCTTGATCATATCGATTATTTCCAGGCTATAAGGACAACTCTCAATACACTCACCACATTCAATGCACTCATCTACCTGCTTCACCTGCTTAGTCCTCTCAGGATTTATAGCTTTATCAAAAGAAAACTGCTTAAAAAAGACTTTTACAAAATTGATTTGTACGATATCAATCCCCTGGCAGCAGGGCATGCAATAACCGCAGCCCCTACAGAATTTATCCCCCAGTTCCTCTTTTATTTCCTTCATTATCTTTTGGTCAGTATCATTAATCGGTCCCCTCATTTTCACAAGCTTAAGATTTTCCTCAAGTTCCCTTTTGCTCTGCATCCCTATAATAGGTACGATCTTTTCGTACTGGCTGACATATTTAAGACTTACCCTGGCATCATCCATCCTCCCTCCCCCAAGAGGTTTCATCCCCATAATACCTATATCTTTTTCAACCAATTTATCATAATTTTTATCCACGAATTCAGTTGAGATAAAATTTACAGGTATCATGACAGTGGCAAAATCTTCTATGTCATAATATCTCTCAATAATATCCGGATTATGGCAGGAAAAACCTATAAAACCGATCTTACCCTTTTTATTCTCCTTTATCAGTGCATCTATTACACCATTATTTAAAAGTTCATCAAGCTTCTTATCTTTAGAGACATCATGAAACAAGAAAATATCAATATAATCAGTACCCAATCTCTTTAAACTGGTCTCAAGATCATTTATAAAATCATCTTTTAAGGTCTGTGGAGATTTTGTAGAGATGATCACCTTATCCCTTATACCTTTTAATGCTTTTCCCAGTATATCTTCGCTATCCGGGTAATCATGAGCCGTGTCAATAAGATTGATTCCCCTATTTACAGATTCCCTTACAAGATCTACTGCCTCTGCTTCCGGTATTCTGCATATCTGAACCGCACCAAAGCCAAACTGTGATACCCTGAGATCTGTTTTCCCAAGTCTCCTATATTCCATTTAATCTCCTGTTTCAATTTTTGTAATCTCAAAGAATCTATATTTGATCAAAATTAAATAAGCTTTTAATGTTTATATTTAAAGTATCTCATATCCAGTATTATTTCCAAATTTAATTTAAGGGGATTTTTACAGATATTGCCTGGAGTTTTAGGTATCTTAATTTGTATAATAAATATATATTATTTAGAATTATTTAAGATCAACTATATATTGAACACATGAACTGATCAAAAAATACTTATATAAGGAGAAACCTGTCATGAAAAAATCGCTCGGTGCGAAGACTATTGTATATCCCACGCCGGTATTTCTGATCGGGACCTATGATGATGGAGGGAACCCAAACCTGATGGCTGCGGCATGGGGAGGAATTTGTTGTTCGGTACCTCCTTGTATAGCGGTCTCTTTGAGAAAAGCTACTTATAGTTATGGGAACATAATGTCCAGGGGTGCCTTTACTATTAATATAGCACCATCAGAAATGGTAGCCGGGGCTGATTATTGTGGTATTATTTCCGGAAGAGATGAGGATAAATTTTCAAAAATAAATATAAACTCTGTTAAAAGTGATCTTGTTGATGCTCCATATGGTGAGGAATTTCCCTTTATCCTTGAGTGCAAGCTTCTCAGCAGTAATGAGATCGGCCTCCACACTCAATTCATCGGTGAGATAATGGATATAAAGGCTGATCCAAAGATACTCGGGGAGGATGGAAAACCTGATATAAAGAAAATTGATCCCATCATTTTTGATCCCGGATCACATAATTACTGGTCAGTTGGAAAACACCTGGGCAAAGCATTCTCAATAGGCAAGAATATCAGCTAATGGTATCTATCTCCGAATAAACTAAAACTTTAATCCAGATAAATCGTTTATAAGATATAGGCTTTTTTATTATTTAAAAGAATGAGCTCTTTGACTTGACATTAAGGGTTAATTTTAATAAAAGAATTTAGAGCACTAAAAAATATTGTATGGCTAAATGTGTTTTAAGCTTATTTTAAGCTAGGCCATATATGATGAAGAATAAAACTGATTTACATAGAGAAAGATTTAAAAACTAAGGAGATAAAATAAAGATATGAAGATTTTAATGGTATACCCTGATTATGTGAACACATTTTGGGGATTTAAAGGAATTTTAAAGTTTATTGGAAAAAAAGCTGCTTACCCTCCACTGGGACTTTTGACAATAGGAGCAATGCTTCCTCTCCACTGGGAAAAGAAGCTTGTAGATATGAATACTGATAAGCTTGATGAAAAGGATATCAAATGGGCCGATTATGTATTTATAAGTGCGATGATAGTCCAGAAAGAAACAGCAAGAAAAGTAATAGCTCTTGCAAAAAAGCTTGGAAAACCTGTTGTAGCGGGTGGTCCGCTGTTTACAACAGGCTATGAGGATTTTCCTGAAGTAGACCATCTGGTACTTGGCGAGGTAGAAGACTACTTTCATGAGGTACTTAATGATCTTGAAAATGGAAAACTTAAAAAAATGTACCAGAATACTGGTTTTCCGGTTATCTCTAAATCTGTTCTTCCTGATTGGAGTCTGGTGAAGACTTCCTATTATAATTCACTGTGCATCCAATTTTCCAGGGGATGTCCTTTTAATTGTGAATTTTGTGATGTTGTACAATTAAACGGTAGGACACCAAGACTCAAATCTGTAAGACAGATACTGGATGAACTGGAATCGCTTTACAATGCAGGTTGGAGAGCCGGTGTGTTCTTTGTAGATGACAATTTTATTGGGAATAAAGCAAAGCTAAAGAAAGATTATCTTCCTGCCATAATTAAATGGCAAAAGGAAAAGAAATATCCTCTCTCGTTCAATACACAGGTATCTATTAATCTTGCTGATGATAAGGAGCTTATCAAGCTTCTGTCACAGGCAGGTTTTACTTCTGTTTTTGTTGGGATTGAGACTCCTGATGCTGAGGGTCTTAATGAATGCGGTAAAATACAGAATAAGAACAGGGACCTCATAGAATCTGTAAAGACGATTCAGAAAGGCGGACTCGAAGTACAGGGTGGCTTTATTGTAGGGTTTGACAGTGATAATATATCAATATTCCAGAGGCAGATAGATTTTATACAGAAAAGCGGGATCGTAACAGCAATGGTTGGGATCCTGACAGCACTTCCCAAGACAAGGCTTTATCAGAGACTTAAAGAATCCAAAAGGTTGGTAAAAGTAGCTAGCGGGAACAATACAGGAACCGGTAGTTTAAATTTTATTCCAAAAATGGACAAGGAGGTTCTGGTTAATGGCTATAAAAAAGTCCTTTCAACCATTTATTCGCCAAAATCTTATTATGAAAGGATAAAAACATTGCTGAAAGAATATAAGCCTTTAAAGGTGAAAACTGCGAAACTGCGTTTTTACCATTTAAGGGCCTTCTTCAGTTCTATATGGCTGCTTGGAATCAAGCAAAAAGGAAGAAGATATTTCTGGAAACTGCTTCTATGGTGCCTTGTTAGAAAACCAGGCATGCTTCCATATGCAATTGGATTTTCATTTATAGGGCTTCATTTCAGGACCCTGGACCATGGCCTGGCAAGTACAGCATAACCAGTTAAATTGTACATCTTAACCAGCATAAAGACATTTTGGACATGGCCTAATTTATAGGATACAGTATAGCATGCAAATAATCTGTACTTCCATTATCACCTTTTTTCAGTGAATATAGCTTTCAGGCTGATCTGGTATTTTATAACTCCCGGAAGTTCTTTAGCATGTTTTATCCAGTCTTCTATCATTCCGTCTGAAGGAGACCTCCTTACAAGTTTCGTTGCTGCATTCACTTCTAATCAATTATTTAGCTTTTAACAATTGGTGAAGCATTCTCATCAAGAGGATTTGTCCTTACTGCCAGTGAATAGAGATATGGATATTGATCCTTCAGGTGCATAATATAATCTATCCATCGATTAAGTAAAAGAACATAGCCTCTTTTTATGTCCCCGGATATATGTACCATATCTGAATGTGGGAGTTTATCAAGATCTGTCCTGTATTCCAGCTCTTCAGTCAGGTGAAAAACAGCCCATAGAAGTTCCGTAAAAGCCTCATGCTCAAGGAGATTCGGGTTTTCAAGTAGCCTTAAAAGAAAATTCCTCCTTTTTGTAAGGAAGACCTGAAGTTCTTTTAAATCTCCCAGGCTGCTATCGATCTCAAAATCATAATCTTCCATCATATTTGATGCCTTTTTGAAATCATTATTACTCCAGTTTTTCATCTGTGATAGTTCTTTTTTGACATCATCAGATTTATGATCGAAATCTGCAAATGTAGGGAGGAGTTTCAGGCCTACTTCACTAAAGAATGCTCCGATTACCATATTTAGCTTTTTTATCATTGCCTTCTTTTCCCTGTCAGAAAGAACTCTGTGAATAATAAGGGTGACAAAAAGGACTTCGATGGGAACAAATGCAATATCTCCAACCATATATATAAATATATGATGAGGGTCCCTGAATATAAAATAGTGAACAGTATATAGTACTGCTGACAGCACTACAAGTGATATGCCTAAAATTACCTGCCAGTTTGCCTTCTTCATATTTTTTTCCTCCTGGTGTATTTTTTCATCTTATGACCCGATATTATTCAATATCATTATTTTACCTTTTGATTCCTTAGGTTCTCAGCACAAGTCTCCGGAAAAATAGAATTTATATTCATCCCTGAACCTATTTCAAAACCAGCCCTGGTGCTTAGTCTTGGAAGGATCTCAATATGCCAGTGATAGTGCCTGTTTCCTGATTGATCTGCCGGGCTGCTATCTATGACAAAGTTATAATCAGGATCATCCAGCAAGTCATACAATTTTTTCAAGACTGTCCTTAGAACACTTGCCAGATCCAACAGTTCATCCTCATTTGTCTCTGCAAAACATGATTGATGCTTTTTTGGATATATAACTATATTATATGGTACAACAGATGCAAAGGGAGTTACTGCCAGGAATTTATTATTGTCGTAGACAATTCTGCTGCCATCTTTCAATTCATTTTTTATAATGTCGCAGTAAACACAATTGCCGAAATCATCATAATATCTTTGAGCCTCAAACATCTTATTTCTTATAAAACCAGGCACAAAAGGAGTTGCCACTATCTGGGAATGCGGGTGATCAATTGAGGTACCTGCTCTCTTCCCGTGGTTTTTGAATACTGTCACAAGTTGATTCATTTTGTCCCGGCTGATATCGAGGAACCTTTGCCTGTATGCCTTTATTATTTTTTCAACATGTCCTGTATCCATTTTAACAATATTATCATTGTGCTTTGGTGACTCTATTATAACCTCATGACGTCCTATTCCGTCAATGGATAAATACGGCCCACTGATATGCCTTCTCTCGCCGCCTTCCCGGGTATCCTTTTTATATTCAACTGCAGGGAATTTGTTTGGAACTACCCTCACAGACCAATCCTTGCCCCCGTTTATGACCAGAATTTCTTCAGGTGTCATGCTTTCATTGCCTTTACAAAAAGGACAACTAAGTTCATGCTGCTTCTGAATCTTTTGCTTCCTGGATCTTTTAAAGTCATTTGGCCTTTGAGCTCTTTTTACTGAAAAAATTGTCCAATCTTTTGTAGACAGATCCTGCCTTATTATTGATGACATATAAAACCCTTCTCTTAAAATCTAAATACTACTTTGTTTTCAAATAACAATTAGTATAATAATATTAATTAAAGATTATAAAATCAATTTTTATATGTATATGTGAATATATAACCGGTAATATTTCATTATGGAAATAAGCATAGAAGAATTTGAATCTGAGATCCTTGATGTCCTGGAAAACCTGCCGCAAAAGTTCAAGGATAAGTTCGATAATATCAGTTTCTTGATTGAAGAGAAAAATATCAGTCCCTTCATTAAGAATAAAAGCGGGGGTCCCAGGTTTACCCTTGGTCTGTATCACGGTGTCCCCATGACTTCCAGTGGAAGCAGGAACCGCTCTCTGCCTGACAAAATAATCATATATAAGAAATCGATCGAAGCTGTAAGCAGGGATATGTTAAGCCTAAAGAAGAATATAAAAAGAGTCGTACTCCACGAGATCGGTCATCATTTCGGTATTGGTGAAGATAGGCTAAAAGAGCTTGGCTATTAACTTCCACCATTATGCATGATCTGATCTCTTAAAAACTATATCCAGGTAATCCACTCCAAGTTCGCGCGCCATCTTTTCGCATTTTGCTTTTAGCAGGAAATATATCTTTTTACCTTTTACATCGTCCAGGGATTCAATATTGCCCTGGCCCTTACTTATAATAATACCGGAATTTTCGAATTCCTTTAGGAATTCTTCTGAGCATGTTCCAAAATCCAATCCTATGCAATCACACCCGGTCTCAATTGTTTGTGCAATATTATCCAGACCTGCTTCCCTTGCATCTTCTATGGTCGCATCATTTAATATCGGCCCTGATTTTACTGCAAGTACTACCTTTTTCCCCATTCCAGCCAGTTCACTGATAAAGACCCTGTCAAATACTATCTCCCCTGAATTGTCAGCCACATATAATATTTTATCTGTCTTTTTAAGATCTTTTACAAAGTGTGCAAAATCATCAATAGTAAGGGGTATATTCTTGACCTCCTCTATCACACTGTCAAGATCCACTTTTCTACCCTCTATAATATGTATTCCATAATCTATAACATTGCCTGCAACAGCTATTTTTGCAGCAGCATGTAAACCGTCATCTGCTTCTCCTACTATCTCTTCCAGTTTAGGATAAAGTTTGAGGGCAGCAGTATTGTATTTTCTTTTTACGTCTTTATAGGGGTCCTTTATGCCTGTGACCCTTGCGACTATTTTATAGACTTCATTTGAATTTGCGGCAGGAGTATCATCAAGATCAATATCTGCTAATCTCTTAAAAAGTTCCCTTAAAACTTCTGTGCTCTGTTTCTCACTGGCTTCTGCTATTTCCAATGCACTGAAAGCCTGCCTTACTATGCATAGCATACATTCTAGATCCGTTTTCAACTTCTAACTCCCTGATTGATATCTATATTAAATATGAAGCAATAAAATATATGTTGCAAACTCATATATTATCCTGTTTAAAAATACCGGTATACGGCATTGATTATATATTAATATACATTAAATTTTGAGATAAACTTGTAAAAATTGATTTACTAAAATATTTTTCACTTTAAGTGAAAAATATATTTACTAATATAAGAGAATTTTTTAGTATTTTCACCTATTATCTGCTATAATTACTTCGTGCAGTCAGTTTTCTTAATGACTATGTTCTAATTATTAAAAGTCGATTGTACAATATTATTAAAATAAAAAGTCTATTAGTGAACAAAATAAATAGGAGTTGATATAAATTGGTAGCAGAAGAAAAAAGAGGCGATGAAAGCCTCGAAAAAATAAAGATACCAGAAGAGCTTCCTCTTCTGTCTCTTAAGAACAGTGTGGTATTTCCTTATCTTGCCACTCCGCTTGTGGTTGGAAGGAAGAATTCCCTGGAAGCTGTGGAGAATGCTTCCAAGGAGCATAAAATAATCGTAGTTGTTGCACAAAAGGAAGAAAACAAGGAGATCATTGAAAAGGAAGATCTTTATGAGACCGGTACTGCCTGCGCAATAAAGCAGGTCGTAAATGTCAGCGATAGTGAAATAAAATGTGTTGTCGAGGGTATTTCCAGAGTAAAGATAAAATACTTCACACAGGAGGAACCGTATTTTAGGGCTTCTGTTGAAGTGATCAAGGAAGAACCATATACAGAAGATGAGGAAATAAAAAATACGAATACTACTATCAGGATGCAGGTAGAGAAATTTATCCAGCTGGGTATTCCCCTGCCTACTGCCTTCGTGGTAGCAGCAACTAATATTTCAAGACCGGAAGTACAGGCTGACCTTTTTGCATCTTATCTTCTTACAACTGCTGAACAGAAACAGAGGGTATTGGAAGAAAATAATATTGAAAAGAGATTGAAGATCCTGACTGGATTACTTGGTGAAGAACTTAAGAAATTTGAGGTTCAGTCCCAGATAAGGGACAAGGTCCAGAAGGAAGTCGGTAAGACTCAGCGTGAATATTTCCTGAGGCAGCAGCTTAAGACCATTAAGGAAGAGCTCGGTGAATCGGATGAATCCGTAGCAGTCACCAATGACCTGAAGGAAAAGCTGGATAAAAAGAAGAAGATGCCAAAAGATGCAAGGCAAAAGGTAGAAAAAGAGATGAAAAGGCTGGAAGGTATTCCCGCTATGTCTCCGGAGCATTCTTATATAAGGACCTATATTGAATGGATGCTTGATGTGCCCTGGTCCGAGAAGACAAAAGATACCCTGGATATTAAAAAGGCAAAAAAGATACTCGACAGGGATCATTATGATCTTGAAAGAGTCAAGGTCCATATACTTGATTATCTTGCAGTGAGAAAACTTAAAGGAAAGACCACAAAGGGCCCAATACTCTGTTTTGTCGGTCCTCCAGGCGTAGGCAAGACTTCACTTGGACAGTCAATTGCCAGGGCCACAGGAAGAAAATTCATAAGGATGTCTATTGGCGGTATAAGGGATGAAGCTGAAATCAGGGGCCACAGGAGGACATATGTTGGCGCCCTTCCGGGCAGGATAATACAGGGACTCTCACAGGCAGGAACCAGTAATCCTGTGTTCATGCTTGATGAAATAGACAAGGTAGGGGCAGATTACAGGGGAGATCCTGCATCTGCTCTTCTTGAAGTACTGGATCCTGAACAGAATAATTCATTCAGGGATCATTATCTTGAAGTGCCCTTCGATCTTTCAAATGTGATGTTTATAACTACTGCAAATATTCTGGAGACCATACATCCGGCACTCAGGGACAGAATGGAAGTAATTGAGATCCCGGGATATAGTTCCGAGGAAAAGATCCATATTGCAAATAAGTTCCTTATACCAAAGCAGTTAAAGGAACAGGGAATCGAAAAATACGCTGTCAGGTTTGCCAGT
>SDBT01013418.1_pt1 | contig 13125 bp, 15 predicted proteins | sample 2277101 | NCBI WGS metagenome assembly SDBT01 (sample SAMN10404973, study PRJNA504765) | marine sediment metagenome | isolation source: marine sediment core GS10_PC15, 103 cmbsf | place: Arctic Ocean: Southern Knipovich Ridge | collected 2010 | reverse complement strand
TGCCCGCATACACGCGGATGCCCTCGTAGACCCCGTCGCCGTAGAGCAGGCCGTGGTCGAAGACAGAAACCACCGCGTCCGCCCTGCTTACGAACCTGCCGTCCATCCAGATGGTCGCCATGGTTACTGTACCTCCTCATCCCGAAACACGTCACGGAGCTTCTCGTATCGCGGCCCGAAGCGCTGTTTCAGCACCGGGTCGAACCGGCTCACCACCTTCATCATGTATATGTCGTGCCTTATATAGTCCTCTGCCATGGCGACAAACCCCTCATTTTTGCTGTATGCACCGTCAGCCACCACCTCCCCGCGCACGGTGCCCACAAGGGCCTCTCTGGAATCAGCCACTATCACGAGGCCGCGCCCGCCCTTTTCCTCTAACAGTGTGTGCTGGATGGGGTGGACGTACACCACGCCCACCTTCAGCGTCGAAGGGCCGAAGTGGATAGTGGCCACCTTCACGCCCCTCTTCGTGGCACTAAGGAGCATGGGCTTCAATTCCTCGGCCTCCAGGGCCCAGAGCGAGAGGAGGAGCGTGCTTTGTGCCCCGTCCAGCATCAGGATGGCCTTCTCCATAAGGGAGTCGTAGTCGGAGATGTTCCGGATGGTGGGGGTCTCCCTTGAGCGGCTTGCTTCTTCGAGGGCCGTGTCCAGCTCACCAAGCGTGGTATCCATCATGTGGCGCCTCATGCGCAGGAACTCCTCCGGGGGCTGGGGCACGTACTTGTTCTTGCCGTCTCTTTCCACCTGGGCCGCCACCCCGCGTTCTTCAAGCCGGGCCATTACCTCGTATACCTTGCTTGTGGGTATGCCCGAGGACTTTGCCACCTCGTAGGCGCCCGCAGGGGTGGCGCCCAGGAGGGCCACGTATGCCCTGGCCTCGTACTCACTGAGGCCGGTGTACATGAGGTTTCTTATGAGCTTATTCTCTACCATGGTAGAGAATAACACTTTTCGATAGGGACAGTCAACTAAAAAAAGGCTGGATACGCTTGGGACAGAACCCTGGTTTCAAGATATTATCTTTAATTTACAGAGGGTTAAAGAGAAATTAAAAAAGGCCGGGAATCCTGGATCACTCCCCGGCCATTTTTAATCTATAAGATCTAATCCATCAGAATTTAACACGTATTCGGGGTGCTGTAGATACAAAAAAGTCGGTACGAGTCATCGCGACAAGCCGCGAAGGGGCCACGAGCCCTTTTATTAGGTGTGGTCGTTGCCTTTACCCTTTAGTTAGTCTTTATCGAAATGTCTTGGAATAGTAGTCTTCCTTAAGTTCAGCGATCGTTCGCGCGCCGGACGTAGGAATTCGGGGTTGAGGTGAGGTAGATACAAGGCGCGCGACATGAAGCTGTACTAATGTTACCGCGAATGTCGCGCAACGCCGTAGATGCCTTGCCTCAGCCCCGAAGTCCGTCTGCTATTTAGCGTTACCTGTCTATTGCCTTAATTATCGCTTCTACCACCATGGGCGCGACCTTTCTCACTGACTGCTCAAAGGCCTCGCTCTGGCTTACGTGAGCGGTCCGTCGGGCCTCGGAGATATCAGAGACTGACTGGCCGTTTTCCGCGTCTATCACCGATAGCGATGCAGTGGCGCGCGCGTACTTCCACTCGGGGTGCTGGATGTCCACCGCCTCCACGTAGATAGTGCCGTCTATGATGACAGCGGCCTCGGACTCCTCAAAGGTCATGACAAAGCCGCGACGGCCCAGGGCCTCGCCAATGGAGTCCCTGACGACGTCCGAGAAGTCGCTCTTTATATCAAGAAGTATGGGCATGTCAGCGCGAAGTACGGGTATCTGCCTGAGGACCTCGCCCGCGTCAAAGGGCGATGGCGGCGGGTTGAACCCCAGCACGATTATCCTGCTCCCGATGACCTCGCGCTTGACCCAGATGTCGGACACTTCCCTCAGCGCACGGTATCTGGTCAGCGTTGTGGCGGCGCCTCGGTAGGTCTTCATGTTTCCGTCGGCCTCCGCGTCCAGGTCCAGGACGCGCCTGCGCCACTCCTTGCGGGCCTTTGCGCGATCCAGTACTGCAAGGGCCTTGTAGGTCGCGCCTTCCTTTACTATCTTCGCTATCTCCACGCCCTGGAGCTCCACGTCGGACTCCACCCTGACCTTGCTCTCGATGCTCTGCTCGAACTGCTCCGTGCCCGAGGCCTCCAGCACAGAGCGCATCTTGTCAAGAGTATCGCTCCTTATGCGGCTCTCAAATATGCGGGACAACTCGGCCTTGGCGCGGTTTTTTGCCTCGGGCTCGCTTTGCCCAACGCCCACCGCCACCAGGTATTCCTCCTCAGAGTACCCCTTTGCTATCTTGTCCAACTTGTTCTTCTGGCCCGCCGTGGTAGAGGGGGGAGTCGTCATGCCCCCGCATGCCATGACAAGCATGAGTATCGGTATTATAAGCAGCCTTATCTTCATAGCCACCCCTAGCGCAATGAATCCACGAGGAGGAACTTTGTCTCCCCGGCCTTGACGTTAACCTGGCCCAGGTCGCGCACCGAGCCGCACAGCCGCACAGAGGCCTCGTACTCTCCTGCGGGGACAAAGGTGCGTACAAGCTGTATCTGCCCCGGGAGCGTCCGCCAGCTCCTGGTGTCCGCGACCTCGGTTACCGAGGCCACGACGCTACCGGTGAACTTGGCAAACGCGCGCACCAACGGGTCGTCTATCTCGTCGGTGACGGCTGACACTGCGAGCTGCTTGAGCACGACCCTCGCAACGGCCTTGACCACGTATCTCCCCTTGCGGTCAGCGAGGTTCTTGACCGCTATGGCGTTTATGTCCTCAACGAGTTCGGTCCTTGCCGAGAGCACCGTGCCGGTGCCGGGGGCCTTGACCATCAACTCTCCTGCCCGGCAGGAGGGCTCTGCTACCGTAAAACGCGGGAAGGCGAGCTTGATCGGCCCCTGCGGGCCTGACATAACTATCGCTTCTTCCACCTTCACCGGCGCCTTGCCTGCAAAGTAGACAAGCACCAGGCGGCGCATGTCCGTGTCCTTCGAGTGCTTGATCCACTGCCTGCCGCTTGCAAGGTCACTGACCTCGCCAATGCGGTCCGTGGCCTCGGCCACCCTCAGGAAGTCCTCCACGAACACCCTCGGCAGCGGGGTGCCATAGTCCACGGCGTACTTGTTGTAGGCCTGATAGGCCTTGTAGTAGTCGATGTAGGCGCTGTCCAAGTTCTGGAGGTTGTCCGGAGCGTCCACCTCGTAAAGCATCCCGCTTAAGTACCGGGCAAAGGCGTCCTCGGAGTAGACGTTCTTGTTGTCGTACTTGTCGTTGTATTCGGTGAGCTTGCTGTTTATGCGGCGGGCCTCCACCAGGGCGCCCTCATAGTCCCCGTCAAGGGAGTAGTTCAGCGCCCCAAGCAGGCTTATCATTACCTTCTCGAAGTCCTCGCCGCCGTACTCCACGGTGTACTCGTTGATAATAAAGGAGGCGGCCTCCCTCGATATGCTCTTGGTCCAGAGGTCCTCAGACAGCCGGTCCGCGTCCTGGAGGAACCGGTTGCTCTCATCATAGTTGGCGCAACGGAGGTTCACCATGCCGGCGTCCATCAGGTAGATGAGTTGCTGGTTGGCCCCGTACTTTTCCTTTGAGTCCTCAATGTGCTGGAGCGCCCCGGGGCAGTTGTTGCTCTGGAGTTGTGTTTCAAGGCCCTCGTAGTTGAGCCCCCCTCCGGCCGCGCAACCCGTAAGCAGAACGGCAAAGGCCAGCACGGCAAGCGTGTTCCTTCTTAAAAGGCTGATCTTCATCCGCGCGTCCTAGCCCCTGTACCGGCTCTTCTTGATGAACTTCTTGATCTTCTTCTCGCCTATCCAGGCCTTCTTGTTGCTCTCGATATGGATGAGTTCGAGGTTCACCTGGTAGAACATGACGCTCTTTCTGCCTTCCCTGTCCTCGATGGTGTTGATGGTGCCCTTGAGCATGTAGTCGGCACCGGTCTCCATTCCCATCTCCTTGGCTGTGGACTCTTTGGAGTGCTTGGCCTGGTCCGTGCGCTCAGAGCGCAGTTCCTTGCGCTCGGAGGCGCTTGCCACGAATTCCACCTCGCCGGAGTTTACAAGAGCGCGCTCCAGATCTTTGCTGAAGGTCTGCACGTTGATGTGCTCATGGCTGTTGTTCCTTATGGTGCCCACAATGACCACCGGGCTCTTGTCGCCGTGGGTGCGGTAGAACTTCCTGAGCCACCCGCCCTTTAAGACGTCATCTATCATTTCCTCTGATACCAGCCTGCTGTCAGTATCGTTCCAGCGCCCGGAGAGGTCTATCGTCTCGCCAACGTCCACGCGCTTTACGTCCGTGCCGCCGCAGGCCAGAATGCCGAACATGGCGGTCACGGCCAAAACTATCACAAATGCTTTTCTCATTGCAGGGTCCTCCTTGACAGGTATATTCTTAAGGTGCAAACGGCTCTTTGGGAACAGTTTAGCATCTTATTTGCATAATTTCTACAAGGCGCGGGTTTTTAATAAAAGTATTCAGATCGACCATTAACGCAATGCCATTAACCCGGGGATAAGGAGCATCGCCAAACTCCCTGAAACAAATAAAGGCGTTGGCGATCTGCCCCGCCAGGCTGAAAATATCCCATTGATTAACCTCCTTGCCTGTACGCCTGCACATCGGTATACGGGTCGTCGCGACATCCGACCCGGGGCACCAGTGGCGAGACCATCCATGGCTGGACCACTGGCAATGCGCTGGCAATGCACCGGTGCATTCAGCTCGCACCGACAATGGACCCTGCCTTATCAAACATTGTTTGACGCAAATCCAGCGCCAGCCTTGTTCTACGGCGTTTCAAAGGACCCACTGCCCGGGCGATTTGCCTCTTGCCATACAAACGGTCAAAGCTCTATAATGTTAAGCTAACTTCCAACATATACTATGAGGGAAAAGGTTTGATATGAACAGAAAGGTTACGGTTGTAGGAGCAGGAAACGTAGGGGCGTCCTTAGCGGAACTCATCGCCCGCGCAGGCATCGCGGACGTTGTTATAACTGACATCGCAGAAGGCATCCCCCAGGGCAAGGCCCTGGACATGAGCCAGGCATGCGCCCTCTGGGGCTCAAGCGCCCGGGTCACGGGCACAAACGGGTTTGAGGAGACCGCGGGCTCTGATATCATAGTCATCACAGCGGGGCTTGCCAGAAAGCCGGGAATGAGCCGCGACGACCTTCTTGCCGCAAACTCGAAGATCGTGGGCTCGGTCACGGAGGAGACTGTAAAGCTCTCCCCCAATGCCATCATAATCGTGGTCACAAACCCCATGGACGTGATGGCGCACGTGGCGCTGGACACATCGGGTTTCGACTCGACCAGGGTAATAGGCATGGGCGGGGTGCTCGACGCCGCAAGAATGCGCACCTTCGTGGCCTGGGAGCTTGGCGTGTCGGTGCGGGACGTGGAGGCCCTCGTCATGGGCGGGCACGGCGACGCCATGGTCCCCATGCCGCGCTTTACAACAGTAAAGGGCGTGAGCATTAACGAACTCTTACCCGCCGACAGGGTCAAGACCCTCATAGAACGCACACAAGGCGGCGGCGCGGAGATAGTGGCCCACCTGAAGACCGGGAGCGCCTTCTACGCGCCGGCGGCATCCACGTTCGAGATGGTGCGCTCCGTGCTCATGGACGAATTGCGCACGCTCCCATGCTCGGTGCTCCTCAAGGGCCAGTACGGCATAGACGGCGTCTACGCCGGGGCCCCGGTGGTGCTTGGCCAAAAGGGCGTGGAGAAGGTCATAGAGCTGGAGCTCACGGACGAGGAGTCCGGGCTGCTGAAAGCCTCGGCAAATGCGGTGAAGCTCATGAAGGAAAATCTATAACCCTGCTCCAGTGATAAGAATAATAACGCGTCAAGGAAGGAACAAAAAGAATGTCAGAGCAGGAACTTGAACAGACACTTGTACTTATAAAGCCCGACGCCATGAAGAACTCCCTTACGGGATATGTGCTGTCGCTTCTCTCGGAGTTCCATTCCGGCCTGCACTTCAGCGCTGCAAAGGTAGTCCACGTGGATAAGATGCTGGCTGAAGAGCACTATGGCGAGCACAAGGGAAAGATATTCTACCCCTCGCTGATCAAGTACATAATGGGCGAACTGCATTACGCGGACGAGCCCTGGAGGCGGAGGGTTATAGCACTTATATTTGAAGGCCCAAACGCGGTCAAGGAGATGCGCAGCATCTGCGGCCCCACCAACCCGCATGAGGCGCGCGAAGAGCGCCCGGGCTGCATCCGCTCCCTTGGCACCATAGTGCCTCTCTTGGACGAAAACGGCAAGGAGATAGGCGAGCGCATGGACAACCTCATCCACGCCTCGGCCAACCTGGAAGACGCCGAGCGCGAGATCAAGCTCTGGTTCACCCCGGCCGACATGCCGCCCGCCATGCGCATATACCCGGTGGAGAAGATTGTGGACGAGCATTACTACATCAAGGACGGCAGGCTCCTGGCGGCACAGGAGCCCGGAAGCGTTTGCATCGTGGCCCCGGGCCATATAGCGTGGAAATCGGACATGGAAGCCCTCAGGCTCATAAAGCAAGGCAAGGAAGCCCACTGCACATTAGAGTGTATGGCGGCCAAGTACCTCATAAACAACACGCAGGAAAACGAATAAAGGACTCCATCGGAAGGGGGAGGGACACGGTATGGACCATTTCTTCACAGAAGAAGAGCAGATGATACAGGAGACGGCCAGGCAGCTAGCGCAAGAGAAGATAGTCCCGGTCAGGCAGGGGCTTGACGAGCGCGACGAGTTCCCGCGCGAGATCATGGAGACCATGGGCAAAAGCGACCTCATGGGGATCTATATACCGGAAGAGTACGGTGGGCTGGAACTTGGGAGCCTTGCCATGTGCATAGCCATCGAGGAGATTTCCCGCGCATGCGTTGGCGTGTCCACCGCCTATGCCGCAAACGCGCTTGGAACCTACCCCTTCCTGCTCTATGGAACAGATGAGCAGAAGAAGAAATACTTGCCGGCCATTGCCTCCGGCAAGATGCTGGTGGGCTTCGGCCTCACCGAGGCCAACGCCGGAAGCGACGCAAGCGGCATACAGACCACCGCAAAGCTCGACGGCGACCACTACGTGCTTAACGGCACCAAGCAGTGGATAACAAACGGAGGAGAGGCCGACCTCTACACCATCATCGCAATCACGGACCGCAACAAGGGGGCCCGCGGCGCCTCGGCCTTTATCGTTGAGAAGAACGCCCCGGGATTTTCCTGTGGCAAGAAGGAAGAGAAGATGGGCATACGCTGCTCGGCAACCACCGAACTCATAATGGAGGACTGCCGCATACCCAAGGAGAACATCATAGGCCGCCAGGGCATGGGCTTTATCGTGGCCATGAAGACACTGGACAAGGCCCGCGTGGGCGTTGGGGCCCAGGGCGTGGGAGTGGCCCAGGGCGCCATTGACGAGGCCATAAGCTACGCCCGCAACAGAATCCAGTTCGGGCAGCCGATCGTGGCCTTCCAGGCAGTGCAGCACATGCTTGCGGACATGGCCACACAGACCGAGGCCGCGCGCGCCCTGGTCTACGCCGCCGCGCGGTACATAGACACCGGAGCAAAGGACGTGGCCAAGATATCCGCCATGGCCAAGCTCTATGCCACTGACGTGGGGATGAAGGTCACCACCGACGCCGTGCAGGTCATGGGAGGGGCCGGGTACATGAAAGAGTACCCGGTGGAGAAGATGATGCGTGACGCCAAGATACTCCAGATCTACGAGGGCACGAACCAGATACAGCGCAACATAGTGGGGCAGGCGCTAATCAAAGAAGCCGCCTCATCAAGAAGTAAATAACGATCTTCGGGGCTGAGGGGGGCGTGGCCCCCTTTTATTTGTGTTACAAGCAATGAAGCGAACCAGTTGCTAAGAGGCATGGCCCCCGCCGGAGGCGGCTCCCCCACCGGAGGTGGCACCTCAACCCCGGTCGGATAAGGATTTTAAGGTTCGACCGATCGACAATTATATTTTTATCGATCGAATCTCTCCGTCCGGCAAGCGAACGATCCTCTTAAAAAGAAAAATAAAGATAATGGCAAACCAATGGGGAAGGCACAGTGTAAGATGTGCGGCGTTAGACGCGAAGAGACCATAGCCCCTTTTACAAAGAAGTAGTTCTTCTGCCTTTGTGCTTTACCCTTTTTGCAAAGAAGCAGTTTATCTTTTCTCGTTCATTGAACGTTTTATGCCTGCTCATACCCACCTTTCATGAAATATACTGGACTACGTTATATAATCCATAATGCCAGAGAAAAAGCCTGACAAGAAGCCGGACAAGGGCCATATCCTGGCCGTGGACACGGGCTTGAGGACCGGCCTTGCCCTCTTTGGGCCCGATGGCAGGCTCATGTGGTACCGCTCCAGCAATTTCGGGAGCCCGGCACGCCTCAAGCAGGGGGTGCATTCCCTTCTAAAGGAACTCCCGGAGGGCACGACTGTCGTCATCGAGGGCGGGGGGCCGCTTGGGGACATATGGCAGCGGGAGGCCAGGCGCAGAAAATTCAGGACGATTGGCGTAAGCGCAGAGAGATGGCGAGGGCTTCTATTGCTTCCGCGCCAGCAGCGCACCGGCCCAGAGGCCAAGCGCCACGCGGGCTCCATCGCCAGAAACGTGATAGAGTGGTCAGGGCTCCAGCGCCCGACTTCTTTGCGGCATGACGCTGCCGAGGCCATACTCGTCGGGCTCTGGGCGGAGATTGTGCTTGGCAGGCTTGAGAAGCTGCCCTTTTAAAGTAGGGAAAACCGAGGGCTCATCCCTCCTTGAAGGACTCAAGTATGAAACGGTCTATCTGCATGGCAAGCTCCGGGGTCATGCCTCTGTATCGCAGGCCGTAGCGGTTCGGCGCCCCTTCCCTTGGCTTGTCCACAAAGCGCGTTATCTCGGCATCTGCCTCCATGCGCTCGTTTCCCTCCAGTATGAAGGATATTACAAGCTCCGCTCCCATCTCCAGCTTGCGGTCAGAGCCAAGCAACATGCCAGAGGCGCTCAGGTCCTCTGAAAATCCAAGGAACGGCTTGCCTTCGTCGCCCTCGCACTTTAACCGGACGCTTACGGGCACCCGGAAGTCCGTGCGGGTGGGTATGTGGAGCAGGCGGTGGGCCTGGCTTAAAAGCACGTCAGCGCTTACGGGGGTGGGGACGAAGGCGTTCGCGCGGCAGTGCTTTGAGCGTTCCTCAAGCACCTTCTCGTTGGGGCAGACCATCAGTATGGACACCTTGGAGCAGGTGGGGTCTTTCCTGATGGCCTCGCACAATTCTTCCCCACTCAAGTCGGGCATGTCCAGGTAGGTGATGATGAGGTCCACTTTGACCTCCCGGTGCACAAGGAGCACCTCGGCGTTCGAGGGGACCGGGTAGACCTCTATAACGGAGCGGTCCAGGAAGGAGTTCTCCCTGTCCAGCACCTCCTTTATGTCGTCGATGATGATAACCTTCTTCATTACTACTTATCTAAGTTTATTACGGGAATTTTGTCAAGGAAATAAGCGACTGGTTGCAAACCCCTCACCACGGCAACCGCTGGTAGAGCGGTTTTTAGTTGATGTCAGAGCGCGCATTGTTTATTATATTAAACAGTATATTAATTAGTATATTAATACAGATACTTCTTAACTCCACAGGGGAGAAAACTTGAAAAACTTGAGGCAAGAAGACAGGGCAAATGTAAAAGGCGGCGTTCTGTACGCCATAGCAGCAGTGGACTCGGACAAGAAGATATACTCAGGGCTCATATCCAACCTGAGCGACTCAGGGGCCTGCATATACACACAGGAACGCCTCTCGGAGTCAACGGACCTGCAGATATATTTCAGGGAAATAAGCCTGGCCCCCGTCGAGGCGAAGGTGATATGGTGCAGCCAGGACAGCAGCGACATCTACAGGGTCGGGGTACGGCTGGAACACTAAGCATGAGACTGTTCCCGCCCTTCCCCACACCATCAATTTCCCCGGCCCGGATTAAAACAAGCATGTTATATAACGGTTTGGTTAGGGATTTTTCCCATACAAAATCTGGACTATTTCCTTTAAAATAATATATAATTATCCATTATAATTATTTTAAAGGGGGTCCTGAAAGATGAAGAGCACCAGAAGCGAAGAGCGTACCGAGGCCAGGGGCGGAGTACTATACACAGTAACCTCACATGACAGCGAAGAGAAGATCTATTCCGGACTAATTGATAACATCAGCGATTCGGGTGCGTGCATCTACGTCCAGGAGCACTTGGAGGATTCGGAAAGCATCAAGGTGTTCTTCAGGGAGATAAGCTCCGCGCCGAAAGAAGCGCAGGTGATATGGTGCACACGGGAAAGCAACAACCTCTTCAAGGTCGGGGTACGGCTGGAGGGCCAGGCTTAATATATATCAGGAACGCCTGTCGGTTCGAAACCGGCGGACGCGATTCGTTCTGTTTACCTTTTCGTCTGCTCCGTGCGGCGCTTCTGGCCGGTCCGTTTTTCCACATCCTGTGGCTTGGCTGACACGCGCCTTATGTTGGTCCTTCTAATTTTCTTTCTGCGGATGGCGCGCCAGATCTTAAAAACCCTTCGCCTGTCTCTACCGCCTCTTTTTTCCTCGTACATATTGCCTCCCGCTTTCAACAACAAATATTACATTATCCGCTTTGTAAGGAAGTATTAAATAAAATGATTTCACGAACTCCGAGATACACTTTAAAGGAAGACCAAAGGGAAGAGGTCAGCCCTCCCCGGATACCTCTCCTACAAAAAATTCAAGCTCAACAGCAAGCGCAGGGGAGACGTCGAGGAATTTCAGGCCGTAGAGGTACGGACCTCCCTTGCCCTTTCTGCTTACAAGGCGAACGACTTCCGCTTTTACGTTGAGCTGCTCCGTCTCGCCAAGCTGGAAGGAGCAGATGAGCCTGTCGCCCAGGTTTATGGCCCGGCTGGTGCCAAGCAGCATCCCGGTGGCGCTGAGGTCCTGCGAGAACCCCAGGAAGTTCTTGCCATCGCCGGACTCCAGGCTTATGGAGGCGTTTACCGGCACGCGGAATGAGGTTCGGGCAGGAATCCTGAGCAGGTCGTGGGCCTTTAGAAGGAGCGCTTCCGCGCTTAAGGGCACGGACATGAAGAAGTCCGCGCTGCAGTGCTTTGAACGCTCCTTGAGCACCTTCTCGTTGGGGCAGACCATCATTATGGAAACGCCCGCATACAAGGGGTTCTTGCGCACGGCGGAGCAGAGTTCCTCGCCGCTCATGTCGGGCATGTCCAGGTAGGTTATGATGAGATCGGCCTTCACCTCGCGCTGCTTCTGGAGGACATCGGCGTTGGAGGGCACGGGGAATACCTCTATGCCCGAGCGGTCCAGGCAGGAATTGGCGCGCTCCAGGATATCCTTGATGTCGTCGATGATGATCACCTTCTTCACCCCATTATGTAATTGGATTTGGGGTACTGTTGTCAAGGAAGACGCTAAATGAAGGTTGAAATAAGAGTTTAAAGTATTGACTTGTGGGGTTAGGGTTGCTAGTATCGATTGTGGGAGTTGTTCGGTTTGGGTAATGCGTGAGAAGGGAAAATGGAGGGGGATCATTATGCTAGGGACTATCATCGCAAGGTACATGACGCGCAAGAGCTTTGGCCACCTTAACAACGGGGACATTGATGCATTTCTTAAGACCGTGGCGGAGGACGCGGTCCTGGAATTTCCGGGGAATCTCTCGATAAGCGGGGAGACCAAGGGCAAGCAGGCCATAGGCGAGTGGTTAAAGAATATTTTTGGACGGTTCTCAGAATACACGCTCACTGTCAATAACATTTACATGAAGGACATCTTCGCCTTCGGCCCGTCAAACAGCGCGGCCGTGGAGTTCAGCATTGAGGCCACGCTCCAAAACGGCTCGCCATACAAGAACACCTACGTGATCCTGCTCGACCTCAAGGGAGGCAAGATGGTGCGCTCTAAGGAGTTCCCCTATGACTTTGAAGCTATCAGAAGGGCCTTGGGAGAGTAAGCAGGAGACGGACTGCCCCGGTCGGATAAGGATTATAAGGTTCGACCGATTGACCATTATATTTTTATCAACCGAATTCCTCGGTCCGGGCACGGGCAAGCAGGCAGGCGGGAGAACGATACAGTAATATATTGGACAGTAGAGACAATAAAAGATTTATGACCTATTATTATCGTTTTCCAGTTTTTGATATGTCCTGGTACAAGAGCAGCACAGCCGATGTGGCTGCAAGGGCTGAGCGGTTCTCAGGCTTCACCGAGTTGTTAAGCCAAACAGTACCTTTGTTGATAACCTCTACAGCTCCCACAGGGCGACTCTTGATACGGAAAATATAGCCTGTCGGCTCACTCATTTTCAAGGAAGTTGTATCAAGCTTATGTGTCGCTGAAATCTCGATTTGAGTAGCGCCATCCGTCATAATACCTTTAAGTGCCGAATCACCAGCAGACTGCGACATGACAAGCTTTGAAGGCTTCTCACTGCCTTCTTTCTTCAGGGAGCAAGCCAGCTGACTGGATGAGGATTCGATAGTGAGGCTTCCCCCCAGAAAACCTTTCATTTTTAATTTGCTCATGTCAGCCCCTGTGGCGCACTGCACTTCCCAGGTTGTGCGACCCGATTCATTGACCGAGAACTCATATTTTTGCTCTGCTTCAGAAGCGCTATATCCCGGCATAGAGAATCCCTTCCCTCTGGTCCACCCCCGGTGGATATCGGTGACGTTGTAGGGCCCGAATTGCATTGATTTACTAAAGATCAAAAGTGACCGCCCTTCAACAGTCATTTCACTGGAACTGCTCTGCAAGTCTTGCGGAAGCGCCATGTGTGCCACTTTGCAGCCGCCGAGCGACAGCGCGGTGAATAACAGCAAAAGGCATCCTGCTGCCCGGAACCACTTTTTGGCAAACGACCTGTTCAAAAGCCCCTCCTCATATGCAGTAGGAATGAAACCATATTCAATCACGATTATAACTATAGCACAGGGTTTAAGAAATAAATAATATTGACTCGGGGGGCGCTTGGTTGTTAGTATCAGTTACTTCGACCACAACTACAAAATACTGAACTGATATAGGGGGAGATGTGATGGGGGAATTAATTTAATATGAATTTA
>SDBT01013417.1_pt1 | contig 13127 bp, 11 predicted proteins | sample 2277101 | NCBI WGS metagenome assembly SDBT01 (sample SAMN10404973, study PRJNA504765) | marine sediment metagenome | isolation source: marine sediment core GS10_PC15, 103 cmbsf | place: Arctic Ocean: Southern Knipovich Ridge | collected 2010 | reverse complement strand
CACAAATCGCCCTTCAAACACATCCTGTTCTTGTAGAATCTGCCGAATACGAGCAACTTCTTGTTTGACCTGATCGGGCATATCAACTGCCACAAAAAGCCGAACCTGCTTAGTATTATTTTTCACCTTCCTCCCTGCTTTTTAATCTTACAAGGGAAAAATTTCTTGTTCAGATTCTGGACCTTCTAATGGTATCAAAACATAATCTGCCTCCGAATTGGGCGGGTCTTTGTCCTCCGAGCTGCACTCCTCATAACTATCATCTTCACTTTCGCCAATCAAATAAAAATCTTTAATTGCTTGTATAATTTCATCACATTGTTCGCTGTGACCGGAAAGCGTAGCATAGATAAGCTGTGCTTCTTCCTGTTTCAACTCGGCTTCTTTTGCTTTACAGGTTAATAACAGCTTTTCCATGTCTGAGATTGTAGTACTCTGCAACTCCTTTTCCAATCGCATTTTAGTAAGACCGTAACGTATAAGCCTCAACCGTGCACGTTCCACCTGAATCTCAATTTCTCTTTTGGATTGATTACCTAAAACTTTTTGATCTGAAAGGCCATCCCTCATGCCACATAATGGGGTATATAGACTAAACAGCACAATTATTACAATCATTCTCTTCATCCCACACTCCTTTTATCCACCTTTTATCACCGCAAGCGGTTTAAGACGTGCAACTTTGCGTGCCAGTTTTGCGCCATGCACCACATCAACCACATCCTCAACATCTTTATACGCAATTGGTGCTTCTTCAGCAAGACCCGGATCAGAATCGGAACGAATCACAATGCCCTGCTGTTCAAGCTCTTCACGCAACCGTGCCCCGTAAACGGTCCTTTTTGCCCTCGTGCGCGACATACGTCTACCCGCGCCATGGCATGACGTACCAAACGCAATTTCCATACTTTCTTTCGTCCCAGTCAACACATATGATGCCGTACCCATTGTTCCCGGAATTAAAACCGGTTGCCCAACGTGCATATATTTTGCTGGCACTTCTGGTCTGCCCGGGCCAAACGCACGCGTTGCACCTTTGCGGTGCATAACTAACTTTTTGCGCACGCCATCAACATCATGCTCCTCGACCTTGCCAATATTATGTGATACGTCATAGATCGTTGTGAGTGTTACGTGCGGGCCAATAACTTCTTGCCACACCTCGCGCACCCAGTGGCCAATCACATGTCGATTTGCCCATGCATAATTACTGGCAGCTGCCATGGCAAAAAAATAATGTTGTGCTTCAGGCGACGTAAATGGTGCATAAATCAGTTCACGGTCAGGCAACTGATAACCCCATTCGGGTAATTTGTTCATCATAATTCGTAAATGATCAGTACAGGTCTGATGCCCAAAACCACGTGAGCCGCAATGGATCATTGTTGTCACCAGCCCTTCATGCAAACCAAATGCGTCGGCCGCTTGTTTATCAAAAACTTCATCAACCACTTGCACTTCTAAAAAGTGATTACCAGATCCAAGCGTACCAATTTGGTCAGCGCCGCGCTTTTTTGCTTTGTCCGAAATAAGATCAGGGTCAGCAATGTCCATGTAGCCATTCTCTTCACAATATTCCAAATCTTCTTGCGTGCCATAGCCTAAATCAACCATACGCTTGGCGCCGTATTGCAAAATTTTGTCAAGCTCGTCTGGTTTAAATTTTAATTTACCCCCCTTACCAACACCAGAAGGAACTTTATGAAAAAGCTGTGTAGCAAGTTTTTCAATAAAAGGTTTTAATTCTGTTGCCGTCATGTCAGCAACCAGCAAACGCACGCCGCAATTAATATCGTACCCAATACCACCGGGTGAAATAACGCCACCTTCGTCAATTGCCGTTGCCGCAACACCACCAATTGGAAAGCCATACCCCTGATGAATGTCGGGCATAGCAAACGCATATTTTTGAATACCCGGCAATGTAGCAATGTTAACCAACTGCCACAGCGCCCGATCACTAAACACATCCTCCATCATCCGTTCATTCATGTACACGCGTGCAGGAACACGCATGTCGGCACGGTACGCTTGCGGTATTTCATACGTAAACTCATCAATTTTAATTAAGTCTTCTATTTTTATCAGTTGCTCTGCCATACAATTCCTTTTGCGACCATAGTTATATATCAAACACAATATCAGCCTGCCAGGTACCATTAACCTGTTTGATCTCGAGTTCATGGTACGTCACCGCTTTAATTTCAACCACTTCAAAACCGGTTATTTTCACCCCATGCACCGTCGCCTTAATATGCGTATCATTCACTTCATGAATGGTAGCATCAAGATACGCTTCATCATGCACATCAGATAAATACAATGCCTCGGAAAGAAAATCGACGAGTAGCGATATCAGATCATGTGCGGTAACTTCAATATCATGCCGCTCAGGTAATTCATCGCATACAACACGCTCGTTTTTAATGGTGCATCCAGGAACTCTGGGGCCAATTTCTTGGAACATACCAACCACCGCATTGCGAAAAAATTCTTCAAGCGTTGTGCCATAGACGCGAATTTTAATATCAGCCGTATGCGGCAATTGTTCAAAATCTTTTGGCATAGAAATCCTTGAGGTTTGCTAACGTACTGTTGCAAGTTTACGCACAAGGAAAAAAGAAGTGCAATAACTATTGCAATGTTTATGGAACACAAAGAAAAACCCCGGCACCCGGGGTTCTTGCTGATCAGTTACTTATTAGATTGAGAATAATCACTCTCTATCACTATCACTATCATTATCACTATCATCAACTATTTGGGTCAATTGCACCTCTATCACACCAAGCGTAGATTTAAGAGCATCAATATCTTTATCTCGTAATACACGTAAAAGTTTTAAACGGTCCAGTCGTGCTGCATGTACCATCTTACTCAAGACTTCATTTGCATCATTACTAATACGTCTAGCACATTTACTACGTAAAAAATACTTTACCATCTCTAAACCCTCTACCTTTGCACTAACTCTATTAGCAACATTGGTAATATTTTTTCCTTCTGGGTCCAGGCCAAACGATTTCTCTTTAGCAACCAACATATTACAATAACGCCTCAAATCATCCAGTGATCCATCAAACAGTATCAAAGAGCCGGGTAAATCGTTATCTTCAAAAAAATCCAATAAATCAATTGGCAAAGAATCGGGATAGGCAAACCTTTTCATACAATATTCGAAGCTACCTTTTCGTTCTTCCTCCTCTTTGCCCTTCAGTTCTTTACCCTCACATAACATTTTCGAAAGATCGGCATGTACAGTCTCAATATCACTACTATACTCCTTATCTCTTTCTTGATAATGCGAAAAGATAATGTGATCATCATCAAAACGTACGCGTGCCTTATTATTCACAATCGCATTAATTAAAGAAAGTTGCCGTTCCCGTTCTTGTTCTTGTGAACCTACCGATTCTTTACTTTCAGAGCTAGAATTACTATCACTCTCCATACCATGCAAAGAACAAAGACTCACAAAACACAAAAATGCAATTCCGCTCGCTTTACAAACATTCATCGTCAACCCTTTCATTAAATTATTGAAATACAAAATATGAACTCATTGTCACCAGTTTATGCAAGACGCTCGACCCGGGATTCTTGCTGATCAATTGTTTGCTGCATCACCAAGACGCAAATTCATAGTCACTTTCAGGATCACTCCCATTGTCATTTGCATCATCAATTTTGCCTGCATCATCAATTTTGCTTTCACCACCACTTTCTTTCTTGCTATCTTGAACCAGCTGCATCACCTGCACCGGCTTTTGGCACACAGCAGAAAAAACCTTAATGTCTTTATTTCTCAAAGCATCTAACAACTGTGCACGATTACTTTGCAACTTTTTTTTCACCGTCAAATATCTCTGCTTTCTATCATCTCCCTCAAAATATTCACATATCGCTTTATGTCCATCCAACTTTTTTCTCGATACTGCCATCATTTTTTCAAGGGCGGCAACAACCTCCCCTTTCTCTGAATTGGTAGACATCTGGCACAAGGTTTTCTGAGCAGCCAAATGTTTATACTCTTTCTTTAGTTCCTCTCCACCCTTATCAAATTCATCTATATCAAACGGTAAGTCCAATGCTGTATCCGTAAAAAAATGCACCAAAGAACATGCTGGAAATTTTTCATTGACTGGCCTGGCATCAGTAGCTTCATGCATTGATTCCGCAAAATATCTATGTGCCGTACCAATATCAATCTGGTAACTCTCATGAGTTTGAGGATTAGAAACAGTAATAGAACCAGAATCTACTCGCGCTTTTCCATACAATATTGCACCAATAAAAGCAATGTATTGCTGCCCATTTTCAGCACAAGCAACCTCCTCTTTGTTCCCAGAATTAGAATCACTATCACTCTTCATGCCATGCAAAGAACAAATATTCACAAAACACAAAAATGCAATTCCGCTTGCTTTACAAACATTCATCATCAACCCTTTCATTGATGTAAGATATAAACATGTATGATATTAACTGAAAAAACTGACTACATCGTAACAAAAAATAGCAAAAAGCCAATCATCTTTGCGCAACGCATTACAAAGCACTATGCTGGTAATGTAACAATTTTTATCTCAATAGCATGACCATGACAAACCATATTAAAAATATTCTTAGTACCGTTGTTCAAACAAACAATAACTGGAAACTGCAGCTGCTTGGCCAGTGGAAAAAAATCATTGGCAATTTAAGCAACAAGGTAACCATTGAAAAAATTTATGAAGACACGATTGTACTCGGTGTCTCTAATTCAAGTTGGATGCAAGAATTATATCTACTCTCACCGGTTCTCATTAAAACAATTAACAAAAATCTAGACCGCCCACGAATAAAACAGGTACGATTCAAAATGACAGGGCGCAAAAAAACAACAATAAAAAAAACAGCAAAAAAAATGAGTAGAGCAACCACAACGGTACACCTTACAGCACGCGAAAAACAAGCGCTTGAAACCATACCGGACCAAACCCTGCGCGCTGCATTGAAAGCATTTTATATCCGTTGTGCACGGGAGAGACAATGCAAAGAATAAGTTTTTTAGTCATGAGTATACTCTATTTCAGTACGGTATCCGCTGACAATCAGGCAGACAACCTTCATCGCTACCTATGGGCAAACTATAAGCAATCTGGTGGTAATTTGTCGCAAGCCCAGCAGTGGTATCAAAAAACTTTCGATTCAGGCGGCTCAATCTACACGAATAAAGGCTATATACATTTTCTCAACGATGCCAATCGCTATGGCGAGATTACTCAACTGGTCCCAAAACTCGATACCGCATTTACCGATGATCCAGACATTCAGTTACTATTCGCACTGGCATTCAAAAAAACAGGAAAAACCGCACAGGCAGATGACCGTCTCATTCGTCTGAGCAGAAAATTTAAACATAATTCAGAAATCATCTTTCATGTTGCTGATACCTATGTACGCCGCAAAGAACCGGAAAATGCAATCGCAGCCATCGATGATTTTTTAAACAATGCACCAAGGCGCGCGAATAATTTTGTTTTTTATTACCTCAAGGCACAAATTTACATGCAACTGAATAAGCATGATGAAGCACTTAAAAACGTAAACGAAAGCTTAAAAATTCATCCACATTTTTCGCAGGGCTGGCTCTTATTCGCCCTCATGCAAGAACAGGCAGGAAAAATTAATGAGGCAATAAAAGGCTATACCACTTACTTGGAAATGAGCCCCGGCACCAACCGACAAATTGAACAGCGCCTTTTGCAGCTGGTGCTCAAGCAAAAAAGTCAGCAGCGCAATAACAATGTTCTGCTGTTTAACAAATCCTGTTTTGAAAAAGCACTGATTCTGTTTCAGCGCAAGCAATACAGCCAAGCGCTTGATCAAATCGACCGTTGTCTTGAGCAAAAACCCGATGATACTGAAGGACGGTTGTTGAAAATTCAAATTCTCACCGCCATGAGAAAAGTGGATGATGCTATTGCAGCACTGAGTACGTGGGCCGACAAAGAGCCGGATAATGATCTATGGTTTAAGGTTATGCATGTGCTTGCGCGTGCTGGCGTTCCGGCGCCCGTTATTAAAGCACTGGAAACCATTCACACCAAACATCCAAAAAGTTTATTACCAACACTATATTTAGCTGATTTGCACACACGAGCACAACATACGAGCCAAGCAGTTGCGTATCATAATAAAGCACTCGAACGTACAACTGATGCACACCTTAAAACAAAAATATATTTCCAGATGGGTCTGATTTATTATGAACAACAAAACTATACGGTTATGGAAAACGTGCTTAAAAAAGGCAATGCATTACATACCGACTTTCCACCACTGCTGAATTTGCTTGCGTATTATTATGCTACCAAAGGTAAGCAGCTTGATAGAGCACAAAAACTTATAGCACAGGTTCTGAAAAAAGATGGCGGCAATCCGCATTTTCGCGATACCCAAGCAGTCATTCTTTACAAACAAAAACAGTATGACAAAGCGCAGGCTTTATTTGAAAAACTAGTACAAAAAGAACCGAATGACGCTATGATCCACATTCATCTTGCCAAAATACACATCAAACGGGGAACTATAAAACAAGCACAAGCGATTCTTGGCAAAGCACAATCAAATGCTAAGCCAGGTTATGAGCAACGGACGGTAGAAAAATTACAGGCTCGATTAAAACAATAACACATGAAAAAACATATCCTCTGTTTTGTTGCTGGCAAATCGGGCGGACACATCATCCCCTGTTTGACCATGGCTGAACATTACAAAAAACAACATCCACAAGCACAGATTATATTTTTCTCAACCACTGCACCACTTGATACAAAACTTCTCAAGCAGCACCCACTGCTTGCAAAACAGATACCACTGAGTTCCGTTCGTCCTGAGCTTGTCGAAGGATACGGACGATTAATACACAATCTAAGCTTGTTCTATAACCTCGCCCGCGCATTCTTCACCAGCATCTATTATCTGCACAAACTCAAGCCACAAAAAGTTATCAGCACCGGCGGACTCGTTGCAGTCCCCGTCTGCATAGCCGCCAAATTACTCCGAATTCCAATCGAGCTGCATGAACTGAATGCAACACCGGGCAGAGCAATCAAATTTTTGGCACCGCTCGCTCAGACGATTTTTGTGTGCTTCAAACAGGCACAGCAATTTTTCCCTAAAAACAAATGTACGGTGAGTGCGTATCCGGTGCGTTACACGCACAAACAAAGGGTTTCGCCACAGCACGCGCGCACAAAACTCAAGCTCGACCCACATCGTAAAACTATGTTTATTCTTGGTGGCTCGCAAGGATCATTATTTATTAACAACGTAATTAAGCAGATACTTGAAGATAATGATAGCATGCGCAATATAATACAAGTCATTCATCAGACAGGTTCGCACGACAAAACTAATTGGGCTGACTTGTATCAACACTATAACATTCCCGCTCACGTTTTTCCGTATGCCAACAATCTCGCTGATTGCTATACCGCAGCCGATCTTGTTATCTGCAGAGCTGGGGCCGGCACATTATTCGAAACACTCTTTTTCAACAAACCATGCATTGCCATCCCACTCGAAACCAAAAGCACTGCCCATCAGCTTGATAACGCCCGAACAATGACAATCGAGCAACCAGAGCTGTTTTGCGTACTCAGGCAGCGGGATATCGAGGCCGAAACTGGCCTGCTAAGCAAGCATATCAAGGCATGGGCCAATGGTAATTCCCTCCAAGGGGCTGCACCCCCCCGACAAAACGTCGATAGTCCCTCTTAGTAGGCATATCGGTATTTTCCTATTCCTCAAGTACCACTTGACATTTTCTGAGGATTTGATTTAATAATAGTATATAATATATCAAAAAAAGCTTCGTATTTATTAAATGGAGAATAGTATGAAAACATTCAAATCACTTGCACTGTTCTTACTCGTATCACTCACCTTTAATGCATTCAGCACAGAACAAGATTGGCTTGGTGCAGAGCAAGAAACTGAAAATCAAATTCCTTCACTACAGGATATCTGCACCAACCGTGTTGCTGACCTTATTAAACAAGATTCTGCATTTTGTGAAAAAGAAGGACAGCCGGAATTAACTAAAGATGCAGAAGAACTTGTTGCTTCAGAATTAATGAAAGATCACCCAATAATTCGATTGATACTGTCAAGACTTATTAAAACCTCTACTGATCAAACTGGCAACGAAGCTGGTAATATCGAGCCCTCCCCTAATGAATTTGTTGGTTTAAATGATCACACTGCAGAACTATACAATAGCCATACAAACGCTCTTATTCGCACCTTTACTGATCATACTGGTCCAGTCAATTCATCTGATTTCAGCCCTGATGGCTCACAGGTCCTTACTGCTTCTGATGACAACACAGCAAAACTGTGGAATAAAAATACCGGTGCTTGTATTCGTACGTTCAGCGACCATACTGACGCAGTCTGGTCAGCAAAATTCAGCCCTGATGGATTAAAAATTCTTACTATTTCCCAAGACACTATAAAACTGTGGAATGCACAAACTAGTACTTGTATATATACATTCACTGCACCTGGCCTCAGATCAGCAGAATTTAGCCCTGATGGGTCACTGATCCTTTCTGGTTGTTGGAACCACACTGCAAAACTTTGGGATGTAGAGACCGGTGCTTGTATTCATACGTTCTACTACCATAATTGGTATGATCAGCCACTCCTATTAATGGGCCCAGCACCATGGTTCAAGTTTAGCTCCGATGGGTCACAGGTAATTTCTCGGTATTGTGATGCCAAAAAACATTGGAACAACATTGATAAAATAATACCAATTAAAAGCATACTCACCCATCAGCTTTCACTAGAGCAAACCACTTTGTTAAATGCAATTCACCAGAAAATAACAGAAGGCAAGAAATTAATTCTAGACAAACACTCTGCAGAAGTATTTAGATCACTTGATCCTGAAATCCAAAAAGCGCTCAACTCGGATGTAGTCAACTTAGATGTAATCAAGACATCATTTGCAGCAACTGCACCATGCACTATTGTTTAACGTTTTAAATGGAGAATAGTATGAAAACATTTAAATCACCTGCACTTTTCTTACTCGTATCACTCACCTGCAATACATTCAGCACAGAACAAGATTGGCTTGGTGCAGAAGAAAAAACTGAGAGCAATGTTTCGTCACTGCGTGAATTATGCGCAAAGCGTGCTGCTCAATTGATCCAAGAAGATCCTGCATTTTATGCAAAAGAGGGGCAGCCGGAACTCACTAAAGAGGCAGAACAACTTGTTGTTTTAGAATTTATGAAAGATCACCCAATAATTCCGTTGATACTGCAAAAAATCGAGATTGCTCCTAAAACATTCTCTGAACATACTGACGTTGTCTGGTTAGCAGTCTTCAGCCCTGATGGCTCGCAGATCCTTACTGCTTCTCGTGACAACACCGCAAAACTGTGGGATAAACAAACCGGTGATTGTATTCATACGTTCACTCATGATGGCTCTGTCAATTCAGCAATCTTCAGCCCTGATGGCTTGCAGATCCTTACTGCTTCTGATGACCACACCGCAAAACTATGGGATAAAAATACCGGTGATTGTATTCATACGTTCACTCATACTGACTCTGTCTCTTCAGCAGTTTTCAGCCCTGATGGCTCACAGATTCTTACTGCTTCTGATGACAACACCGCAAAACTGTGGAATGTACAAACCGGTGCTTGTATTCGTAGGTTCACTGACCATACTGACAGTGTCAGATCAGCAGTCTTCAGCCCTGATAGCTCGCAGATCCTTACTGCTTCTGATGACTGCACTGCAAAACTTTGGGATAAAAATACCGGTAATTGTATTCGTACCTTCTCTGGCCATACTAACTATGTCCTTTCAGCAGTCTTCAGCCCTGATGGTTCACAGATCCTTACTGCTTCTTGGGACTGCACTGCAAAACTTTGGAATGCACAAACCGGTGGTTGTATTCGTACCTTCACTGGCCCTATTATTAACTGGGTCAAGTCAGCAGTTTTCAGCCCTGATGGCTTACAGATCCTTACTGCTTCTTGGGAAAAAACTGCAAAACTTTTGGATAAAAATACCGGTAATTGTATTCACACGTTCTCTGGCCATACTGACTCTGTCTATTCAACAGTCTTCAGCCCTGATAGCTCGCTGATCCTTACTGCTTCTGATGACAAAACTGCAAAACTGTGGGATAAAAATACCGGTAATTGTATTCGTACCTTCTCTGGCCATACTAACTATGTCATTTCAGCAGTCTTCAGCCCTGATGGCTCACAGATCCTTACTGCTTCTGATGACTGCACTGCAAAACTTTGGAACATTGCTGAAATTGTGCGCATTAACAACATACTCACCCACAATCTTTCATTAGAGCAAGCTATCTTGATGAATGCAATTCACCAGAAAATAACAGAAGGCCAGAAATTAATTCTGGACACACAAACTTCAGAGTTATTTAATTCACTTGATCCTGAAATAAAAAGAGTTCTCAACGATGATGTAGCCCAGCCCCATTCAGGTAGAAAACGAAAACGCGAGTCGGAATCAAATGAACAAAAACGAGTTACAAGAGCCAAAAGGTAAACGAGAATAGTATGAAAACATTTAAATCACTTGCACTTTTCTTACTCGTATCACTCACCTTTAATGCATTTGGCATGGAACAAGATTGGTTTGATGCAGAAGAAGAAACTGAGAGCAATGTTTCGTCACTGCGTAAATTATGCGCAAAGCGTGCTGCTCAATTGATCCAAGAAGATCATGAATTTCGTGAAAAAGAAGGGCAGCCGAGATTAACCGTAGAGGCAAAAAAACTTGTTGTTTTAGAATTTATGAAACCGATAATTTCGTTGATTTTGCAAAGACTCGAGATAATCCCTAAAACATTCTCTGACCATACTAATTCGGTTCTGACAGCAGTCTTCAGCCCTGATGGCTCACAGATTCTTACTGCTTCTCGTGACCACACTGCAAAACTGTGGGATAAAAATACCGGTGCTTGTATTCGTAGGTTCACTGGTCATACTGACTCTGTCTCTTCAGCAGTTTTCAGCCCTGATGGCTCACAGATTCTTACTGCTTCTGATGACCACACCGCAAAACTGTGGGATGCACAAACCGGTAATTGTATTCGTACCTTCTCTGGCCACACTTGCGTAGTCAGGTCAGCAGTCTTCAGCCCTGATGGCTTGCAGATTCTTACTGCTTCTTTGGACAACACTGCAAAGCTGTGGGATAAAAATACCGGTGCTCGTATTCAAACCTTCAATCATGATGCCTCTCTCAATTCAGCAGTCTTCAGCCCTGATGGCTTACAGATTCTTACTGCTTCTTGGGATAACACCGCAAAACTGTGGGATATACAAACCCGTGATTGTATTCGTACCTTCTCTGGCCATTCTGGCCATACTAACCCTGTCTATTCAGCAGTCTTCAGCCCTGACGGCTCACAGATTCTTACTGCTTCTTTGGACAACACTGCAAAGCTGTGGAACACAGAGACCGGCGATTGTATTCGTACCTTCAGGGGTCATACTTACTTCGTCACATCAGCAGTCTTCAGCCCTGATGGCTCACAAATCCTCACTGCTTCTTGGGACTACACTGCAAAACTGTGGGATAAAGATACCGGTGCTTGTATTCAAACCTTCAATCATGATGCCCATCTCTCTTCAGCAGTCTTCAGCCCTGATGGCTCACAGATCCTTACTGCTTTTGGGGATAACACTGCAAAACTGTGGGATATCACCCCAATCTTACAGATGATTCACTATCTCACAGATAAAATTTCACTGAAACAAGCCACACTACTCGGCCTGATACAGAAAAAGATAACCAAAAGAAATATGTTAAGCTCGGCATTACGCTTGAATGAAAAACAATTAGAATTGTTCAACGATCTGCGCCCAGAGATTAAAACAATACTCGAAGAACAAGCGAAAAGTACATGCACCATCGTTTAACGTTTAGGTAAAGTCTTGCTCAAAAAACAAAACGTATTCGACTCAGACTAAGATAGAAATAGCTTCATCATTTTTAAACCAAGCAAGTCTTCCCGTATGCTCATCAATCAATACCTCACGCAACGAAGGGTCATACGAAAATGTTTTGGTTAAAGCAGGTACGGCTCGATTGAATTTGAGCCAGATGGGAAATGCCGTGCGCAATGGGTAGACATTTTTGCCAAGCGAACGGTTATCGTCGCACCCGATATACACCGCCGTTGTTACCTCAGGGGTTGAGCCGAGATACCAACAGGTACGCGAATCATTGGTGGTACCCGTTTTGCTTATCGCTTGTGAATCAATCCATTCATTGGCAAACCATTTACGCACACGCTGCAAACCAAGCTCAAGCACGTTGGCTACTTGATCACTCACATGCGATGCAAGCACCCGCTCTTTTACCGGCGAATATTTCCAAATTTTAGTACCCCACTGCGATTTAACCCATTTAATGCAATGTGGTTCAACGTACACGCCGTTGTTTGCAAATACATTAAACATACCTGCCGTTTCTTTTAGTGTTGCATCAACACAACCAAGCGCCAACGATGGGTATGGGTAAAATGGCCCGTGCAAATGACACCGTTTTGCAAGATCAATTATTTTCTCAACGCCAATCTTCAGCAATGTCTTAATAGTCACGATGTTACTTGAATGAGAAAGTGCATACGCAAGCGTTACTTGGCCATTGAATTTCATGTTATAATTGTTCGGGCTCCAGGGCTTGTTATCTTGCACAATCTCAAGTGGCTCATCAATTTCTGTATCGGCAAAATTCATGCCTGCTTCTATTGCCGCTGCATACACAAGCGGCTTGAATATTGAGCCAATCTGCCTGCGTGCCTGCATAGCGCGATTAAATTTTGAACGTACAAAATCAAAACCACCAACCAGTGCCTTAATTGCTCCTGTTTTAACATCAAGGGCGATCAAGCCGCCGTCAACATCTTTAGTAAGTTTTTCCTGTAATTGTACGCATTGATTATTAAATGCCTGCTCAGCCGCTTGTTGCGCTTTTTGATTAAGGCTCGTTTGAATCGTAAGCCCGCCGGTATATAACGTTACTTTGCCAACCAAATCTTCCAAGAACTGCCGCAATGCTTCTTTTAAGTGTGG
>SDBT01013416.1_pt1 | contig 13127 bp, 10 predicted proteins | sample 2277101 | NCBI WGS metagenome assembly SDBT01 (sample SAMN10404973, study PRJNA504765) | marine sediment metagenome | isolation source: marine sediment core GS10_PC15, 103 cmbsf | place: Arctic Ocean: Southern Knipovich Ridge | collected 2010 | reverse complement strand
ACGAACGGTACTACCAGCTGGATAGCCATGTTCTTTTGCTGACCATTCGCCACCATCTGAGCGATACCGCCTAACAGTCTGCTATCGACATTAGGATCCTGAATGAATACAGCTCGCTCACCGAAGTCCTGTGCCTGCTTACGGAGATGTTCAGGTGGGTTCTCCATAATGCTCTTATAAATCTCAGCAGCTTCCTTGGCATTCGTACCAGTATGAGCAGCTTCCCTATGAGCTAGTCGAGCTAATTCCATATGAGAATTCAATACCCTGAATGCCACATCCTCAGCTTCTAAAGCTCGAGTAGCTCCTGTGGCTATCTTACCAAGCGTACTCTTAGGAGTATGGATAGGTGTACGACGACCAGGACCTTCGACTGACATCTTAGTCGGGCCTATATCCTTTTCCCTACCGAGGAAGGTACGCCAACCTTTACTGAATCCGTCTGAAGCAGCATCCATAGCCGCATGATCGAGTGCCCATGCCTCTCGCCAGACCATAGCATCCTGAGGTTTCATTGGACCCACACCTGGGATCACTGCACGAGCCCCCTGTTCTAGCTTATTGAAAGCAACCTGAATAGGCTTAATCCAGAGGTTCTCAAATACGGTATAGAATCCAGAGCCTGAGATGTTAGCTACGTGAGTTCTAATACTGGCAAGCATCATGTTATACCGTACCATCATGATAACCGCTTTAGCCTTCTCCCAACCGCCATGCATCTTAGCTTTATAGATATCTTCCAAAGTCTTACCTTGAGCATACATCTTAATACGCTCACGTAAGGCTTCTGATCCGCCTTGAAGTTCAATCAGCTCTCTCATAGCTTGTCGTTCTTCCATAGTATTGCTAGCATCTTGAATCTTCCTGAATGCCTGCAGTGATCGACCAGATGCAGCTGCCGCATCAGTCATCTTCTGCTGTACCATGATGGCTTGATTCTCAATATAAGCAAACGCTATCTCTTCTGCCTTACTGATATCTCCAGAAGCCATCTTAGCTGCTAGACCATCAGCAGCATCTTTCATCTTCATGGTAACAGACTTGTTCAGCTGACCGAGAGCCATAATTTCTTGATGAGTCCAGGACGAATCCCATGGCTTATTGATAGCTCTCTGCAGTACTCGAATATCTTCTGACTTCTCAATAGTATCTTTAAGAGTGACTCGCTCTCGAGACTTACGATTCCGATACATATCCTGAGATTCCTGCAATAACAGGCTAATCTCTTTTAGTTCTCTATCTTCTCCCAAGGTTCGAAGGTTTAGATTACCACCTTCAGGCCTGCCTGTAGTACCGATGCCATATCGTGGCTTACCTCTGCTTTCTACTACTAGGTCCATAGCCCGAGGTACATTCAGTGAGGTATCTGGTGCACCTTCAGGAGCAACCTGAGGTGGTCCTTCTGGTACATCAGGCTCTTCTTTTGGCGGTGGCTCAGGTTCTTCACCTTTTGGTTTAGGCTCAGGTGCTTCTTTGCCTCCCTTCTTAAGAAGAGAAGTTAGGTATTTACCAATACTACCTACTACACTTTGTGTTGCCATTGGTCCAGGCATTATCGTTTCCTAATCCATTCATCAATTGTTCCGATTATCTGACCTTCATAATCTGTATGAAGACCCATCTCTTCAATCTTTATCTTAAAGTTTCCAGGCATTCCGGCTTCTTTAAGTTTAGTAGCAAGTTCTTTAATCTGTTTCTTACCTTTACCGAGAGGATCGAGAGCTGCATCACCTTTGATATTGATCTGGTCTGCACCTTCTCCCTTATTAGTAAACTCTCTAATAAAGGTAATAGAAGAATCATCATCCCAATCGTCTATATTTTCTATAGCCATCGAATGATGCCAATCTGCATCTTCTCCTTGTTTTCTGTTCTTAAATTCAAACTCTCCAGCATCATTTATTACACCAATCCAAGGCTCAGACTGATCCATTGCCTTTGCATGCTTAGGACTTGTCTTAATAAGATCTTCTCTTTCACCTTGAGGCAGATCCATGAGTTCATCAAATAACTTTCTATCTGTAGCTGCTTGCTTTTGTGCTCCCGGTCTAGTCTGAGGATATTCTACATATTCCTTTTCAATCAACTCAGCATCTGGTCGTTGCAGAGAAGTTTTAGCAGGAGGTACTACTTCAAGTTTAGGCTTACCTCCTACCATACCCCACTCGGACATATAGTGAGTCTCACCTTCTGGGCCTTCAACAAAGTATCTGGGTTCATTATTCTTCTCATCCCAACTTCTTTCTAAGATTTTAAACTTCTTACCTGAGTGCTTGCTGGTTACCGTCTTATTCTGAGTGAATCTAAAATCATCCGCATGTTCTGCAGCAAGTTCTATCTTCTCATCCATACGCTTTCGCATACTTACTTCCATTTCCCTACGAAATGCTAGAAGTTCATCGGCTTCTGTAGTATCCACGAGTTTAAGATTTGCTCTAGCAAGAGATGCTGGATCTCTTTCAGCCATCTTTGCAATCTGATCCATATTCGCCTCGTGAACAAGCACAAGTCTATTAATCTCTTTTACAGTATCTTCAGGACTCAAATCCTCTCGGTTAAGTTTCTTCAGAAATCCCTCTACATCATCACGAAGCATCTCTTCACTCTCTTCAACATAACCTAACGACATACCCCCGTCTTCTTCTGGATTAAGAAAAGCATCTAAGTCTGGCTGATCTCTTGCATCTTTGGCAGCACGTCTACCAGCTAAAGATTCATCAACAGGAAGAGGTACACCTTCGAAATCCTGTCTTGCTGATATATTAGGATCCAAATCAGTTACATTATATCTAGGATCTGATAGGTCTAGATACTTGCTTTCAGGTTTAGGTTTTCTCATTCTACCAAGCAATGCTTTAGCTCCAGCAGACAAACCTGATATTGCACCACCAAGAAGAAATCCTAAACTAGCACCGATACCGGCTTGACCAGCAACCTGACCAGCACTAATTTCATCTTGCTTACCTGCAAGTACATCGACGTTCTGAAAGCCATAATCCATCAGACCCATATACGATCCGCCAAGTACAGCTCCCTCTGCAGCAGTTAGTCCTGCTGCTTTCAATGCCTGTCTAGTTATAGTACCTCTAAAGGCTTTAGCAGCTAGTCCAATACCCAGATATGAGGTTGGGTCCAATGCCGCAGCACCAACACCGCGACCAAAGTCTCCCCATGTGGTAGGCATTTCCTCTTCTGCTGCCAGCAAGAAGTTTATCGCATCAGCAATTTGAGGATCCTTCTTAGCTTTCATAACTACATCTGCCAGGATAAGAGGATTGCCCTTGATCATGTCGATCAACAGCATCCCCTCATCCCTTAGCTGTTCTTCACTCATGTCCTTAATATCAATGCCAGTTTTACCGATAGCCTTAGATAGAATAGCTGAAGCTCCTAGATACCGAGGGTCAGAGAGTGCTTCTTCTCCACTGGTTGGCAGGTTTTGAACCACCCCCTGACCGGCTCGATTGTACGCATCTTGGGCTTTATTCCAGGCTTCTTCTAGCTGTTCATCGTTTGCTCCTGTATCGCCAATGGCATTAATAACCTGTTCAAACTCTTCAGCTCCTCGCATCATCTGAGATGCCATCATTAACGTTATTCCGTGAAGGCCTTGATCGTTTATCCCTTCCTCAGTTCTCTCTGCTTGAGATACAAGATCAAATCCCATCTGTTCAAAGTCATCTGACATAGCCCATCTGACATGATTAGCCTCAGTCTCTGCAAACTCAGGATCATCATCAGCCAAAGAGTTAGTAAACTTAATCAACTGTTCAAATGATTTTGCGATACCAGTCTCTATAGTAAAGGCATCTTGTGCACCTGCTAGGTTTTTATAGATAGGCTCCATGTTAGCTGCATGTCGGTTGGTTTGTGGTGATCCAGAAGGCATCTCAGTTGTTGGATTTATTGTTTGTCCATCATGTGCATCTCTGCCACCGAAGATCATCGCACCTTCTTTAGTATGACGATTAGGTTGCTTGACTGGATTCGACAGGCTATACCCGTTATCTACCAGCTCGCTAGGCTCATACACATTGTGGTCAATGGTAGGTACTTGACCTTGAGCTAATTGAACTTGGGTATTAGCATCCGCTACAGCTGACTTGTCACCAGCTACAGAAGCTACATCCATCTGTCTTTGTTGAAATTCATTCATTACATATTCTCAAGCAAGTCAATATCAATTGCGTCACCATACATCATATTCCAAAGATCAAACATGTCTTCTTCTGACAGAGTTCCTCTATTAAAATCTTTATATGCATTTCGTATGGTCAGGTTAGTATCAAACAGAGGGGAGAAAGCAGCGTATCCTTTAAACCTGCTATTCTCTATTCGTGTTTTTATTCGATTCTTTTGATCATCATCTTCTGTATAGATGTAATTCTTCTTGTTCCTCTCAACAAATTCCAGCACATTACCTTCAGCACCAAACTCATCAATGTAAGCAAACAGTGCGGTTTTGAAGTCTGCTTCTGCCCGTCGCATCAGTACCATTTCTGGACCATAACCACCAGCTGCATCCTGATAAGCATCCTCATCTATAGGCAGACCGACACTAGCTCTGATATTCTTAACAGCCGTTTTAATCTCTGGAGAAGTATTAAGATCTAGTTGTACCTTCTGAGCATACTCGACAAGAACACTTACCTCTTTAGGATTAAGTACTGGAGACCTCATGAGCCCAGTCCGCATCTCTCTAACTATCTCAGAAACTTGCACGCCAAACTCAGGTGTATACATCTTCCGCTGGATATCTCTACGGAAAGGAGCCATGATATTTTCTCTCACATCCTGTCCTCTACCACCAGAATCGAGCATGTTATACAGAGCTCTGATAGTGCTGCCACTCATACCGTCAGTAATAGCCATTCTCTTGAGCCAACTATTAGTTAGAGTACCTTCAAGAAACATAGCCATACCTATCTGATCATTATCAGCATACCTCTCCTTCCGTGCTTCATCAAATACTGCCTCCTGCCGGTCGATAGACTGTCTCAGATATCGACGCTGCTCTGGAGTCATGTCAGACTCTCCAGGCATGGTTAAAGATTCATTGTTTCCAAGCTGAGAATACAGTTCTTCTAGGTCTGACTCATCCTCTGCATTAAAGATTCCTTGTAGATAGGCTTCAGTATCTAGATCCTGACTAGCCTGCAACTGTCGTACCTCAAAATCAGCCTGAGATATCTCACCAGTTAGACGACCGCGTTCTAGTACAGCCTCAACACCGATTCTATCTCCTTTAGTAATACCATCCTGCACTGCTGCATCTAGTATCGCTAACCGCTCTTCCTTGGCAGCAGCTCTATTATAGGTTAACAGCTGATTGTATGCAGCTGGACCGATAGATGCTTTTAACTCAGTAGAGATTCGGCTGCGAGCAGTTGGTGCAGTCGATCCTTTAACCGCTGCGTTTGTTATGTTCAGCAAGCCTTGTCTAAACCATTCTTCTCGTATCTCAGAAGCAGGTATCCTTTTCTCTACTATGGTCACAGAACCATCAGTCCCTACCTTCTCTTCATACCGCTCAAAACCAGTCACATACTCAGGTATCTCAGAAGACATGAAAGACTCTTGAGAAACTACAGCATCGTATAACTCAGCAATCGAATTCCGGGCCTCACTCATCTGCTTGGTATACTGAGCAGCTGACACAGCTCGTTCGAGTTGTAGAACACCACCGACTAGAGCATCCTTAACTCCTATCTGTGCAGCAGCTTCTCTAGCAGGTGCACCTATATCCTCTCTACCGAGGGACTGAACACCTGTAGTAAATTTTATTTCGGGCATTATCCGAACCCCTGATATAGTGAAGAAGCTCCACCAGCTATTCCGCCTATCATTTGGCTAGTCCCTTGTGCTCTTAATTGATTAGCTTGAGATTTACCAGCACGAAGAGCAAGATCAGCCCTGCTCTTACCAGACTTAAAGAGCCAATCAAGTTCACTCTTCTGAACACCAGCCAGAGTTTCCTTAAAAGCTTTTTGAGATCCACCTTCAGACTTCTCTCCACTCCTGAAACCAGAACCAGCAAACTGTAATCGTACGCTCGCTCGAGTTCTACCTTGCTCGAATTTCAACCGTCGAGCTTGTTCATTAGTCTCCTGCTGAATATACCATGCATTAGCTCTTGCAAGATCCATTGTCTCATTGGCTGCACTACCAGAAGCTTTAGCTCCAAACAAACCTCCTGCTATCTGTGCACCCGCTGCTATTACTATCCACGCTGGCATTAGAAACCGTCCTCTGATAATTCACCATAAATACCTGTCACCTCAGTTGAGAATGGCAGGTCTTGTACTATTGTAATCTTAGCATCTCGATCCCAGCCTGTAGTAGCTACTGAGATGTCTTGAGTCTTATTAGGCTCTCGAGTATCCATTGGAGTAGGTGCAGTCCGAGTTCCCTCACGCACTCCATTGATTATCGGTGGGATAGATGCTATTATTCTTGCATAAATTCTGTTCCATCTCATTAATTTAGATGTCAGATTATCTGATGCATTCGGAACTTCAATAGGATTAGTAACCATAGTAGCTATGATAGGAATACCTACCACGAAATTACTAGCCTCATGCTGAACATTTACAGATCCTGATTCTACATTCTGCGTACCTGCAAAAGCACCGTCACCTATAATCTGAACTGCCAAACCTTCAAGATGATCTAACCCATCAACTACTGTTACAGGACTTGGAAACTGTCTTCTCACATAAGAATCCATAAACTGACCGCCAGACTTTTCAATATATAATTTATCTTGACGAGCAATCAGTAACCATACAATTGAATTCCCAAATTCTTCTGTTATAGTAATTGACCTTATATCACCAAAGCTAGTATCGTGACGATGCCAACCAATTGTTTCTGCCTCACGTTGATAGGTAGCACCAACCACATCACCGTTAGATATAACTGCCCAGACATGTGCTCGAGGATTTTGAGAATAAGCTATCTCATCAATCGCTGGAAAAGTAATATGCTCAGCAGTATAGGTAAGTTCATCACTCAGGAAACCTAAAGTCTCACGATCATAGTTACCTGCATAAACCCTGTGTCGATCGTTAGAGACAAATGAAACCTTCTCTGATAACCACTTGCCGTGAATTCTAGCACTACCATATGAAGACTGCTGGAAAGCTCGAGCATTAGATGGCTCAAGAAGTTCTAAATTGTTAGTACCAGTTACTACGTGCTCAGCTCCATCTGTACCGACGTGAAGAGCCTTACCACCCTGAATCCACTGAATGACACCATCTCTAGCCAGTGGCAGCTCGAGAGCATCATCTGCTGCCGCACCGCCTATGGTGAAGTCTTCATAGTTATCCTCACCAGCTACAGATCCCCATACAGTTACAGGTTGTCCTGCAGATCCAGCTAACCACAGCCGACCTTGAAAGAAAGCAATACATCCAGGATATCCTGAGGTTACCCACTCTTCAGGTGGATCACCTACAGCTCCTGTAAAGGTTACATCCTCAAAGGTCCATACCCCAGTAATCTTATCTCGAATCAACTTCTTGGTGGTAAAGGTAGCTCGTACCGCGAAGTACATGATCGACTGACCAGGAGCTTTCTCAACCTGAAGTTCTCTGACCTGCTGTTCAGAGTATGGAGAAGAGAATGAAACTATATCTGTGCCACCAGCAACTATTGTATCTAATACAGTAATAGAATCGAAGACAACTACTGCTGGATCACCAGTATCATTAGGATCTTCAATTACACCAGCAACTGAAGGATTAAGAGAATCATCCCAGTTCAGTTTATAAGTAATCCAAAAATCAGTAACTCCAGGAGTAAACGTTACTTTACTTGAATTTATTGGATCAACTGTAAAGGCTATATCGCTAGCTCCTTCAGTTGTACCAATAGATAAGAAGTCAGTTACTTGACCTACTGCAGAAAAAGCAACTATTGCCATTTCCAAACTGTGAAGATTAGCAGCATTAGCTCCAGTGATTTCCTGTGACAATCGTGCATCACTAGCATTGATAGATACAGTTAAAGTAAGATCCCCATCTGGAAACTGAAAGTCTATATCTATATGTGCAGCATTACCTGAACTGATTGTACAAGCTCCTCCAGTAAATGTAACTGAAGGATCTTTTTGTATAATGATTGATGGTGACGCTTTCTGTGTAAGAACGTTCCAATCATCTCCTTGATTATCGAAGCTTGGATTAGATAATAGATTAGCTCCAGCTACAGGCTCTGGTCCACTCGTATTATAGACATCGATCTTATCCTCAGTTACTACAATAACAAAGGTATTAGAATCCTCCACTCGGAATGTGAACAATCGACCATAGATAAGAGTACTAGATACCTCGTCGATAAACTCAGTACCATTACGCTTACCTATACTTCCATACGGAGTAGTAATCCAGTTCCGCAACTGTTCTACCCCCTGGTGATACTCCTTAAGATCTACACGAGATCTAAACCTTGGAGTTATCTCACCTGAGGCGAAGCTCTTTTGAATTGGTCTTAGCTTTCCCATTATCTACGCCTAATCAAAGCTCGTGATCGAACCTTACGCATCCGACCTTGCATTCCATCAGTTACTGCACCGAAGCTAATCTTAACTGAGTAAGCAGTCCACATCTTATCGAACAGTGACCTGCTCTCAGTGAGAGGTAGAGCAAACTCAGCAGCTAGCCGTTGGGCTAGGGCCTGGACAAATGTAGCTGAAAACTTTCCAGTTTCAGTAACTCTTCTATTATATCGCACGTACACGCGTTCAGCATTTGCTAAGATGAAGTCCCCTTCTACCTGCCATCCATCTGCCTGAGGTATATCATGAGGTCCTCGTGACACTGGCTGTGGTGTAGTGACTGGTGTCGGTCGAATCACTGAGTTGTCATGGACAGTTAGAATCCGAAGAGAGTCAGGTGGCTTAAGAAATTGCTTCTCATGTCCCCAGACTAGATCCTCATCAACAGGAGTAAGGACAGCTCGCTTAACCGCAAAGGTCCATTCCCTCTCTTCCATAACTGCATCTCGAAGATCTGCATACTGTTCAGAGCACAACAACCACTCTTTAGAATTCTCCTCAACAGTAAGAGAAGTTATGCGATTACCTCCAAGCCACCCTAGAGCGAGGTTACAAATTTCTGTTTCTGTAGTCATCAAACAATCTCTCTTAAGGTTATATTATCTATAAAGCCTGTGAATGTATCTCCACCTTGTGATCGGAATCTTATCCTGTCATTAGTACCATCTGCTGTTATGATGAATACCAAAGTTCCATTAGCATCGATCCTTGCCAGATTCGTATTACTACCAAGTTGAATGCCCATACCAAGACCAGCAAATGTACCACCTGATACATCGACTGTCATGAGATAAGACTTACCATTCGTGATACCGATATTCTCATGTCGTAGATCATTCGGTGTACCAGTAAATTCGGCCTCACCACCACCGACAGTAACGTTCTGTGTTTCAACCCAGTTACCTACCTCATTAAATTCACCAGGACTACCAGCAGATTCACCAGCCAGATCAGCAAGGACTGCTAGAACTTCTTTACATGATGCAGTTTCAAAGTCACCTTCAAAATCACCGACACTCTCATGTCTATACCTGAAGATCGTCTGTGCATTGGTAGTAGTAAGGTCTATCTCATGATCACCATCCGCCATTGCAATAGTTACCGAAGCTAGTCCGTCGAGTTGCATCCTCAATCCAGTGTTCTGATACGTACCATTAAGTGTAGTAATCTTCACACGGTATTCTACACCATCTTCAAGTGCTGGAGCAGGAGTAGATGCTTGACAACCATTCGTGTTAGTAGCATTAGCTGCTGCATGACCTTGATTACCAGAGATTGTCCAACCAGCTTGCAAGCTCCACTGACCAGCATCTTGATTGAAAGTAGGATCAGCCAGTAACTCAGGTCCAAGTCCTTCAGCTGCTACGACATCTATATCGAAGGGTAATGACTCATCAGATCCAGCACCATTAGTAGCAGTGATTCGAATATTTGTTGTATCGGCAACAGTATCTGGTGTACCTTGTAAAGTAAGACCGACAATAGTTAATCCGCTCGGTAGTGGTCCGCCTGTGCTAGTAAGAACAACACCTGAAACTGTATTAAGATCTGGTGTGAAGTCATAGTTATAGGCTTCATCAACTGTACCATCAGGTGCATTTGGTGGGTCAGTAGTCCAGACTGGTGCAACTGCTGCTGCTGCGATGTCAATGGCAAAGGCTAGAGATTCATCAAATCCTGCACCATTGGTAGCAGTAATCTGAATGTTTGTATTATTAAGTACAGTATCCGGTGTACCTTGTAAGGTTAAACCTACGATTGACAATCCACTAGGCAGACCTCCTGCACCGGTACTGGTAAGAACAACACCAACTGTTGTATTGAGATCTGGTGTAAAGTTATAGTTATAAGCAGTTCCGTCTACACCATCAGGTGCATTAGGTGGGTCAGTTGTCCAGATAGGTGCGACTGTAGGAGCAAGACCACCACCGTCCCAGAATGTTAACTTCCGATCAGCAAGTGCACCAACAGCAATCCCTTGAGCATCTAAGAAGGCTTCCCACATATCAGGTATAGCAGATTTGCCACCACCATTAAAAGCAAGAAATGCAAACTCTGCATCTTGTAAGTCTTCTATAGTTGGATCATCAGAATTTACTCGATAATAAATCAACAGTTCATCATTGAGCTGACCTGGACCTACTACTGCTAATATTGCATCATTGATCTGACTCATTATCGAGGTGCTCCTGCTACCATGATTATAGTACCATCAGCGGTCTGATTTCCTAAATTAGATATTGTTATGTAATAATCAGTATTAGGATTCAAGAGGAAACCGCCATCCCCTATTGACCCACCTGAATCGTTGATATTTCCTCCAAGAAACTTAGTACCTGCAGCATCAATTGTTCTACCTCGAAAGACTGAACCAACAAGATAAGGAGATCTTGCAGGTTGGTAATGGTTTCGGGGAAATACCTCAGTGATCTCACTACCACCTGAAACTGTGCCACCAACAAATCCTTCTACACCAAGTTCTGCATTACCACCAGCAGCAAATGACACTCTTGCTAAAACCAGTAAAAACGGATCATCTCCAGTAGTCCAGGAATAGGTGAAATCAGCTCCTTGGGCAATAAGGAAATTATCAGACCAATCGTATAACGACCCATTTCCTAAAGTGTGCTCAAGAGAAAGGCGGTATACGTTGTGCTCGGCATCGTTCAGGTGAGGCATTACTCTGTCAGCCGACCTATCTCTCGCATACGATCCATGGTTTGCAGGTATGCTTCATAGATCCAGTTCTTAGCTCCAGGTGCTCTGATAAGAGCATCTAGTGAAATAGCTATATCACCAGTTACAACGCCTGCAAAAGCAGTTGGTCGGATAGCAGCTTTCGATTCGAAGATCTTCATCGCAATGAACTGATCTGCTGCTGTAGGAGATAGGAAATCTTTCTCCAACAGGAAGTTGATCAACTCTATAATACGATTCTGAACTTCGAGAAGCCGATGTGTATCAGCTGCTGCAAGCATGGTAACAATTGTAATCTCATTTGGACCTGGGAGAGTTGGTGCTCCCGAGACTACTGTATTGAATACGATGCTTTCTTTCTTTAGTAAAGGAATTACAACTCTTCTAGCTTCTACACCCATGATAGTTCTCCGAAGGAACTGTTAAAAAATCCCCTCCCGAAGGAGGGGTAAGCGACCGAGAAATCTAGTCGTCAAAATCGTCTTTAGCTGATTTCTTCTTGGCCTTCTTCTTCTTAACCTTCTTCTTAGTCGGTTTAGGAGCAGCTTCAGCCACTTCAGCATCAGGACGATAATGTCCTACGATACTTCTGACAATCCGTTCTGTCAAGCGAAGTTCCTTTGCTATCACTTCCACGGTATGTCCTTGGTCGTGATACCTCAGGATCTTATTCTTTTCCATGTTATTGCAACCATCTTTTATCATGTTGTTCTCCCTTCCTCGGCTATGGACAAAGTTGACCATAATATTATTATTTAGATGGTGTCAGCAACGTGGAGCTTAACGATGTGCTCATCCTCAACACGGACTGCACCCAACGTCATGTGGGTGTAGATACGCCATGCGAAGCTGATTGATGGATCTTCTGCAATTCGAGCAGTGATGTCCTTATTGAACTGGAGACCAATTGCCCTTCGAGTGAAGGCCAAGCAATCCAACTCAGTAGCTGTTGGAATGTTCAGTCGAGTAGACATAATCCATGTAAAACCCATCCAACTCGGAACCATGCCTGTCGTGCTCAACTGGTCAAGGCCAGTACGGACGTAGTCCTTACTAGTATTCTCAGTGAGCTGCAAGAGTTTCCGAACCTGAGTAGGCCCGACAATAAACACCTTGGGAACGTCGTTCTCAATATCGTTCTCCATGAACTTCTCAAGAACTTCTGTGATGAAGTCGAATGAGATAGGTGTCGTACCATCACCGACGACCTGACTACCTGGGAAGGCGTTTGCTGTACCGTCACCGTCAAGTGCTGTACCGCCTGCTGCTGCGATGAGAACGTCATCAATTGCTCGTCTCATTGACATCGCAAGGTTCAGTGCAATGTTGGAATTAGGATCTACCAACATCTGTACTGGATCTTCCTGCTCTGTCGTCTCGCCAGCATCGAACGTCTCAGCTACACTGACACGTCTTGACCAGGGCAAGTCCTGGAAAGGTGTTGCCTGTCGTACGCCAGTCTTCAGACTAGCAGTACCAGCAGTCAAACGCTCCCAGTTATGCTTTTCGCCGTTAGTACCACGTTCGGTCACATATGGTCGCAGTCGTGCTATAGACTGTTGGGCCAAATGCCGAACATTATTTTCGAATGTCTCTATATAGACATTACTAATTGAATTTGACACGGGTCAATCTCCTTTTAGCGTTAATTCGCTAGAGCTACCCGATAATCGGACCCCTGCTTAGCATACCTGCTATTGGGTCGTTATCCCCTGGACCGATGAATATCAGCTACCCAGGGGCATTACGAATCTACAAATTATAAACTGATTTAAAGCGTGCGTACACCTGCTCGCAAATGATTGATATCCTTAGAAGAATCTGGGTGAGCCATAATCTCGTACTTAAGAAGTTTCTTAAGTAAAGCTGC
>SDBT01013415.1_pt1 | contig 13127 bp, 9 predicted proteins | sample 2277101 | NCBI WGS metagenome assembly SDBT01 (sample SAMN10404973, study PRJNA504765) | marine sediment metagenome | isolation source: marine sediment core GS10_PC15, 103 cmbsf | place: Arctic Ocean: Southern Knipovich Ridge | collected 2010 | reverse complement strand
CCTTCTCTGCAATCGCTGTCTCAAATGGATAACCCATCAACTGGAAACTTGATTGGTCCAGCATTGTTGGATAGCTCACACGAACCTCAGAAGGAACGATCGGATTCGCGAAACTGACATCCAACTGTAGCCAAATCTGCGCGCTACCGAGATAGCCTTCAAATCGCACCCGTACGCCTGGTTGATTGGCAACCAAGTTTATTTGCTCTCCCAGGATTGAATCAGGATCAAATTCCTTACCATCAGGCTCGACAGGCAAAATACAGATTTTCCTAAAAACTTCAACAAGGGCATTAGTGTCATTGGCCATGTTTCCTTGAACATCAATATCCCGTGTAGGACGACGGAGCAGCAGGCCCCAGCCCCAAAACATCAGTGCACCTTTCAGTACAAAGTCATGAGAATATCTTGATTGTGATAGACGATAAAGAAACCGCTCAATTGCATAATAATAAAAAATTTCCTGGAATGGTCGGCCTCGCTCCCTCGCTAGCGCATTCAAGCGTGCATGTACGGAGGCAGGTAAATTGGTTACTTTCTTTGTCATACCAGAGTTTCAATATACGGGCGCATTATATTTTCCACTCGATCAACACGAGCATATTCCAGCAACTTATCTATGCTTCGATTTGGTTGACGCAAGTAATCTTGTAATGCTTCCAATGCTATGTCTTTCCCAAGTTTGTTGCGGAACTTAAAGCAATCAGCAACTGTCTTCTCCCTTCTGTAAATTCGCACTGATATGCCATCTAGTATGTGTTCCTCAATCCCGGCAGCATACGGTTTTGCTGAGAGATGAACAATATCTAGTGGAGGATAGTCAATACGAGGTTTTTTTGTTCCACGTGGCAGCGCAATAAATACTCGGTAGGGGATCTGGGTGGTCAGATCATGAAAGTTTAGGGCCGAGATTAAGCAGATTATGCTGTTGGGAACAAGCATCGCTGTCTGAACTAAATCTGGTTTACCCAAAGGTGGCATGTCTGCTAGCCGATAAAGCCCTCTAGCCTCTTTAACCAATATTCCCGCATCAAGCATTCGTGACAAAGTCGGCTGAGCTACTCCTAGTTCTTTCGCCTGGGCTGTACGCAGAATGCCTTTATTTTGACGAAATATTTCTTCGGCTGATTCAAAAGATTTTTTTATCATGCTCTCATCTCTACATGGTGTAATGCACAAACCATGTTATAGGAAATTCTTAGCTGTGGTTCACACAATTTTTGTACAAAGTTACTACATATTTTTAAAAGTGTAGTAATTTTGTACCATTTTAGCAGATAATATTTTTTTCTCTTTCACAATGTTTATTAGTGATAGAGGTTTAGGCCACAGAAGCGCCCGTGGAAGCAGCAGAAGCGGAACCTCCGGAAGAACCCACACCTGCGGAAGAAGAAGCTGAAGAACCTGCTGAAGCCGCCCCTGCAGAAGAACCTCCCGAACCAGAAGAAAAATCACCCATAGCACTGGCTCCAAGGACTGCAAGGTCTTTGGTGGTACGCATTTTGGGATCTTTACAATAGATCCCATGATTTGGACATTTAAGGAGGGCTTAATATCATGAATAGGCGCATCTTCAATAAAGGAGTTATGATCAATAAAGCTGGATTTTATGGTACGGAATGGAGGATCCAAGCCTTTCATTTTTTTATAATTCGTTAAAGTTTTCTAAACTGATATTACTCGCTCTCTGATGATGAAAGCTAAAGAACTCCCCAGATTAATCATAATATCGAGGAAATGTAAATAGCTTTCTCGAAGCTCCTGATGTGCCTTAATTTCGTTGAGATGTCGGTAATAAACCTTTTGGATTAATCTTTCCGAATAGAATAAGGCGTTCGATTCACTCAGTTCAACTAATGGATCAGGAGTATTATCTATCACATCCTTAAGCCAAATAATACCATCGGGCAATAAAACTGTAGTTCCTATGCCTGACAATAACCTTACAACAGAACGTATATCGTTATTACCTAATTCAGTAATCAACTTTCGAACATAAATCTTCTTTTGTTTAAGTGGTTGCCAATCTTCAGCTTCAGAAGTCCACCAAGGAATCGATAGGAAGAGATAAGATATGAAATCTCGTTTACCAGTTGTACGTATTTTGTTTTCTAGTATTTCCCATAAATCCCAAAATGTTTGTGAATTGATTTTATCTTCTTCAACAATTATTTGCTCAAGTAGTTCTTTGATATATTTTGTTGATTCATAACGATAACGTGGTCCCCTCTCTCGGTAGATATAATCTAGAACATCAGAAAATATTTCGCAAGAAATATTTTTCGATTGCTTTAGAAGAAATTGTGCGAGATACCCTCTAAAGTTCAGTTCTGTATGAATATATTGTGATAAATCGATGTGTTCTTCTCTTCCTTTATCTTGAATTTCAAGAAGTAACATACTAAATGACTTTATATACTGAATATGTACATTACTTTTAGTATCTTGAGGAATTATCAAGGCTGCAAATCCCAAAAACCAGTGCGAGTGCGTATCGAAAGATAATCCATCTATATTTAGTTCGACTTCATTCTTGCATACGCGATCAGTAAGCTTTTGCACTTTATGCAGGTGTTTTAACCAATATTCCTTTTTATCTTCACTTTGAGGAGGATAAAATTTCCTTGCCTTATGAATCTTTGCATACTCGATCATCCCTGCTAAACAGGAATTGGCAAAAGCGTAATCTAAAGACCATAAGTTTCTTCGTATGCTTTCGTATGGATATTCCATTTTGTGAAGATTCAAAAAAAGTAGTGAAAGGAATATGATTTCTTTTATTTCCATCCTTTTCTCTTCACTTATTTCAAGAGATAAGATAAGTGGAATAGTTTGAATAGCAGGTTCAAGGAAAATCCCTGTTTGTGGGTAATCTTGTAACTTCTCTTGGATAGCCTTCTCAAGTATGGTTGTTATCGTATCAATACACCAATTCTCTTCTTCATCACTTAACGAAGAAGAGAATATTTTTATTCCAATGGCAGCAAGGTAATTGGGACATTCAAAGGGCTTTATAAAATCTTCATCAAGGTTCGTTAACTCGCGATAGCTTTGATACTCATTCTGCCACTTCGCGAAAGTGTTATCAACGTCATCTTTACCTTCAAAAACACTTCTAGACCATGTAGCAATATATGCAGCTTTGTTTGTTAATTCGTGCTGATCTTGAGCCTCACTTACTATTTCAACAAGCTCTTGATCAATTTTAGGCTTAACTATGATCTGGCTTTCTTCAAGGGTTTCCTCAGTTTCATCAATCTCAAATTTTCGAATATCCATACGGTTTAGAGCTAACTTCCATGTTATGTCATCCGGATCCGCTGTACTGATAAATTTATCCAAAATCAAATTTATCTCATCCCAATATCCTTCGATCTGTAATTTTGTTACGATATTTTCTAACCTAAATTTTCTATGTGGAAGTTGGTTTGATCTGTGTCTCTCTTCTTGTGCAAAGGGAATTTCATTGTCTAGTGGAGCGAGGGGGTGATGATCCCCTACAAGTCGTTGAATATCCCAAGAATAGAATTCCTTAACTTTCAAGATCGGAAAACACAACTTGCCAATACGCCCTGGATAAGCCATGGCGACGGATGCTAAAACTGACGTAGTTGCTACTGATTTACTAGCCTTCAGTAAATACTGATAAGTATATTCTAATAAGTTATCTGTCCAATCACTTTTATTCACACATAATTCAAATAACCAATTTTCAAGGGACATTAAGATGGATTGAAGCAAATCAGGAGTGGCTTCTACCATCCCCCGATACATTCCCCATAAAACAGTGCTTCCTTTCTGTTGAACAATAGAACCATCATGATTATAGATTGCAACATTGACTATATTACTAGCCTTACCTCTTTCGCTTTTAGCATAGGCATCTGTGGCATGGTTAATTACTGTGACAATAAGATTTAGTGCCTTGGAGGGATGGAAATATAACAAAAACCGTATTGGTGTTTTATATATTCCCGCTGGGAAATTATGAAGCTCAGTATTTCTGGCTAATCCAAAATCTCTTCCAATATCAAAAGGACTCTCAGACGCATAACCAAACGGATCATACACTTTTTCTCCGTATTCATCTCTCAGCCAGCTATTGATCGCAACCTTTGAGACCAAATCTGGTAATTCCTTACACACATCTTTACTATAGGGCCCTGATAGAGTGTGATTGATTACTGAATCGTAAAACTCCCGCAGATTAAAGTTTATGAGATGAGAATTTTCAGAACCTCTCTTTGGATAAGAGTCTGCATCTTCTATCATATTTCGTATCTCAATATCGAAAATTGAAACCAATTTAAATAGTACTTGTAATAATGAATCTATATCTTTCGTCGAGTAAAAACTATCTCTCTGATTAGAAAGATTTGTCTTAATTTCTCTTAAAATAGTTAATAATATGTTCCCAACATATTTAGCATCAACTAGTAAATCAGAATTGGTATTTTGGTTTAGTTTTTTTGACCAATCACTAGTGATAAGAACAAAAATTAACCGATAATAATCTTTCAACTTGTCTAGATTGTTGTAGATATAACAAAGTATTGCTTCCCAGCCAGGGCCAACTGGTCTTAAATATATCCAATAACTGCTCTTTGTACGTTCCCTGACGGTTTGTACAAGTTTCTCATCTGGTTCTTGGCAGGTGGTTTTTAACAGATGAACTAATCTCAAGAATAGCTTATAGTTGTTTTCTTTTAGTAACTCAGAATTAGTCTGGATAAAATTATCACAATATTCTGACCTGAGGACAGCAATCAGAAGCTCATCTTTCCAATAGGCTTCAACTTCATTTTCTAAAAAATTTAGTATTTGTGTTAAAAATAGAGCGAATTGGTTTGACACTAACAATAATTGGTCACTCACCCATAATCTAAATGCTCTACGGATAGCAGGTTCCTTTCCCTCCAGATTGTTAAAAAACTCTTTCGGATATTGGGTGCTTTGAAATACTCTTTCCACAAACCTTATGAGCGCGATATCCTCGAAGATATCATGTGCTGGACTGAAGGTTTCCATCAAGTTATCTTCAATATCAATAATTCCATCGCTATGTAATTGGTTAATTATGACAGGATCAGGATCATTAATCCTTGCATATAGGCTCATAGATTTAGCTCTACTTAGTGCAATTTCTTCAAAAATCCTGGCCCTTTTCACATCATTTTTAGTAATAACGTTTTCCCATATGGTGCGTCTAACTTCTTTTTCCGTCAAAAATTGTTTATCCTTAAATAATTCCCAATGGCGAATTACAAGATTAAGATAAAAGGGTTTCCTAAGGATTTGCTTATACTTTTCAACTTCTAATAACTCTGCTAAGAAAGGAAAAGCAGTTTCAACCTTGGTGAGTTCAGTGTCATTGAAAGGCGGAACGTCAACAAAATCAAATTGGGGAAAATCATTGTATAACTCAAATAGCAATTGCTGATATGCAAATGTTCTACATGTGATTATTATTTTGATATTTGGGAGGGATTTACAGAGTCTTAGAAGTTCTTTAATAGCTTCAAAATTATCTACTTCTAAAAGTTTTTCGAAACTATCTATCAAAACTGCTACCTGCTTTTCCAACCCTAATTGGTAGAAAATCGCATAGAGATCAAAATGAATATTTGGGAATACGTCCTCGATGGAATCCCTCGCTAATGAGTCTGCTTTGACAGCAAAAATAGAATAATTGGAATCTACTAAACGATGGATAATAGCCTTGGCGTAAGCAGATTTTCCATCACCTGCCTCACCCTTAATTACAATCAATCGGTTTGTTGCAAACTTAGCGTTAAAATCATCATCGATACTGTTCCTTTCTACGAAAAAACTATTGCCTAAGCGGTTATTGATACCATCCAAGACAAGTTGAGTTTTTTGTTTTAGTTTTTCAACATCATCTAATACTGTTTGACCCAGTGTGAATGAGAGTAATTGTAGTTCTGGCAGATCATGCGAAGAGAGCAGACCTCTTAAGAATGTTAAATCGGTTACTGAGAAGAGTTGAAAAGGTTCCTCCAGTTTATATACTAAACCAACTAAAAATAATTGTCCTCCTAATTCACAGAAAACCCCACTCCCTGAGAAACCCTGGCAATTATAGAGGGGATCACTTTCTATGGTAGAAAGGTTTCTTGATGTCGTAATTATATTATTGTCTGAATATCTTACTTGGTCTATCGTTACGCCTTTGATTGTACCGTATGCTTGTGGGTAACCCCTAAAGAGACATTCTTCTATGGTGTAACGTATTTCAGATAACTCTACCATTGGCACTTCAAAATGTAGATGTTTCCTAAAAACAATCAGGGCTCCATCTACATCCTCTTTAGGGAAAAGAATAGAGTCACTTTCATCTAGCATAAACTGATAAAATTCTTCATTTGTGGGGTCTGGAATATAAATTGTTACATCTGTCACGCTTACTATATCGGTAGAATCCTTTTCCAATAGACAATGTTTAGCAGTGAGTAAATAATAGAAATTACTTTGTTCGGTTTTAAGTAAAACTCCTGTGCCTGTTCTATAAGGAGTTTCAATTCTACAGGTGATGCGATGTATCACATCTACATTGTCAGGGGACGATAGTTGCGCCATGCTCTTTCTCACTAGGGAAGATACACGAAAAGTTATAAGTCAGCATTTCGTCTTTAGTGAAGATATTCCTGAGTACATCGTTATCATAATTAAAGAAAAAGTTGAGATGCTTTTTGAAATTTCGTTCTGAATGATTAATAACTCTGGCTAGAGCCTCTTTATGGGGAAAATAATATCGGTTTTTACCATTCGCACTAATAACAAACTTGTGACAATCCAGGAGGGATAATAACTCATCATTCGTATTATATTTACTTCCGTGATGGGAAAGTTTCACATAATCAACTCGAAGTTTATTTTTCTTGGTGTAACCAAGGTTCATAAGTCTGTTTGCAATCACGGAAGGGCGGCTATCAGCAAGAAAAAGGATACTCTTATTATATATCTCGAAGATAAAGGTAATACTAACTTTGTTCTCTAGTTTTCCATCTTCCCGAAACACTTCCTTGGATAACTGCTCTATGGATAATCCATAATCATTTCTACCCCCTCTGATAAGTGGAGAATAATCTTGTTCTTCCTCTAATTTTTGCCAGTTTAATTTGTAATTTTCAAGCTCAGGTTTTGTTGGAGATAGAACTCTAATCTCAGCTCCATATAGGTTTAAAAGCATCTCACACGTTACTTCGTGCTCTGGCAGCATTGAAGTAGCTATTAAATAATTTCTTAACGTAATACCATCCAAGATACTTATTTCATTGGCACGAGACCATAAATGATTATCAAGGTTAGAGTAATTAAACCAATATATATCAACTATACCTTTCTCACCATATTCTTTTATTAATTGAATTACCCCACCAATATGATCTCTGTCTGTGTGAGTAATAACAAATAGATCGATCTTTTTATTCGCCTGTAGAATTTTTTCAACTTCAGGTTTTAAAACTTTCGAATATGTAATAGCAAACCCCCCATCAATGAAAATATTATGGTTTCTCCCATCATTACCAAAGAACTGTAAACAGATTGCATCACCGTGAAGAACTGGCAATATTCTGATCGTAATTTTGTTCCTTGGCGACATGCCTTACACCTCAACTTAGAATAAAAAGTAACACCTTGGGATCGGCAGGTATAGTTATTTATAGAGGGTTGGACTCGATTCTACACTATATTCCGTTCTTTGGAATATGAGCGGATCACCGAACAGAATACACAGTACGCACATGCTTTTAACATAAGTTCCACTTCAGCTTTCACGAAAGCTTTAACCGGTGCTTGTTGAAACCTTGGCGCTGGGATGCCGTCCATTGGATTGGGAATCGAAAATTCCATAGTGGCCCACTTAAAGAAGGACGCCAGTGTAACCCAGATGTTCCTAATAGTCTTTGGAGAAAGGGGATGGGTCTGTCCGTTAAACCGTCTTGGTTGATAATCAGTTCGCAGCCATGCCAGGTAGGAACGAATATCCTGGCAGGCCACTTGTGTTATATCAATATCCCCCGTGTGGATGACCCATTTGGTCAGGAGTCGTTCGTATGATGAAACCGAGCGATCTGTGAGTCCTTCGGCGAGTTTGTGGTTAACAAATCCGACGATGGCTTTATTAATGCTCATCGAGCCCGACGGTCTACGTTTCATGGCAAAAACTCCTTTTTGTTTGGGTTCTTGCGACTGCAGACCGTAAAACTACACAAAAACCGCAGACCCCACGGTCTACGGTTTCAGTCAGGTAGCGGGGCTTGGATTCGAACCAAGGACCTCCGGGTTATGAGCCCGACGAGCTGCCACTGCTCTACCCCGCAACGATGTTTAATTGTCTAGCTTCTCGCTAGAACGGGAAGAATTTTATCACGCTAACTGGGAGGCGTCAAGGCGAAAGGGGACCAACAAACAGGAACAACCAGCTTTCCAAATTATTCATCTCTTCCTGAGTGACGACTGGCGTTGGGGTTGGCTCGGGGGTGATTTGATAAGACGAGACGGGAACCACCGAGATTTCACCATCCCGCACCATGTGCCCATCTTCGTGTGCCCATTTGACCACCGCTGGCTCAGAAGTGGCAAATGCGATCTGGGCTTCCAGGGCTGCTTGAGTGCCAAACCTTTCCTGGAGCTGCGCTTCGACCTTTTCGCTTTCAGCGATCAATTGGTTTAATTCTGTCGTCCTGCCGTTGAACTCCATCACCAGCATGCCCAGAACAACCAATCCAATCACCAGGATCGCGTATCTCATGCCCCTCTCCGGTCAAATTTAACGGTTGTTTTCCTAATCATAATTAGAAATGTTGTTTAGTTGCACTTTATAAAGTTAGAGGACTTCTTAAACAATTGCTCCCCCTTGGTTGCAAAAAAGATGCCACCAATCAGGGGGAACCACACTCTAATGCCGAAGGAGGGAGTCGAACCCTCACGAGCGAATGCTCACTACGCCCTGAACGTAGCGCGTCTGCCTGTTCCGCCACTTCGGCTTAGCATATTTTATTTAAACCGATTATCTTTTATTTGTCAACCTCACTTTACCTTTGTTAGGAACATCCCACCGTGCTATAATCGGGGCGGGAAAAAACTATGAGCGAATATTACGAACCAATAATACAGTTATTAAACACCGGGGCAGGGAGCCTGACTTATTTTATTATTCTGCAGTTCTCAATCATTGGCGCTTTACTGGCAGCTTTGAGCCGCGGCCATCGCCACACTGGAGATACATACCGCCGTACAAAAATTGGCTTGTCTGTGCTGCTGTTCTTACAGGTGGTCTTACTCGCCGCCGCTCTCCTGGTGCGATTTGTTGTTATACCACCCGAATTAATTCAAGCATATTTTTTCCTGCCGGCACATAATTACCTGCCGGCAATTGATCGCACCATCGCACTGCTGAGCATTATCTCGATCATCTGGTTATGGGGGTATCCGGACTTAATCCCGTCTGCGGACACATCTTTTGTATTGTTGGGATTGATTGCCGTCCTTATAATGTTGGCAAGCACGGGTAGTTGGATAAATCAAGGGGCTGCGGTTAATTTTAATGGTACTTCAGTGGATTTAATTGCCAGTATTACCGCTCTTATACTCTTGTTTGCTGGTATCGTGATCACGCTCATCAGACGTCCAATTCTGTGGGGGTTTGGGTTTACCATGCTGGTTGTCTTGATTTTGGGCTATCTGGCGCATTTGATCCCCCTCCCCCAGCAAGGCGATTATCCTCTTGCTGTCCGCTTGGCGCAGATGGCTGCTTATCCGCTCTTGCTCGTTCTGGCACAGCGTATTCCCAGGAAGGAAAAGGCGCTAGAAAAAGAGATGGATGAAGACGAAATATCTGGAACCCTGAGCTATATCCAGCAGCAGCATGCAATTCTAGACAGCCGACCCTCTTACACGGATCCTAAAGTCCTTCAGTCCTTGAACGATTTGTTCATGGATCCTGATCCCCAGAGTGTATGTAAGAAGATCACCGTCACGATTGCTCGAATAATGCAGGCAGATATTTGTTTATTAATCCAGCCGCCTGACGACGCTGGAAAAATTTTGCTACAGTGCGGCTACGATTCAAATAGAAAAACCATCATACAAAACATCACACTGGAGGCAGATACGCTGCCGGAATTAAATTCTACCGTTCTGGGGGAAAAAGTGTGTGTGCTGCCGTCAGACAGCACAGCGCCGGATTTGGTGACCCTGGCTGATAGTCTTGGTTTAGTCAGATCCGGTTCAATCTTAGCTGTTTATGTCCTATCCGATGATAAAAAACCAATTTCAGGTATAGTCTTACTCTCCCCATATACCGGTCGAGAATGGACCCAGGGCGATCAGTACTATCTCCAGACATTAGCGAAGTTGCTGGTTTATTTCTTGCAACATAGCAATGAGATAGCACATTTACAAGATCAGCTTGTCGTTGCGCAGCGCACGGAGCTCGAGACCCGCCAGCAATTAGAACATGCATTAACTGAAAAACAGGTTCTAATGGATCAGGTGTCTCAATCCCGAGAAAGTGCGGAACGCATTGAAGCTGACGAGCAAGGTCTTGATATTGCTCGCCAATGGGTACCCGAATCACAAATTGAGGAGATGGAGCAGTTAAAAGGTGAGCTGCGGTTGGCATTGAACGAAATTGCGCTCCTGAGCGCTGCTCTCGACGAGACTAATAAAAAGGACATCTCATAAAAACGACCGGAATCTCGCAGTTCAAGTAACAAATTACAAATGAACCGGGTGATCAATTCCACCCGCGTTCCATAATAATTCTGGCAGGTTGCTGTATCCAGTCTGGTCGATTTTGAGTGCCGAAAAATTACTCTATGTGCTCTGTAGTAGGTTATTTCACTTCCTGGACAGGCGAAATACATGTATAAAAATATTAGGGTCAATATGAAATTATTAAGACAAATCTTTTTCATCTTTCTCGTTTTGACAACCCTTGTGGGTTGTGGAGTTCCATTCGAGGCTGGCGTATCACTGGCTGCAGCCCTGCCCACCTACACCAGCACACCTACTTATGAATTTGCTCGGCAAGATACAAAAGTTACCGCGACACCATTCCAGCCAGTCCCTCCTACAGCAATTATTACTCCTACTAATACGCCGTTTCCCACTGCCACACCGCTGCCGACCAGTTCACCTACCGCCACCATTCCACCTACACCGACCAACACACCTTTTCCAACAAACCAACCGACCCCGACGGAATTCGTGTTAGAAGATTACTCGACCGATCTCGAAGCGCCTGCGGGCCAAATGAATATCTTGCTCTTAGGCGCCGACAAGCGCCCAGGGCAGAAGAGTTACCGCACGGATACCCTCATCCTGTTAACTGTCAACTCAAAGAACGGGACTATCAATTTAACTTCATTCCCGAGAGATCTGTGGATTGATATACCTGGTAACGGTAAGAACCGCATAAACACCGCCTATACATTTGGCAAGATGCCTTTAGTGGCAAAGGCGTTTAAACAAAATTTCGGAATTAAGATCGATCACTATATCCTCGTCAATTTTAAGAACTTCAAGAAGATCGTTGACCATCTGGGTGGCTTAGAGGTTAAAGTTGGTCAATCCGTTTCTGATTACCGTGCCGGCAAATATGTTACCGTACCTAAAGGTAAAGTGATGATGGACGCCGATGATGTCCTCTGGTATGTGCGCTCAAGGAAAACGACCAATGATTTCGCCCGCAACCGCCGCCAGCAAGAAGTGTTAAGTGCCATATTCTATAAATCATTGTCATTGGACGCCCTGAAGAAAGCGCCTGAGTTCTTAATGTTCTATGGCAACAATGTCAATACGGATATGAAAATGTCTGACGTACTCCCTTGGCTGCCGTTTGCAATCAGATTTTTGGCTAAACCCCAATTTAATCAATACTATATCGGCCCCCATCACGTTTATAACTGGATCACTCCCGCAGGAGCGATGGTGTTGGTCCCCAGCGGTGATGCTGTTATGAAAGTAGTCCGAAAATCCCAGAACCTCAAGTGAGTCACTAGCAATGTTCTTTATTGTCGAAGCAGTGTACTCTACTGCAAGCAGTGTTTTTTACTGCCAAATATCCCAATGACATTACAGGGCAAAGGTTTTTTTATCTGGCAAATCCGGCACTGTGAGGGCGGAGATGCAAACGCAATCGCGCTCCTGGCAAGCGAAGCCGGATTGTCCCACGTGGTAATCAAGGTGGCCGACGGTCCCGTTGCCTATAATATTGACATGAAAACTGGAATCGATCTGGTGCCCGCTGTCGTTGAGGCGCTGCGCGGATATAGAATTGGGGTTTGGGGCTGGCATTATATCTATGGCAGGGACCCAATAGCCGAAGCGGATATAGCAATCCAGCGCATAAAACAATTCGATCTGGATGGCTATGTATTGGATGTGGAGGCTCCATTTAAGTACAAAGGCAAAGATAAAGCCGCCGAAGTATTCATGAACTATTTGCGTTCAGGACTGGGTGATTACCCTCTCGCGCTGAGCTCATATCGTTATCCCACTTTCCATCCTCAAATTCCCTGGAAAATATTCGTGGAAAAATGCGATTTTCATATGCCTCAATTCTACTGGGTCGGCGCCCACAATCCGCGCGAGCAGCTCATACGCAGTGTGCGTGAGTTTGAGAATATGCAGCCAAATCGCCCGATAATCTTTACCGGAGCCGCTTTTATAGAACACGGATGGGAGCCTACGGCTGATGAGATCCACGAGTTTTTCGATGCAGTCAAGGAATTTGATCTGGAGGCTGTTAATTTCTGGGAGTGGATGAACTGCCGCAAGAATCTGCCCGAATTATGGGATATCATCAAATATTATCAGTGGGGGGATGACCCCGAGCCGTCCCTTTTTGCGCATAGATATATTGATTTATTAAACACACACAACCCGTCCCAGATTCTGGAGCTTTACCACACCAATGCCTATCACATCACTGGTGAACGTACTGTGCACGGTGTTGATGCAATCCGTGGTTGGTATGAAAAGTTGTTTAACGAGTTGCTCCCTGATGCGGTTTTTTCATTGGGGAAATACTCCGGCACGCGAGAATCATATCGCCTTGAATGGACCGCGAATACAAGAACCGGACTTTCTGGCACTGG
>SDBT01013414.1_pt1 | contig 13127 bp, 11 predicted proteins | sample 2277101 | NCBI WGS metagenome assembly SDBT01 (sample SAMN10404973, study PRJNA504765) | marine sediment metagenome | isolation source: marine sediment core GS10_PC15, 103 cmbsf | place: Arctic Ocean: Southern Knipovich Ridge | collected 2010 | reverse complement strand
GGTGTAACGATCGCCCTGCTCGCTTACCTGATGGCGGCCTCGCTGGTGGCGTGTCGTTTCGGACTTTTCAGCCCTTACGCCATCCCCCTGAGCGTCCTGCTGTTCCCGCTGGTCGTCGCCGTGCTCATACCGGGCTATCTTTCGACGGGGCTGCTGTGGGTCTTACCAGGCCTCTCCCACGCAATAGGCCAAGCCGCCTGCACCGCCGCCGAAACGCTCACTCAAATCGTCGAATCGTTCAGTGTCTTACCCGGTCTGAGCTTTGAACTTCAGCCCCTAAGCATCGCCTGGGTGGTTCTGTACTACGCGACAATTGCGCTCATCGTGTTTCATCGTCGCCTCCCGCTGGGGCGAGTTGCCGCCGGATCGTGCGTCGTCGCGATTGTCCTGTGGACGGTCATCTCGCAATTGCCCGCTTCGCCCCCATCCGTTGCGGAGATGCATCTGCTTTCCGTCGGGTCCGGACAGTGCGCCCTCCTGCGGACACCTTCGGGGAAAACAATCCTGTTCGACGCCGGGACGTCAAGCGGGTTCGACGCCTATGAGCAGGTGCTCGGTCCGTTTCTTCGTCACCAGCGCCTACCCGCACCCACCCAAGCCTTCATCTCCCACGCCAACACAGATCACTACAACGCCCTACCGCACCTCCTGAAGAAAGCGAAGCTCGAGCGGGTTTATCTGAACGATTACTTCGGGATCGGCGGTGGAGGTCCCTCGTCATCCGAATCCGCGGTAAGGGAACTCGTCAACGCCCTGCGCGAAGCGAAGGTCGAAATCGTCCGCCTCCGCCCCGCCCAAACGATCAGACTCGACGATCGGACCAAGGTCGAGGTATTCTGGCCGCCGCGCGGAAGGCGAAACGATCTGAGCGTCAACGATACTTCGCTCGTATTGCGAGTGAGCTGCGACGGTAAGAGCGTGCTGCTGACCGGGGATCTCGACGAGGCTGGCCAGGGCGAACTGACCGCCGCTCCCGAACCCATCACCGCAGATGCGCTCGTCGTTCCGCATCACGGGGGATGGGAAGAGACCCTCCCGGGGTTCGTCGAGAGGGTCGATCCGCAGATCGTCCTGGTAAGCAACGCCCGTGAACTTCAAGGAGGCCCCGACGAGCACCGCCGAAGCTTCTATTCGCACCTGCGCACCAACCGCGAATACTACTCCACCACCCGAAACGGATGCATACGCTTGCGCTTCGGTGCTGGAACGATTGAAGTGCGAACCATGCGGTAAGGCGCGTCGAATTTTTCCGTTTCGCTGGCGGCGACGGTGCATATCCTGTTTTAATGTCCGCGACCAAGAGGACGCGTTTATGTCCGTAGAATTCTGCATCGTGAGCATTGGTACGCTGTCGCGCAATCGCCTGTGGGGCGAGGGTGCGGCGGTGCGCACCGCGCACGCCACCACCACATACGTCGAAGCAGGTGAGCGGCGCATCCTCGTGGATCCCTCGCTGCCCGGTTCGATTCTCGCCGCCCGCTTCAACGAGCGGACCGGCAAGACGCTTTCCGACGTAACCGATGTGTTCTTAACGACGCTTCGCCCCGTGCATCGCCGCGGGATCGAGGCCCTCCCCGATGCAAAATGGTGGGTGACCGAACTGGAGCTGGAGAGCTACCGCACGTATCTGGAGGACCTGCTGGAATCGGCGGATCGGTTAAGCCCCGCCGACGCCAAGCTCACTCGTGCGGACCTGAAGCAGCTCGAACGGTTTCGCCCCGCCCCGGACAGCTTTACCGAGCAGGTCTCCCTGTACCCGCTTGGCGGTGCGTCGGTGGGCTCGGCCGGGCTGCTCCTGAGCCCACCTACCGCGACGATCGCCATTGCAGGGGACGCCGCCCTGACCGCGAACCACGTAGAGCGCGGACAGGTCTGGAAAGGATGCGCCAATACTGATGCGGCGATGGTCTCGCTTCAGGACCTGCTCGAAGTCGCCGACGTGATCGTCCCCGGGCACGACAATGTGATGATTGCTCCGCGTCAGCGCTGGCTTTGACGGTTAATGAGGGGATATAATACTCCTGCATTTGCATGTCCGAAGAATCGGAACAATCTGACGAGTCTGGTGAACCGCTGTTCCCACAAGCCCTTTGGGGAGACCGACCTGATCGCGTAAGCGCATTGTCGACCCCACCTGCCCCTACCGCACACCCTCGCGTATTACCGCAGCGGAACAGGGGGGCGATATGAGTTGGGGTGAGTATCTATTGGGACACTGGTGGGTGTTCGCGGTCCTGGTTTCTCTGCTGGGCGTGTCGGGGTTCTTCAGCGGGACTGAGACGGCGTTTTTCAATCTGACGCGGGGTCAGTTGCATCGCCTGCGGAACTCTCAAACCAGGACGGGACGGTTGGTGGGGTCGATGATGCGCCGCCCGCGGCGTATCCTGCAGACGCTGCTGCTTGGGAACGTGATCGTGAACGTCGCGTACTCAGCGGTTGCGGCGATTATGGTTATTGCCTTGAGGGGGCGCGGGCTTGGGGTGCTGGGGACCGTTGTCGCTGCAGCGCTGCCGGTGCTGGTGCTGATCCTGGTCGGTGAAGTCACACCGAAGATGCTCGCGTATCGTTTTGGAGAGCGTTGGGCGCGTGTGGGGGTAGTTCCCATCGAGGCGATCTCGCGTGCGTTTTGGCCCGTCGTCTGGGTGCTGGAGAAGATTATCATCGCACCAATGGCGCGCCTGATTGCCCCGCGCCGTAGAAGCGGTGTGGAGATCACGGTCAACGAACTTGGGGCGATGTTGGACATCTCCATGCGGAGAGGACTTATCGCCCGCGATACCAGCGAACTGCTTCACGAGATCCTTCAGTTGACCGACATTCGCATCAGCGACATCATGGTCCCGCGGGTGGACGTGATCGCTTACGACGTGGATGCTCCGCAGGGAGGGCTGATCGATCTGTTCCATAAGACCAGACTTCGCAAGATACCCGTCTACAGCGCCGACATCGATCAGGTTCTCGGGGTTGTCCACGCGAAGCGCCTTTTGCTCGACCCCGATGCTCCGCTGCGGTCGCTCATCGTCAAGGTCCCCTTCCTACCTGAGGCGGCCAACATCGAACGGGCCCTGCTTCAGCTCCGCCGGGCGGGGAAGCAGATGGCGATCGTCGTCGACGAGTACGGGGGCGTCGCCGGACTCGTCACGCTCGAAGACATCGTCGAGGAGATCGTAGGGGACATTCGGGAGACTCAAGAACCCTCCCCCGCAGAACCCGTTCAACAGATCACCGACCGCGAGTACCTTCTCGCCGGGGACCTCCCGATCCACGAATGGGTCGAAGCGTTCAAGATTGAATTATCCGATCAGCGCATCAGCACGATCGGGGGGTTCGTTGTCTCGTTGCTGGGGCGCATCCCATCCGTCGGGGAGGCGGCGGACTATCGCAATCTTCGCTTCACCGTGGAAGCGATGCGCGGTTCCCGCATCTCCAAGCTGCGATTGGAACTGGTGGAGGAGGCCGGATGACCCCCACCGCAAGCGAACTCGTTCCATGGGTAGTCTGGGCCTCCGTGCTGGTGCTCTGCGCATTGGTCGATGCGCTCTTCAGCGGGCTGGAAACCGGCATCTACGTGATGAACAAGCACCGCCTGGACCTTCACGCCGAGGCGGGCGTTTCGGGCGCCAGGTTCCTTCAGCGCGCACTGCAAAAACCCGCCAACCTCCTGGGGGTCCTGCTGATCGGAACGAACCTCGCCCGGTACCTCGCGACGTTCTCCATCTCTGCGATGTTCGTACTGGCGGGGCATGAAGCCCGGGCGGAATGGTACACACTGCTTCTGGCGACCCCGCTGCTGTTCATCGTGGGCGATAGCGTTCCCAAGGCGGCGTTTCAGCGCCTCGAGGCGGCCGCGGTCTATCGTCTGGTCTGGTTCCTGCGGGCTTCGGGTGTGTTGTTCCGAGTCACTGGTATATTCCCGCTCGTGATTACGATCTCGTCGCTGTTGATGAAGCTTACCGGTGCGCGAGGCGGAAGCGGAGGATTGGGACATGAGGGCGCAGCCGCCGTCCTCGCCGAAGGTCGAGCCAGTGGCACGATTACCGCCTTCCAGTCCGCGATGGCGGATCGCGTGATGCGGATCGGAGACCTACGCACCGCCGACGCGATGATACCGATGGACCGCGTGGTCTGGGTGCGGGAAGGCGCCGGGCGGGAAGAGCTGATCGAGATCATTCGAAAGCACAATTACTCCCGCATACCGATCCGCAACGAAGGCGGCGCCGTCGTCACCGTACTGCACGTCTACGACATCCTGGCCACCGAGGGCCCGGCCGATCCTATCGAGAAGATGGACCCGCCTTTGCGATTGTCCGCGGAACTTACCGTCACCGACGCACTGTACCGAATGCGGGGGGCGACCAGGGCGATGGCGATAATCGAGCGCGACGGAGAGGACGTCGGGATCGTCACCATCAAGGATCTCGTCGAAGAGATCGTCGGTGAGCTTGAGGATTGGTGAGGGGGAAACGCACGGAACCCGAGACACGCTCCCTACCTTCCATCGAGCGAATCGACGAGCAACCGGGCGATCGAATCCTGCAATTGCTTGGCGCGGTACGCCTTCCCCGACGGGACGCGATTGACAAGAATTGCAAACCCGAGCGCGAGACGATTCTCCCCGTCCAGTACGTATCCGCTCAGGTTCGAAGCGCCCGCGACGTATCCGGTCTTGGCGAGGAGGCGCCCGCGATACGGCGTCTCGGCAAGCCGCGCGCGCAGGGTCCCTTCAAGTCCGCTTCGAGGGAGGGAAGACAGGAAAATGTCGCTATCCGCTCTCCTGCTGACCCTCGCGAGCAACAGAGACAGCGCACGCGGTGAAACGCGGTTGGCTCGTGATAATCCTCCACCGTCGCGCACAACCAGACTATCGCTTTTTAGTCCGTAATGTTTGGCGAGCACCTGCTCCATCATCTTCGCACTGCCCTCCCACGTTCCGTCCCCGGCGCGCAGGAAGATGCATTCGGCGGCCATGTTCAAACTCCACACGTTGGCCCGCCTCATTGCGACGCTCAACGGTGTGGTGGTGCGGGCGAGCATTTTTCCCTTGGTGAGGTCAAGCTCGTCCATCTGCACCGTTCGGACCGAACCGGTCAGTTCGACCCCCGCGCGGACCAACCGGCCCGCCAGCACCCGCCCGAGAAGCATGGGGGGATGGTTAGCGGGGACGCTGAGCGGTTCTTTCGTGGAGCGCTTTACCGTACCGCGAAGCTTGACCTGTGAATCGTCGTCGTTGGACTGGAGCGACCAGACGTGCCTTTTTCCCCGTTTGACGCGCGAGAGAATCCGGATGAATCCACTCTCCGGGAGTACGTGGGGCGTGACGGTTCCCTCGGCGGCGACCGTAAAAGTTACGTCGAAGCAGTTGTTGTGGAAGTTCAGGTCCGCCACGGGCCCCGCGTACCAACGGTGCCGCTGACGCTCAGGCCAATCTCCGCACCGGAAGCTCTCCAGCTTGAACCGTGAGCAGAGCAGGATGTCACCACGCAATACCGCACCTGCGTTTTGTTTGATAGCGGCGGCCCAGCGGTCGAGTTCGGTGTATATGCTTTTCCCGCTAATCTTCGCCAGGCGCGGATCGCCCAATGTCGGGTCCCCATCTCCGACGATGACAAGGTCGTCTGCGAGGCGATAAACGCAGGTGGTGAACTGAAAGTCCCCACCCAGCCTCGCCAGTGCAAACGCACTCGTCAGGAGTTTCTGATTGCTCGCGGGGACGAACAACTCATCGGGGCGTATCTCGACGAGATTTTCGCCCGTCCGCAGGTCGATCACGGAAACACCGCAATTGCCCTTCGAGGATTGCTCGTACCGCTCGACGAGGTCCACTACCCGCTGGTTCAGCGGGAGCGCCTGCGCGCTCGCGGGGCTGGAGGCATGGAGCCCCACGAGGGCGAAGAGCAGGAAGTTGCAAGCGCGAGTCACGTCAGCACGTCGGATAGTAGCGAAGCTTCTCCTGGACGCCCATACGGGGTAAAGGGCGATCTTGTCGAATCAATCACCGAAACTGGTCCCGACGGATTTGGCCGCACGGATCAGCGGATAGTCCGGTGGGATGGTGCGGACCTTATCGGCGACTTCGGCGATCGGGACGGAGGTAATCTGGTTCTGTTGCTGCACCACCAGGCGCCCGAATTGGCGTTCCATGAGCAGCTCGAAGGCGTGGTAGCCGAACTTCGTCGCCAGGACCCTATCATACGCGGTCGGTGTACCACCCCGCTGGACGTGCCCGAGCACGATCGCCCTGCTGTCCAACCCGGTCAGTTCTTCAATCTGCTTGGCGATGATTCTGCCCACACCTCCCAGGCGGACCGGGTCGGGTGAGTTCTCGACGATGCGATCGACGAACATTTCCCCACCTTCCGGTTTCGCACCTTCTCCGATGGCGACGATGGTGAAGCCCTTCCCACCCATACTGCGCTCGTTACACCGCTGAGCGACTTTTTCTACCTTGAAGGGGATCTCGGGGATCAGCAGGACGTCCGCTCCGGAGGCGACCCCGGCGTGCAGCGTCAGCCACCCGGCGTACCGGCCCATCAGTTCCACCACCATCACGCGGTGATGGGAGGACGCGGTTGTATGGACCTTGTCCAGTGCGTCGACGGCGGTGGTGACGGCCGTGTCGTGCCCGAACGTGATCTCCGTCGCCCACAGATCGTTGTCGATTGTCTTGGGAACCCCGATGATATCGAGCCCTCGGTCGATCAGCTTCGCCGCTCCGCTCATGGTCCCGTCTCCCCCAATGGCGACCATGGCGTCGAGTCCTGCCTCGCGGTAATGCCTCGCCACCAGATCGCGCACGTCCTTGATGACCCACTTGTTCCCGTCCGGGACGGCGTATTTGGCGGGGTTGGCCTTATTCGACGAACCGAGTATCGTCCCCCCGCGCGTAAGTATCCCGCTGACGTCCTGGAAGCTCAGGACGTGCATGCGGTTCTGGATGAGCCCGAGGTACCCGTCCTCAATCCCCACGACCTCAAGCCCACCGCCCATTGCCGCCTTTGCAACGGCGCGGATTACGGCGTTGAGGCCCGGGCAATCCCCCCCCCCTGTCAGTAACCCGATGCGCTTCAAGTTCTTCGGCATGGTCGATCAACTCCTCTATCCCGGTCGGATCGCCTCTGGACACGCCTGTATGGCGGGTTTGCGGTACGCAAGACAGCGCATCCTCAAAATTCTCGCGAAATGACGGTGCGGTGAGTATAATCTACCGCCTAGCCGATTTCGACAGCGGAATATCGGCGGGGATTCATGATCGAAAGGAGTCAACATGTCTCCAGCGCCGGCGACTGAAAGAAGAGCACATCAGAGACATCCGTTGAGCACCAGCGTTCAGTTCTATCATGGTCCTTCACAGCGTGAGTTTCCCTGCCGCAGCGCCGATGTCTCGCAGGGGGGAGTGCGGATGTACGTCCCGGCCGCTACACCCGTCAGGCCCGGGGATTCGGTGCGCTTGGCGCTTGGTAGTATGTCCCGCCCTGAATTCGCCGCGCTCGGGGAAAAACCCGTCGATTCCACGGTGGTCCGCGTAAACCGAGACGCCATGATCGAACGAGGATATATCGAAGTCGCTGTGAGATTTCTGGGGGCGTGATCTCTCCGGGTTTCCCCCGAGTCAGTTATCGCAGGCGAAAGGTTCAAGCGGGCCTCCCCAGACCGTAAGTCTCGATTGTCCGGCGGATGGAGGCGTACTGGACTTCCCACGCATCGTCGCTATAACCCCCGGCGAGCACCATCACTATCGGAATATTTCGGGATACGCACTGGTCGATAACGAGGGCGTCCCGCTCCACGACCCCTTCCGGTGTCATGCGGAGATACGCAATGGGGTCGTTCTCAAGGACGTCGACCCCCGCAACGAGCAGCGCGATGTCCGGTTTTGACGCCTCGATCGCCTTGGGCAGGTGCTCTGCGAGCACGCGAAGGTACTCGGCGTCGCCCGTACCGGGCGGCAGTTCAACGTCCAGATCGGATTCCTCTTTCGGAATCGGATAGATATCCCCCTCGTGCAGTGAGAACGTGAACACATCGTCGTCGCCTTTGAAACACAGCGCAGTCCCGTTGCCCTGGTGCACGTCGAGATCGACCACCAAGGCGCGGGAAAAGCGCCGCTCGCCCTGGGCGACGCGGATGGCGATGGCGACGTCGTTGTAGATGCAGAAGCCTTCCCCGGCGTGCGGATTTGCGTGGTGGTAGCCCCCACCGATGTTGATAGCGATTCCATATTGGAGGGCGAGCCGGGCAGCTTCAATGGTCCCGCCCGTCGCGTGACGCAGGGCGTTGAGCATCGATGCGTCGATGAGTTGCACCGGTAATGTGGCGATTACCGGAAGTTCGACGTACTCGGCGATGCGAGAGGGGTCCTCAAGTGAGGCGAGGAAGTCCTCGCTGTGCACGAGAAGAATCTGCTCGCGTGTGACCGGTTCGCCCGCGAAGACGTCTTCCGGGCGGATCAGGCCCTCTCTTTGCAGCTTCAGGTAGGTCTTATCGTATCGCTGTGGGTGCAGGTGCAGGTTCTCGAACCCGCCCATGTCGATCTGATAATGCTCGGAGTAAACAACCGCTACGCGAGGCTTCATCGCCTGGGTCTCCCGTGTGTGACTATTCCCGCGGCATGGTTACCACTGAGCCTCTGCGAAGGGGTGGTCTGGGCCCTTGGGTTTTGGTTTGGGGAGCGTGGAGATGACGGCGGCGGCGAGGGCGAGGTCGGCCTTGGTGGTGATCTTGATGTTTCGCGGATCGCCCATCACCACGCTCACCGGATGCCCAATCGCCTCCACAAGCTGCGCATCGTCGGTCACGTCATTCAAGTCGCCTTCATAGGCCTTCACGAGTATGTCCTTGCGGAAGACCTGCGGTGTCTGGGCCTCCCAGAGCCCCTCCCGGGCGAGGGTCTCGTCGATGACGTTGCATTCGGTGACCTTCTTGAGCGTTCCGTGGAGGGGGTAGGCGAGTATGGCGGCTCCGGACTTCTGGGCCTCTGCGAAGACGGCGTCCACCCAAAGCGGAGAGAGGCACGGGCGGACGGCGTCGTGGACGGCGACGAAGTCGGCGTCTTCGGTGACATGTCCGAGGGCGTTGCGCACGGACTGCGGCCTTGTTTCACCACCTTCAACGATTTGCACCCCCATGAATCCCAGATGCCCCCCGTAGCGGGACTTCATCTCGTCCATCTGATCAGCGGAGACGACAATGAGGGTCTGGGCGACGTCGTCGCGCGAAGTGAAGGCCTCGAGCGCCCTGAGGAAGACGGGCTGGCCTTTGATTCGCTCGAGAATCTTGTTCTGTTTTCCGCGGAATCGCTTCCCCGACCCCGCCGCTGGAACAATCACCGAGAACCTTCCCATAAATCCACCTGCATTCCCACGACGATCAAGAGCAAACTAGCCGTGCAGGAAAGATTATAGGGATTCCAGGAGACAGTTGAAGGACAGATCGACGCGAGGCGGACCGGGGAACATCGATCCTGCGCATTTGTGAAATAGTTCGCAATCCGCATTGGGGGGGTCGTTGAAATTTCCTTACAATGACCTGGAGGTCATGCTAGCATTCCAAATTTCTTTGACCTATACGTCGCACGCAACGTAAGAAATTACCTTCCCGGTTGTACTTCACGGTGTGAAGGACGACGGAACCTTGCAGGAATCCGAATTTCTCTACCGGGTAAGTTAAACAATGGATTTGGGGCGATCTCGGTTGATGTGGTGTGAATGTGACTGATACAGACAGCGACAACGCGGTCCGGGACGAAACGCAGGTCAGCGGGCTTGCGGTGAACTGCGGGGAGACCTGCGCGCAATGTTCCGTGGATGATCGCGGTGATTCGGCAGGGACGCTGCGCGGGTGGGGTATGGTGGGCTCAGCGGCGGGGGTGTTCCTCGTTCCGTTGATATTGGCGGTCATCGGCGCCGCCGTTGCGGGGACGAGCGGGGTTCGCGAAACCATCGGTGCACTTGTGGGTCTATCGGTCGGTCTGTTCGTGAGCATTTTCGTTGGTAGGTGGATCCGCCGCAGGTCCATGGAGAATTCATGAGAGGTTTGGTGGAACTTCCAGGCAGCGGGACGTTTGCCCGCGGTGTCCATCCGGCCGGTCGCAAAGCGATCGCCGAGGACGTCCCTATCGAAGTACTGCCCGCACCCGCGATGGTCACAATCCCCTTGCTCCAGCACACGGGGGCTCCGTGCGAAGCGATCGTGAAGCCCAAGGATGAGGTCGTTGCGGGGCAAAGAATCGGAGACGCCAAGGGGTTCATCTCCGCTGCGGTCCATACCCCCGTAAGCGGGACGGTGATGATGGGGTCCGTGGCGACGCTGCCCAACGGAAGGCACGTCAAGACGATCCCCATCAAAACTGCGGACGATCAGCCCGGGGGCGAAGCACTGTACGAGGACGTCTTTGGGGGCGATTGGGCTAAGAGCGGGTTGGATAAATACGACGCGGAGCAGATCGTCCGCGCGGTTCGCGAGGGCGGACTGGTGGGGATGGGCGGCGCCGCCTTCCCCACGCACGTCAAGCTTACGGCGAATCCGGAGAGGCCCATAGATACCCTCCTGGTCAACGGGTGTGAGTGCGAACCGTATCTGACGGCGGACTACCGCCTGATGGTCGAAGCACCCGCACCGATTGTCACGGGGGCACTGCTTGCAGGTCAGGCCTGCGGCGCCAAGGATGTCATCATCGCCATCGAAGACAACAAGCCCGCCGCCATCGCGAAGCTTCGCGAAACCGTTGCCGGTACAACTATCAAAGTCGCCCCCGTCCGGACGAAGTATCCGATGGGCGGTGAGCGGCAGACGATTCCCGCGGTGCTCAAGCGGGAGGTTCCCACGGGTGGGCTTCCACTGGACGTCGGGGTGGTGGTCATCAACGTTGCGACGGCTGCTGCAATCGCCAGGGTGGTTCTCAGGGGTAAGCCACCAACCCATCGCGTGATGACGGTCAGCGGAGCAGGAATCGCAAACGCGAAGAACCTGCTCGTACCCGTGGGTGCAACCTACAAACACGCCATCGATTATTGTGGGGGTCTCACCGGCGACGCCGCCCGCGTAATCGCCGGTGGACCAATGATGGGCTTCGCGCTCGGAGAACTCGACGTGCCCATCACTAAGGGGACCAGTGGGATAACGGTACTGACGCACGACGACGTCCGCCGCGCTGGGGAAACTTCCTGCATTCGCTGCGGGCGGTGCGTGGACGTCTGCCCGCTCGGTCTGGTCGCGACGAAAATAGCGATGGCGGTGAGATATGAGGACTGGGATCTGGCGAAAAAGTATTATATCACCGCCTGCTGCGAATGCGGATGCTGCTCCTACGCTTGTCCGGCTGGGATCCAACTGACGCAGTTGATCCGCGTGGGCAAGGCCCAAATCCCGAAACAATAGAGACCACGCAACGATAACACGAAGGGTGATGGCGCTGGAACCGAAGAGAGACAACGAACGCTCAACTCCGCAGGTGGGACCGGGCCCGCACGTCGTGAGCACCACGCTGACCACGCGGAAGATGATGCTCGATGTGCTCATCTCTCTGCTTCCTCTGCTTCTCGCCGCTGGAATCGTCTTCAGACTCTACGCCTTGAAGCAACTGGCGATCTGCGTGGTAAGCTGCCTCGCCGCGGAGGGGCTTTTCACCGCGATGCGCCGCCAGGCGTGTACTCTGGGCAATCTGTCCGCCATCGTGACGGGCGTCATCCTGGCGCTTTCACTTCCCGGGACCGCACCGTGGTACATTGGATGCATCGGGTCGTTCGCAGCGATCGGGTTTGGGAAGATAGTCTTCGGTGGGCTGGGGCAGAATATCTTCAACCCCGCGATGGTCGGAAGGGCGTTTGTGATGATCGCCTTCGCCTCCGCGATGGGGGCGACCGCCTACCAGAACATAGATAGTTCAGTGGTCGCCGTCACGCAGGCGACGCCAATGCAGGGGTTCAAGCAGGACGCGGTAGTGACCCCGATGTGGCAGCTTTTTGTGGGAAGCACCAACGGATCGCTGGGAGAGACCAGCGCGCTGGCGTGCATTTTGGGTGGACTGTATCTCTGTCTCCGCCGCACAGCTTCCTGGCAAATACCCGTGGGGACCTTACTCGCCGTCGGCGTTTTCGGAGCCCTGGACAACCTCGTGCACGCGGGATCAGGGTTTACGGTGCTCCATCATTTGTTGGGAGGCGCGCTGCTGTTCGGTGCCTTCTTCATCGCCACGGACCCCGCCAGCTCCCCGCTGGTCCCTAAGGGTAAGTTCATCTTCGGGTTCGGGTTCGGTGCACTGGTCATGCTGATGCGGGTGTTCAGCAGCTATCCGGAGGGCGTCATGTTCGCCGTCCTGCTGATGAACTCCCTGGTTCCGCTGATCAATCGCTGGACGGTCCCCCGGCCGGTGGGCGGACCGGTACCGGTACCTGTGGAAAAATAGGTAGCAACCCTGTAGAGATCTTTGGAAATGAAGAGCAACTACCTGGTACAGGCGTGGTTGGTGTTGGGTCTGGCGGTCTGCTTTGGGGCGGGGTTGGCGGGCGTCGAGGCGTCGCTGGCCGATAAGATCGCCACCAACAAGCTCAATGAGACGATCGGGCAGATCCCGCTGCTTGTTCCCGGGTCCACCGGAGCAGAATCGCAGATCGTAGAAGGCCGGATTGTCTACCGCGCCATCAACCCCGACGGTGAGCTGATCGGGTGGGTCCTCACGGGTAGAGGACAGGGCTTCGCCGACCAGATCGAAGTGCTCATCGGACTGGACGCACCCTGCCAGACCATTACCGGGTTATACGTTCTGGCTCAAAAGGAGACCCCGGGTCTCGGAAACAAGATTATCGAGAGACCCTGGTTGGAGCAGTTTTCCGGGAAGGACACCCTCGGTACGCTTGCGGCTACAAAGGCCCAGACGAGTGAGGAAAACGAAGTAAAAACAATTACCGGAGCGACGATCTCATCGGAGAGCGTCACGAAGATCGTTAACGATACTATCGCCGCGCTGCGCGAGAAGCTTATCGCGGCGGAGAACTAGAGGACTTTGAGCGAGATGGGAAACGACGGACCGACACCACTGGAAAGATTCATCCAGGGGATCCTACCGGAGAATCCGGTCTACCGGGGGCTCTTGGGCATGTGCCCGACGCTTGCGGGGACCAGCGGGATCG
>SDBT01013413.1_pt1 | contig 13129 bp, 7 predicted proteins | sample 2277101 | NCBI WGS metagenome assembly SDBT01 (sample SAMN10404973, study PRJNA504765) | marine sediment metagenome | isolation source: marine sediment core GS10_PC15, 103 cmbsf | place: Arctic Ocean: Southern Knipovich Ridge | collected 2010 | reverse complement strand
TCGAGATGTTCGAGGGTCAGTTCGCCGCCGACCACGACGGTGGGCCGCTTGATGCGGATCCATCGCCGGTCGGTCTGATCGAGCAGGGACGAATAGTCGCCGGCCTGAGGCGCCTCGGTGTGTACGTTGGGGTCATAGAGCCGGATCAACTCGCCGCCGACGCTGACGGTCCGCGGGATCCAAATGGTCCGGCCATAGGCCTCGGTAACGCGGCTGGCGATGCTGGTCTTGCCGTTGCCCGGGGAGCCGGAGAGGAACAGGCTACTGCCGCCGTTGACGGCTTCGCCGATTCGATGGAGCATCTTCTCGCCGATTACCAGATCGCCGAGCGCCTTGCGAATGTCGCCGAGCGTGAGTCGCTGCTTGGAAACGGATTGGGCCTCGAGGCTGGCGAGATAGTCCTCCATCGGGACCGGAGCCGTGCCAAAATAGGTACTTTCGAGCGTATGACGCCGCGCCTTGTCGAGGCCCTTTTCGGTCAATTCATAGACGTAGTCGCTCAACGGTGCCGAGGCGGCGAAGACCACCAGCATGTCGGTCTTCAGACGGTGGAGCGTCTTCTCGATGACCCGATGCGGCAGCGCGATCTGCTTGGCGATCTCGCGGCCCGAGGTCGCGCCGATGGCCAGTAGGTATCTCAGCACGAAGGCTTCGACCTCGTTGGTGCTGATGCCGGCTTCTTCAAGGGATTTGGGAACCAGCGGGACAAACGGTTCTGAGTTATCGACGCTCGGGTTGTCGACGGTCGGGGCGTCGACGGTCGGGCAATCGACGGCCGCCCGGCCGAGCGGCTGTGAAGTCTCCGCCTCATGGATCGTCATGTGCGGGTCGGCCGGTTGGGACGAACGGATCGGTTCGGATATCGTAATCTGCATGAGTCACCTTGATGTGGTTTGGGTGTGGTTGTGTGCGCTTCTGAGTGCTATCGCGTGAGACGAAGGCCCGCCAGTTCGTCGAGCGACTCGACCGGCTGGACGATGATCGACTTGGGATGGCCGGTCATCTTGACGGCAATGACGCGGACCGTGACGAATCGCGAGATGGTGAACAGGGCGTTTCCACCGCTGCCGCTTGCATCGCTATAGATGGGCATCAGACGGGGCCTTCCGATGATGCCCGTGTATCGGCGACCATCGGCCGAGCCGCCGACGAAGGCCGTCTTGATATCGCCGTTGACGCCCGTCTCGCCGGGGATCTGCACTGCGGCGGTGAGTGTTCCGCCGTAACCGCTGAGGTCCCATCCGCTGGGTCCCATATCGATCTGTTCTCGCAAGACATGGGTTCCCGAGTCGCTCCCGATATGCAGCAATCCGAAGTTCCCCGGGGGCAGGTCGTTGCCGTCCCAATTCCGATCGGGGAAAACCTGCAACTCGACGATTCCGTCGGACCCGGCCTTGACCGAGCCGTTGGTGTAGGCAAAGCGGTCGCCGTCGCCACCGGAGGAAATCGACTGCCATTTTCGCTCGGATATGGTAAAGGGGAGCAGGACGGGATAGTCGACCGTGGCCACTGCAGTCGCCTGCAGATCGGACGCGTGAATGCCCAGCGCCTTGGCAAAGAACAACGAGACCGGGCCGTTGAGGTGTCCCGACTTCAGCGGAATCCGCACCTGCACGGAATTGGGCCGATCCATGTCGGGTACCAATTGCTCGGTGTGATCGCCGGGGTTTAGGATCCGGCCCAAGACGATGTCGCCGTCGGGATGATTGTCCAGATTCAGGTTGACGTCCAGAGGGTCGCTTCCCGCGGCGGCGGATCGATGTCCCCCGGCCGCATTGAGCCGAACGTACTGGCGGCTCAACTCCCGCGGCCTGCGACCGTCGGGCGATATGGTGTACTCCAAGGTCTCCAAGGCGACCGGCCGCTGGTACAACTCGGCGGCCCCGGCCAACGCGGCCGAATCGCACGCCGCTTGAAGCTGGGTCCGCACGACCATGAGATAGCCCATGTCCACGGCCATCGCAATACAGACGAGCATCGGCAGCAATAGAACGGCGAACAGTATAACAACGTGGCCGCTCCGCTGGGCGTTAAGCTGTCTCGAAGCCCTACCGGTTATAGAGATCGTAAGTCGCATCGGCATGTGTCCCTCATCTGGGTTCGTTTCCGGACCGCGTGACGTAGGGAACCGAAGGAGCAAAGCCCGTGCCGCCGAAGCCGGGCGAGGAAGAATGAAGGGGCTAACTTGTTGGTGGGTAACCGTTTGCGTCGAGAGGCCGCGTTTATTCCCCCCTCCTCAGAGGGGACCTGGCACGTTGATTGGCTGCACCACGTTGCCGAGTGGCAACCGGCGGCCGGCCACCGTTGGCCCGATCGCGGCGGTGAGCGGCAGCGGCGCTTGCCCGAATTCCTCCCCAGCCGTGGAATTCTGGGATCTTGGCCGGCATTTGGGCATGGCCCGAGCAGGGAGGCGCGATGAGGGGCCGACGTGGCAAAGATGGTGAGATCGGTGGGCGGCTCGGTTGGCTATCGAGCACTAATGACTAAGTGCGCTCTGAGCCCATTTTGGCCCATTTTGGCCCGATGGTGAAGATTACTTTGGGCAGGTGCTGCTATTTCTTCTTATGATACGCGGTTGTAGAGACGACCGGCGGCAGCGGAGCTCGCTGGAACGTCTGCTGGAGACTTTCGGAAGCAGGCCACGCCGCTTCTTTGACGTCGCCACCGCCTCCCTCACCACAGCCATCGCACAGGCTCCGGACTACACACTTGTAGATCGGAACCTCGACCGTGTATTCTACCTTCACCAGTTTCTTTCGGCAGCGGACCGGTCCACACTTCGGAGGTGCCGGGCACTTAGGCGAACAAGTTTCGCCACAGCCACCACGGTCGCAGCCGCGATTGCGGCAACCGGGCATGGGCACACAGAACTCTTCGCACTGGACTTCCCAGCAATACTTCTTGATCTTCTTCATACCGCAAACTATCTGGCAAACCGTCGGTTTGCAACCAGAGATTTCGCCGCATTCGGCACAGCAGTCGGGCGCCGCGCCGCAATCCTGGGCAGCCGCGGCTTGAGCCGTCAGTAGGCACGCGACCGCGCTGAACACTATTCCCAATCGTTTCATCGTATATTCTCCCTGCGTTCTTGCACACCGTATTGGTGGGCCTGTTCGAGTGGATTCAACTTGCCTGGGACTATTTAGAACTCCATTTGAGCCCGCATCTGGAAGATATTCATGACGCCGTTGCTGGCCCCGCCGAGGTCGGCAGTGGAATGGATATAGTTGAACATCATCTTCGTGTACGGATTCAAGTACCAATTCAACCCGAACGTATGGTTGCGTCCCTGGCCTCCGGCGATAACGCCGTCGTCGAGATCAAGATGGGAGTACCGATAAGCCACCTCCCATGCGCCCAATCCGTTTTGCACGCAGCCATTCATGTCACGGACGCGGAAGAAGTTCTCGAACGGTGCAATCCGATTGTTGAAGGCCCCGGACTGGCGATTGTATACGCGGTTTTCTCCGGTAAGGAAGTAGCTACAATAGACGTAGGCCCCGTGTAGGTTGGAGTCGCCCGCGGCGGCGTTATTTACCGTGACTCCAAAGTATTCCGCCTGAACGCTGAAAGGCCCATAGACATAGGCCGCTTCCGCACCGAGCAGATGGTAGTTGGGTGCGTTGAGATCATTGGTGTCGAAAAGCACCGGGGCGAGATGGGCCTCCGGTCGCGTGTCGAATCTTGCGACTTGGTCGCCAATTGCGCGATAGCTGTAAGCGACGCCGGTATGGAAGAGGCCACGACCTTCGGTGGCCTCGTCGTACCATGGTAGAAACGTGCCACGCATGGTCACCGACGCATTGTCATGATCCTGTTGAGCTCGCAGCGGCCATTCACCCTGCTCGGTGGCAAAGGCACCGATTGCCCAGGTCGATCGTAGATTCTCCGAAGCGTCAAAGGCCATGACACCCATGTTTCGCCCCGGCACGAAAGCCCCGTCACCCAGCGACCGCTCCATGAGTGTGAGATACTTACTGGCAGCCAGTTGCTCCAGGCTGAACGGCTCTTTGAAATGGCCGATACGAACATGCCCTAGAACCGGCAATTCGTTGATGGTAATGAAGAGATCCTTGAAGGCCGGGGCGCTGAGGTCCAACTGGAACTTGTAGTCGACGACGTCGAAGGCTTTCCCTTTGAAGAAGAGCCAGGCGGCTCGGGCTTCGATGCCGTTGTTCACATCACCCACCTGAGTGACGCTCTCGGCGTTCTGGTCGAACATGGCCGAATCGAGAAAGATCCGCCCGCCGATGTTGAGCGTCGGCTTGTCGGCGGCCTTCGCCTTGGCAGATTCCTGCCCGGCCAGCACGTCCTGTTTCCAGGCTTGTAACTCGGCCACTTCGTCCTCGAGGCTCTTCTGGGGTCCTTCGAAGTTGTAGGTCGTGGATGCTAACGAAGTGGGCGCCGGGACGTGCGCCATCTGATAGCCCGGGTCGACCAAGTAAGGACGGGGTGAGGGGATTTGCTGTCCCCAAGCCACGACAGTCCCTGCGACGAAAACCGCCATGGCCGTCGCGCATCGTATCAGTGTGTGTCTGTCTCCGTACATACAAATGACCTCCCTGAGCATACCCTGTGATTGGTAGGACAAAACGAGTCCAGCCCGCCGCGGCAGGCCTCGCTACCTGTAGCAAGAATTGAGAATCATCGTGGAGCAACAGCGGGCACTAGACCCTTCGCCTCTGCAGGCGATCATCGGAATAGATTCACCGGTGTCCAAGCAAGACGACTGACGCCCTTTTGTCACGTATAACCAGATTATCTTGCCATCGGGCCGACGGAATTGATGTGACGGAAGCCGGTCAGCGAGAGTATTCCACCCGCGAGTAGCCACAGTGAGGGGCCCTATTTCAGCCGAAAGGGCCGTTTCCTTACAAAACGGGTGCTGCTTCACTCGATGGACAGCCACGGCGGAATTCGGTTTATCGAGATTTCCTGCCGGCGCAACCCGCAGCACCCGTATAAGCGTGCTTTGCGGTCGATCAGAGATGTCCGTCGTGAAGGCGTAATGAAGAACGCAGCGTGGCTGGGGCCCTGTGGCTGGAGCCCTCGACTTGCCGTGGAACGACGAGCCCCTTCATTGCGTTGTGATACACGCGGTCGCCGGCGTCCTACTTCTTCGCTCGATACGTTACCCACACGGGCGACGTCCAGCCCATGTTGCCGTCGGTCTGCTCGACGCGGACATAGTAGCGGTTCTCGCCGGTGATCGGCTCTTCGTCGGTAAACGTTACGTCGAAGTTCGCCCCGTCGTCGGGCGTGAAGCGGCGGATATTGACCTCGTTGCGAATGATCGTCACCGCCTTGATCGGCGCCGTGCCGCGGACCTTTACCTTGAGCGTCGGCCGGTCGGACGTCTCGAAGACCTCGCCGAGCATATGTCCGTTGCAGGAGAATTCCATGAAGATCTTGTCGGTCGCGGCGATGGTACGTCGTGCGTCCATGGCCTCGAAGACGCCCTTGCGGTCGAACTTCTTGACGTAGACGCCGCCGAACGAGATGTTGGTCGAGCGGTGGTCCGAGCTGGCAAAGACCCCCAGCTTCAGGCCCAGTCGCAATGCGTTTTGATACGCACCGGCGTTAAACTTCCCGAAATCCATCGGGCCGCCCTGATGGGCAACGGCCGGCTGCGGGGCGCCGACCGCTTCGTAACTATTGCGCGAACCCTGATAGATTTCGACCAGCGTCTCGATCCGCGAGTCGATCTGCTTGTAGACCGACCAGTCGGTGCCCATGCCACCGGCGGCCGTGTGTTCCATGGTGATCACTCGCATGCCCGACTTTTGCAGCAGATCCCAGAGTTGCCACGGGGGGATCTCGCCGTTGCGAGCGCCGTCTTGCGGCGGCAGCGGCGTGGCCCATTGCGAGGCGGCGTAGTTCCTTCGCTGGATGTAGATGACCGGGCCGTCGCGATCGAGGAAGATCACGTTGCGATGGCCATAGGGCCACCCCTGCTCGCGCTCGTAGGCGTAGAACGCGAGGAAGTAGTCGGGATTGTGGAACATATCGACCAGCTTCTGCGTCTGCCACCATTCGTACGGATGATAGACCTTGCCGGCGTCGGTGTGGTCGGTCGTGGCCAGATAGTCGAGCCCGGCCGCATCGTAGGCATAGCGATAATGCTCGATGATGCATCCGTCGTCGGTCGTTCGGCATCTGGAGAAATCGGTATGGCGATGGAGGTCGCCCCAATAAAGCGTGTACTGCGTGTCGTCATACTTCCAATCGTGCCGATCGTCTCGCGTCCGCTCGGGCGTGTCGTTGACCGGCACGAAGTCGGGGGCGGCCCGGCGTTGTTCGGTTTGGATATCGGCCGGATCGATCGACTCGCGGGTCTGGCCGGGATCAATTAGCCCGAGGTGGACGGCGCTGACCATTTGCTGCTTGCTCTTGCGGCCGTCGCTGGGCCATGCGACGTGGATGCGTCCGTCGGCCGTTTGTGCCGTGGCGATGCGGCGATCCTGGCAATAGCTGCTTTGTTGCAACAGGGCCGGCCGGGTCCATGCCCGTTTCGCCACGTCGTACTTCACAACGGCCGCTCGCCAGAAGACCTGGCCGACGCGGAAGAAGACCCAGGGGTTGCCGTCGCCGTCGACCACGACCTCGGGCAGACAGATCGAATTCGAGTCGGGTCTCCCCAACGTGGCCATCAGCCCGGGGATTAGCGTTGCGATGTCGCCGATTTGGACCGTTCGGCCGGTCGCCGGATCGACCTGGGCCAGATGGAGGTGGCGATCATACTGCAATCCGCCGCCGAACTTTCGCCACTCGGAACCGAGGTCCTTTCCCCAACGCTTCGGGCCGACTTCGTAGGCGACCCAGAGTGTCTTGCCGTCGGGCGAAAGGGCCGCGTCGGCTCGGGCCTCGTATCGGGCCGATGCGGCCAGCGGTGTGATCCGGCTCTTGCCGTCCGTCGAAACCCGGGCGAGGAACACGTCGAAATTGCCGTTGCGATAGCTGTCGAAGACGATCAGGGCCTCGTCCTTCGTACCGGAAACCAGCCGCGGTTCCCAGTCGCCCGACGCATGGTCGGTGACTCGGATCGGATCGGACCATTGCGTGCCGCGGTGCATCGCACGAACGTCGGCCGAACCGCCCTCGAACGATTGCCACGTCAGCCAAATGCCGCCCTGGCCGTCGGACTTCGCGTCGGGAAAGACGTGATTGCCGGGCAACTCGGCCGTTAGGTTCGTCGGTTGGCCGAACTTTCCGTCCGTAACAGGTCGGGCCAATAGGTCCCACTTACCCTGCTGCATTTGCGGCCAGATGCACCAGACCGTCTCGCCGTCGGAGGCAATGCACGGTTGATAGACGTTACCCGGCTCGGAGATCGCTCCCAACTCGACCATTGAACTCGAGTCCAACTTGGCCAATCGGATCGTGTCCTCCGTGCCGTCGAACGCGGTGTACGCGATGATCGGCTTGCCGTCGGGGCCGATGCACATCGCGGGAAAGTCCTCCTGCAACTTCGACGAATCCAACGACACGACCGGCGCGATCGGCATCCCGGAAAGGACAAGACGGGCCTTCTTCGGCTTGGGCTTCGGTTGTTGTGCCGGGCAGATCGTCGAGAGCGTCAACAGGATCGCCGCCGTCAGAATTGCACAGAGGGGCTTCACAGTCATTATCATGGACTCCATTTCGATGCCGCATTGTCGTAGGCATTACCGCCAATCTCTGCCTCATGGTAGCTACGCTCGCCAGAGCGTGGTTGATGGAGGCCAGATCTTTCGCAAAATGTGACGTCTTCCACCGTCTGGCGACGGTAGCTACCTGTCAGCCGTGGCAACCGACCGATACTCACGGCTCCTGCGAGAGGGCCTCGCTCAGCCGGACGATGTTCTCCTTCATGATGCTCACATAGTCCTTGCCCGCGGCTACCGATTCTTCGTCGAGTAACTCGCAGGGTGAGAAGGTCACGCTGGTCAATTCTAGCTCGCCAAGTAGCCGGGCGGCGATCTGCTCGTCCGGAGGACTCTCCCACAGTATAAACCGTGCCGGCTTCGATTTCAGTATCTCGCGCATCTCGTCCAGCGTCGCCGCGTCGGGCATCGCGGCCGGGTCGAGATCGAGGCTCGTCAGGTTCCAATCGTAACGTTTCGCCGGATAGTTGTAGGCCGGATGCGACGCCAGGATGTGTTGCCCGCCCATCTTGTCCGAGAGATCTTCCAAGAGCCGGTCGATGGCGTCCAGATCGGCGGCCAAGGCGGCGTAGTTGGCCTGGAACTTCTCGGCCTGATCGGGGAGAAGCTTCGCGAGGGCCTTGCGAATCTGGTCGGCCTGGACCTTCGCATGACGCGGATCGAGCCACGTATGGCCGTCGACGCCCTCGTGGCTATGCGAGTCGTCGGTGCTGTGGCTGTGCGAAATGGTCAGATCGAACTTGAGGAACTCGTGGTGCAAGGGATTGGCCGTATCGACCAACTTCGCAGACGGCAGACTGGCCTTGGCGACCCATCGCTCGAAGCCGGCCCCGTTGATCACGATCAGATCGGCCCCCTGGTAATCTTCGAGCGTCTCGGCCGACGGCTGCCAAAAGATCGGGTCTTCATCCGCCGGGATCGGACACACGATGTCGACCTGATCGCCGGCAATCCGGCCGCAGAAGTAGGTCGTCGGGTAGAACGTCGTATAGACCTGCGGCTTTCCGTCCGAACCGTCGTCATCCGACGACGAGCAACCGAGAAAGCCGAGCATTAGCGCGGCCGGGAGCATCCACACCCGACTCAATTCAACAAACTTCATAAGGCACCTCATTCATTCTGGAGTTTTCCAACCAACTTGTACGACGGCCTCCGAGGCCATCGTACCCATTTATAGCAAAACGTCGAAGCGCACAATATACCACATCACGGTCGCCAAGAGACCTCCGGCAATCGCCGCGCCGGCGATCATCAACAGCGCGAGTTCGGCCACCTGCAACGACAACACGGTCGACCGGCGGCAACCGATCCGGTGGAGCGTCTGGAACTCGCCTTGGCGAATCTGCATCGACAGCCACATAACCAACGCCAGAAACAGACCGGTCGCGACCGCCACGACGGCGAACATCGCGTCGAAAAATCGCTTCACGCGGAAGACCTCGTCCATCATCTCCTCGACGACGCGGCGCGGCACGACCGCCTGGACGTCGTCCGTATGGCCGTATCGGGTCTTGAGAATCGTGGCCGATCGGGCGTCGTGCGGCAGGACGATGACGGCCGTGATCGGAAAGGCCGCTTCCTCGCCGTGGAAATGGAACCGATCGAGCTTCTCCACCGCGACGGCGTCGTCCGGCATAACGGCCCCGCTCATTACGACGTTGCCCTGGGAGATGGCCCGAAACATGGTCGGATCGGTGATATGTTGGGCCGCCACATGGCCGTGCCCGATGCCTTCGATGGTCCAAGTCGTTTTCACGTCGGCAAAGATAACCAGATCGTCGGCCGTGCCCGTCTCTTTCAGGACGCCGGTCACTCGCATCCAGAGCGGATTGGTCGAGCTGATATCGTAGAGTTTCTCGTCGTCCGAAAGGAGCCGATCGCCGGGACCCAACTCGAGTCGCCGAGCGGCCGTTGCTCCGAGGACCACGTCGCCGAGCCATTGCGGGAGCGTGCCCTCTTTTGGCTTCAGGCCGCGAAACTCGAAGTAATCCAACGACGTGCCGACGATCGTAATGCCGCCGGCCTTGTGGCGGACGTAGATCGGCACGGCCGTGGCACGCCCCTCCTCGCGAATCGCGTGGACTTCCCGCATGGTCAACGGCCGATCGAGGCGTCCGCGGAAATAGAGCGTGTTGAGGATCAGGTCGTACTTGCTCCCGGCCGCTCCGAGGACCAGCGGCGTGGTATTGGCCCGATCGATCATTACGCGATTGTAATAACCGACCAGCACATGGACCGTAGCCGGTAGGAACATGGCCAACGAGAGACAGACCAGCAGGATCGCGGTCCGAAGTCGGTGAAAGGCCATATATCGCAGGGCGAGCGCCAGGGCGTGTCTCATGGCGCTGCCTCCCCCGCCACGCACGGGCGAAGCCATTGCTCGAAATCGACGACCCGATCGAACCGATCCAATAGCGAGTGGTCGTGGGTCACCATCAAGAGCGTGGCCCCGGCCGCATCGGCGCGGCTCAATAGCAGGTCGACGATGGTTCGGCTATTGGTCGGATCGAGGTTGCCGGTCGGCTCGTCGGCGAAGATCATTCTCGGGCCGGTGATCAGTGCCCGGCTGATGGCGACCCGTTGTCGTTCGCCCTGCGAGAGTCGATGGGGATAGCGGTCCCACGTTTCGGCGATTCCGACCTGCTCGGCCAACGAGCGGGCCGTTTGGCGAACCTCGGCCGTCAGACGCAAGGCCGGATTGACGCGATAAGGCAGCAGGATATTCTCGCGGACCGGCAGATACTCGATCAGTTCGAACTCCTGGAAGACCAGCCCGATGTTGGCGATGCGGAAGCTTCGTGCGGCGGCGTCGGATAGCCCCGAGAGGATCACGTCGTCGAGTCGGATCGTGCCGCGATTGGGCTTTAGGATCCCGGCGGCCAGATGCAGCAGCGTCGTCTTGCCCGAGCCGCTGGGCCCGATCAGCACGACCTTTTCGCCCGGCTCGACGCGGAGTGTCGGCACCTCGAGTCGGAACTCGCTTTGGGGATAGGCGAAATGGACGTTTTCAAATTCAATCATGAAAGTCCGATCGAGACGCGTTTGTTCTGCCGGACTTGCGAGCCGGTGATTCGCCATGCCCGACCTACGTGCGTTACCGTATAGATGGCTTCGTACTCAATGAACCTCGCGTGCGTGTGACCGAAATGCGTCACCGTACCATAGACTAGCCATCGATATCGCACGCGGAAGGCCGGTTCCGTGCCGCCACTGGCCGCGAGCACGGTGGTGGCAATCGGTTTGACGCGGCGGACGTCGAACCGCGTGACCCCGCCGGCTCGAATCATCATCGCCTCGTAAACCTCGTTATAGACGTCGTCGAGCACCTGGCCGTCGAGTCCTTGGGCGAGCGTGTCGTAGAGTTCGTCCTCGGTTTGGGCATCGAAGGCCCTGTAGATATGGCGATGTAGCCGCTGGAAGATTTGACCGGCCTCGACGTCCGGCGGCACGCCCCTGGCCGTGTCATGGGCGACGGCCGAGAAGCTGATCGCAAGGAACATACCGCCGACCAACGCGGCGGCGATCAGTCCGGCGGCCTTCTGTCTCGGCGGCGTATTCGGGGCTCGGCACATGGCCAACAGGATCGCGCCCAGGGCGTGCGACAGGCCGATCGCAACGATCCAACCGAGGGACCATCCCGTGGCCGGTACACTGTCGGTCGCCGGGTCGCTCTCGTCGAGGGTCGGTTCAGCCGTCGGATCGTAGTTGCCGCTGCCGCCGCGATAACGGAATGTCAGGTCGCGTTGTTGGACGTCGCCGGTGGTCGTTAGCGTCTCGGTCGCGTCTTCCCCCCAGCGCGAATCGTAGACGATATCGGCCGCCGTGCCCGGATCGAGCTCGACGGTAATCGTGCCGGGGAAATCGAGGTAGTTGTCGTTGTGCAACTCGACGGTAGCTCCCTCCTGCCAATCCGGCGGATGGGCCGTCTCGAAATAGAACTGCTTGCGGAAGGGCAGCGAGAGTTCCATTTGTCCGATCTGCTTCAACTCGACCTCGCGGCCGTCGACGCTGACTTCCAGGCCGCCGAGGAGGTTCGTCTTGAGTTGATCGAAGTAATGCTGCTGTTCTTGCGGCGAGAGTTGTCCATCGCCGTCCCGGTCTATCCGCAAGACTTCGAGGAAGGCGGCCTGCCGGTTCAGTAGGGTGGCATAGCCGATTCGCACGCCGTCGGTGGTCAATGAGACGGTCAATTCCTGATCGACCCGGGCGCCGGCCGGACCGGTATGGGCCGAGGCGGTCGAGGACGTTGCCAGGATTAGCGCCGACAGCAGAAGGGTGATCCCCGTCGCCTTCTTTCTCTCACCTTGCAACATCAGTAGTTTCATGCTGAGAATGGTCAATCGTCAGGAGGGAGAATAGCCGGGTCGCAACGCGACGCGGAAGCTCTGGTTTCTCGGCGATTCTTCCGCGTCGCGTTGCGACCCGGCTATTTGCCTCTCTAACTCTTGCGGCGTCATGGAGCTATTGAGTAAGAGCTACTTCTTCTCGAACGTTACCCAGACCGGGGAGGTCCAGCCCATGTTGCCGTCGATCTGCTCGACGCGGACGTAGTAGCGGTTCTCGCCGACGATCGGTTCTTCGTCGGTAAACGTAACGTCGAAATCGGGCGTCTCCTTGGGCGTAAACCGGCGGATATCGACCTCGTTGCGAATGATCGTTACGGCTCGCAATGGGGCCGTGCCGCGGACCGATACCTTCATCGTCGGCTTCTCAACGGTCGAAAAGACATCGCCCAACAGATGGCCGTTGCAGGAAAACTCCATGAAGATCTTGTCGGTGGCCGCGATCGTACGCCGGGCATTCAACGCGTCGAGAATCCCTTGCCGGGTGAACGACTCGGTATAGACGCCGCCGAACGACGCATGGGCCGAGATATGGTCGGAGCTGGCGAAGGCCCCCAACTTGTAACCGTTTCGCAGGGCGTTCTGGTAGACTCCCTTGTTGAACTTGCCGAAATCCTTCCCCACTTTGACCGAGCCATGGGCGTCGGCCGCCGGGGTCTTGCCTTTCGGGAAGCCGACCGTCGGCTGCGGCGTGTTCGTGCCTTCGTAGCTGACGCGTGCTCCCTGGTAGATCTCGACAAGGTTCTCGACCGCCGAATCGACCTTCTCATAGCCGTCCCAGTCGGTACCCATGCCGGTCGCGCCGGTGTGGCTGATGACCGAGACGGGGAACCCGCTCTTACGCAAGATCTTCCAAAGCTCCTGCGGAAGGATCTCGGCGCCGCCGTCGTCGGCTGGCAGATTCGCGGCCCAGGGCATCGATCGATAGAGGGCCCGATTGATATAGACGATCGGCCCGCCGCGCTTCGTGAAGATCACGTTGCGATGTCCCCAGGGCCACTTCTGCTCGCGCTCGTAGACGTAGAACGAGTTGAAGAAGCCGGGCACGAAGAAGACATCGGCCAGCTTCTGGTCGCACCACCACTCGTAAGGATCGTACGGCTTGCCGATGTCGGTATGGTCGGACGTACCCAAGATGTCGAG
>SDBT01013412.1_pt1 | contig 13129 bp, 15 predicted proteins | sample 2277101 | NCBI WGS metagenome assembly SDBT01 (sample SAMN10404973, study PRJNA504765) | marine sediment metagenome | isolation source: marine sediment core GS10_PC15, 103 cmbsf | place: Arctic Ocean: Southern Knipovich Ridge | collected 2010 | reverse complement strand
AAGGATATTATGTTGGTACTTAACTTTGATCTCCCCGATGATACAGAAAGTTATGTCCACCGTATTGGAAGAACGGGACGAGCCGGTCGTTCGGGAAGAGCTATTTCCTTTATTACATCAGCTCAAAAAACTGATATTAAGAAAATAGAACGATTGATTCGCAAGTCACTTCCTGTGTTGTCTGTGCCAGAGCTTCCTCCGGAGAGAAAAAGGCCGCCTCGTGAAAAACAATCTTATAATCAGGGGCGAAGGAATTCTTATCAAGGAAATAGAAAAAGATCATCCAGGGGCCGAAGCTCCAACCCTCGCTACCAAGGACGATCCGCGAGATAATATATTTTAACTAAACATACCAAAAGCTTTGGAAAGTAAAACAGTCATCTTAGAGACGGCTGTTTTTTTATGATGAAATATAGAAATCGCATCAAAAGCAGTTTTTTGTTATAATTAAGCTTAGCTGTTAATTAATAAAACAAAATAAATGTATATCAAACTGGCAATAATAATTATTTTTGCGCTTACTCTCATAATTGCTGCTCCGGCTGTAGCCAAAGCCGCTTCTACTGTTACCTGCCTTGGCGACTCGGTTACTGCTGGCGTTCCTTATACTAATACAGATAAAACCTATCCGGCAAAGCTCGAGGTCTTGCTGGATGAAAACTTTGGTAACGAGGCTTACAATGTTATAAACCGCGGTGTTAGCGGATATCGCGCTGATCAGATCCTCGCGGCACTTACTAGCGAAGGCTGGCTGGCGGAAGATAATCCAAGCCTTGTCCTTCTTATGGCCGGGGGAAATGACATTGCAGGAGCAAACCCCTCGAACATCGTGGAGGTTGTAGATCAGACTGTTTCTGAGATGCAGCAGATCGTTGACGCGGTAGAAAGCCATACTAATCCAGACGGCAGTCATCCACGGATTATCGTTTCCACCTTTATCCCAAATCTTCTGCTTGGCCCTCTTGGTTCATTAGCGATCGAATACTACAATTCCATACTCGAAAGCGATCTTACTAATATTGATCTATTAATAAAAAGCAACTGGAACGGTTTTTACGATTCGGAAACAGGCAGTGCGAAAGCGAGCTTGATGGCTGATTCGACCCATCCGAATGAAGCGGGATATACGCTGATGGCAGGCAACTGGTACGAGGCAGTGATAATTTTCCCGCCAGACCCTGATCCCGACCCGACTCCCCCTTTGCCAGATGAGCCAAACCCGAAGATTATCGCTACGAGCGGCCCCGGGGAAATCACCCGGATGCAGATTTATGATCGGCATGGGTATGTTGAGAGCCGGGAGATCGGAAGTCTTTTCCCGGACAGCTACCAGGGCGGGGCTGGCGTGGTTCCGATCGACAGTACCAATTCCGGTTTTCGCGATCATGTTGTTATTTTCGCGCAGTCAAATGGCGGTCCCCAGGCGCGTGTCTTTTCCGTAGAATATCCGGGAGAACTCTCATTTGCGGGCCAGATGTTTGTTTTTGATGAAACAATCCGCGACGGACTGTCTATAGTGGCTGGTGATTTTGACGGAGACGGCTTCGACGACGACATCGCCGCATGCCTTACCGGGAAAACTGACCCGTTGGTCAGGATCTACCGCGATATCCGGGGAGTAGATAATTGGGAACTGATAGTAAAATTTACAGCCGGATTCGGCGCGGTTGGCTGCAATCTCGGGACTTTTCAATATGATGACGGCGCGGATGAGCTTCTCGTAACGCCGTATCAGGGCGAGGCCTCGCCAGAAGTATATATTTATTCAGCTGGGGGAAGCCTGAAGAAAGAATTTACTGCTTACGGCGCCGGAGTTATAAACGGCCTTATCGCTTCAGGAATTAATGACCGGATCTACACCACCCCGAATAACGGAACATCTCACGTCCGGTCTTTTGACAGAAACGGCGATCCCATGAATTTCTGGTGGGCTTACGGGGAAAATGTCAAAGGTGATTTCAAAAATATCCCAGGCGACATAGACCTTGATGGAAAAGATGAAATACTTATCTCGCCTGTCGGTTCTAACGGATCGCAGATATTATCTTTTGAGACGACCGGGTATTGGCGCTCCTGGCCGAATTTCTTTGCTTTTGGTGATAAGTCGCTTAGGAATGGAGTAGGGATTGCGGTGATTGAAAAGTATTATACTCCGTAAATTTACGAGCGTTTTGTTAAAAAATAAACCCCCTGTATATATAGGGGGTTTTGGTGTTTGTGGTGGAGGGCAGAGAGGAATTAAATGGATGAATGTACGTAGCCCAAAATTCCTTATTCAATATCCTTTAATGTTTGGATATCAATTTCTTTATCACCAACAACTAGATTTTTTCTAGTAACCCAGGTGAAACCTTTTTCAGGAGTTATTATTGCCACATCAACAGGGCCACCTACTCCTGGCATACCACCTGGATCACCTACTATGCCATCAGAAAATCTTTGAATTGCTGTCGTTATTTTTATCGCAAGTACGCTGAAATCTATTCCATCTTGAAGCGTCATAGTTCCCCATTGAATATTGTACTCAAGGTTTCTGAGTTGTTGCTGTACACCCTGCTGAGTGAATTTTTCGGTCGCGTTTTGTAACATAGGAAGATTTCCTAATCTCGGGTCATACCCCAATACGATGCGCGTAAGAACATCAGTTTGTCCAATCCAGCTTGCACCGTACTCTTTACCTTTTTCTTTGCTATTACGTTTTACTTCTACATTTCCAGGTACAGAGACTTTAAATGCTTGGTGGGAATCATCCCTATTAAAGCCTGCAACAATAAAATGAAGTTGCTCTACTCCTGCTTCGCCATCTTTTTCAACTTTTTTTGAGTCTTTAAATTTAAATCTTACCATCCCTTTTTCTTCTTTGATATTTATTACTTCACAGCCCTGTCTTTCTAGGTCGGCCTTGATCTGGTTTGGTAGCTTCTTCAGCTCCTCTTTGTATTTATATTTGTCTTCAAAAAACTTCTGTAGTTCTTTACTGGTTTCTTCTATCGAGAGTTTTCTTATGTCCGTTTGATTTTGAAATTCATCAATAAAACGACTAGTATTTTTAAGGACACCATTTTCTGGGAGGAAGGCTAAGCCTGCAACTACTAAGCCTACTCTTTTACCAAGCTGGAATACTTTAGACGCAGAATCGGAGCCAATTCTGCTCATGCCTTTCATGTTTCGATAAGACTGACGACTATCAGCAGCCAAAACTATTCCTTCGGGTGTGGTTGTGTTTATACAAAGACTCATATTATTTAGTTTGGTTAGAGATAATAAATATAGTGAACAGTATTCCGCATGTAGCACCTATGGCTAGAATGTTTTTTCCAATAAAAAGGACTGAAAAGCCAAGGATTGCAATTGCGAGTATTGTCCATTCAGACCGTCTGTTTAAGGGGAGTGTCTTTAAAATATTAAAAATCGAAAGTTTTTCTGGTGAATGATTCGAAAGAGCAAGGTTTACTGCGCTTTGCACAATGTTTTTGAGTTGGTTGCTATTAAATCGTGTTCCATCACTTTTTTTAATATCGGCACCAAGTGGAGGAATAAAACCGGTTTCTAAGGTTATTGTTGCCTCGTCGTGTACAAGGTCCCTGGGTTGCTCTATTTTTGTTGAATCCCCAACGATGGTGTAAGATTTTAGTGGATGAAGACCTAGTTCTCTGAGAGCTTCATATGTTGGGATCACTGAGCTGGTTTTTGCTCCGATCCGAGCGAGATATCCTTTCTTTACTAAGGATTTAATCGCTCTGAGTACAGAATTGTTGGCGGAGACTTTAATACCTACTACCATTTCTGCAAGTGACGGAACGATATCATTTTGGGAATGATACTCGTGAATGAAGATAATGAGGTTTTTTTGATTTTTAGTCATAAAATTGATGCTTATCGTATCTGCGGGAATTATACACCGTAACTAAAGTAACGGTCAAGTCTTTTTTTGTGGATTTGAAAAAAAGTGTTTTCTTTGGGCTTGAGTTAGCGGAAAACACTTTATTGCATCTTATTGAAAATACGAAAAGATAGTTGATTATTAGAGCATAGATATGTATTATCTAACTCTCTACATTACGGAATACTATAAACACTCTACCTCACAAAAACCGGCGTTGGGGTTTGGTGTTAGTTTCTCGGATAAGCGGCTGGGGATTAATGCGCCTGTAAAAGTTTATACCATTCATCCTTTTTTTGCGACAACTCCGTATACAATGATGACAAGCCGTCCCAATTAACATTTTCCGCATTCGAATTACTTTTGCCTGGTTTTGGTTTGCCTTGTTTTTCTGATTTGTCACGCAGTTTTAAATTACAGCCCCAACACGCAGTTACATAGTTGCTGACGTCATCAGCACCGCCTTTGGCATGGGGTTTAACGTGATCAATACTTGCCCAGCGCCATTGAAATAATGATAGAATATTATCTGTTTTACCATTTGGGTGATAGTATCCACGTCCAGGGCTGATCTTATCTAGCAGTTTTAGAGTTGGAGCAAAGAAGACTGGTTCGCCACAATATTTACATGTCCAATTGTCGCGAAACCATACTTTAAGTTGGGTATCTTTTGGAATTATTTTTCTAGTCACTGTATTTTAATTTTGTGAGCAAATTTCATATAATTTGTAATAATCCAAACTCTAACACTAGTTCACCTACCCCCACAACGAAAACTTCTTAGTCAACTCATCTATATCACTTTTTTCTCCAAGCATGCAAATTCCATAATATTCTAACTCTTGTTCTGGCGTTTCCTTTGATCTCTTGACCTGCTCTTCCCAGCCCCCGACAGTCATTGCATTTGTGAATGAAGCAAAGGGGATTTTCTTCTCGATCAGATTATTTCTAAGTGTTCTTATCTGGTTCGAATTCTTTGCTTTTAGGATAATGTAGGGAAACTTTGATGCTTTGTGGACACCGCCGTCTTTATCTTCGTAATTGATTACGCCTATATCGAGATCAGAGTTTGAGCTAGTGAGCCCAACTGTCATATGAGCCAGGGCGTTCATTGCTTTGCCGGGATCGATTTTTTTATTTAAGACTGCTACGAATTTTGTTGGCATGTGGTTTGATTAAAAAATTAAAATGTAAGTGGCATATTACTCATTCTATATTACCATATGGCGGGCACTTTTAACTTATAAAAAGAATCTTATTCCCTCGTATAATAACCAGCCGCCAAGCACCAGAAACACCGCACCAATAATATACTTGCTGTATTTTATAACATATTTATTCACCTTTTTCATCAAAGGCATGGCAACCTTCGGCGCCACCAGGTAGAAAACCAGTGGCAGCCAGATAGGCAGAGTAAAAAATAACATATTTACAATATAGAGTATCCCTTTGCTGATATTACTGATATCCGGCGAGTCGGCTACTTCCTTTGCCGCAGCCAGACTTAGCAGAACAGCATCAAAATTTGTAGCATTAACGACTACCCCAAAAATAAAGATCTGCCAATATTTAACATCTGATAACAGCCGAAGCTTTTTATTTTTCTCTTTGAAGAATAAAATTTTAAAAGCGAGAAAAATAAATATACCTCCAAAGAGAAAATCAATAATAACAGCAAAAAGCTTCTCACCCCCTTCGTCCGGGTGAGGATCTCCCAGGAGCGCTCCGGTGGCAACTACTCCCAAGGCGACGGCAACCGACCCCAGAAGAAGGACTAAGGTATTTAGCCTGGGCTTTTTTGTCCCAAGTAAGAAAAGAGCCGCAGCGAACAGCCCCGGGCTAAGTATTGCGGCCAGGTTCATCGGCAATACTTGAGCTAATACTTCCAGCATTACAATTATTATTATTTATCTATAAAAAAAGTTTATGAGGCGACCGAAGGGATTCTTCTTATAAATCCTTATTGCTCAACCAATTCCACAAAAATTGGCTATGCGCTGTTATATTCTCCGTTAGGATCGGATTTATAATGCAAAGATGCCGAAGGCGAAAATTTCGAGTCGCCCGAATAGCCCCGAAACAACTATAATTCAGAAATAGATTCTTTAACAAGTTCTGCTATTTCTTTGTCTTTAAATTTGATTTGATTAACTAACTCTTTGGTTTTAGCAGACAGTCGTTTATACATAAATTTGATCTTTTCTTTTGTTTTTTCTCTGCCACATATTTTAAGATAAGAAGGAATGTTATACTCAAAGTAAGCCAAGCTGTCTGCGTCCATTAAAATATCTGATTCTAAATCGCCGCCAAATTCGTGATTTTCAACAAGGTGTTTAACCTTATCTATAATAGATTGGGAGTAATTGTGTTTTTTTAGGATATTGCAGATGAATTGAGCAGATCTTATCGAATGCTCTTTTTTAAATTCATTAATTTTTGAATAATCATTCAAATCTTTTTCGAGTATCTTTGTGATTGCTCTGTCAATATCATGAGATAAAGCTGCAATTTTGAGTGCTTCATCTGCATCAGGTTTAAGGTTGAGCACCCCCTTTAAAACAAGTTTTGCATGTTTTAATTATAAATCAAGAGGCGAATTTGGTAAGATGCTTTCAATTCTTTTTTTAATTAAATCAAATTTCGTCATAACAATGAAAATGTTGGGGAAGTATATAGATATTGTTTCGGGGAGTTAAGTGAGGGCGATTGCGCCTAACTCGTTATTATACGAACTATAACACTATTATCCAGTCTCTCTCTACTCCACCATCTCCACAAAGACTGGCGTGTCAGTTAGCGTTAACTCACTCGCGTCCATCGTCTTTTCTACGCCATTTATATCAGTTACTGTAATCTCACCGGTGATTTCCTCTGGCAGGTCAGCCGCGCCCCACATTGCATATACAACTTCATCGCCATTTACGAACTTATACTGGCCGAGGGTCGATGTAGCTCCTTCTTGCTGTGAGGGACTATCTTTGTATTCTTCCTTGATCGTTATAACCTTGTCAAAATCGTTTATTTTATCGACCAGATTCAGATAGACTTTCTGGGTCGTGTTGTCAGAGATATCGCCATATCTATCTTTCATGCTTTTCAATTCCTTTTTTTTGGGCTTATCAAACTCACCTTCGGGAGGTTTATCAAATTCACCTTCAGGGAGAGGTTCCTTGGCATCTTTAGAAAGAGGATCCTTCTCTTCTCCCGGAGGGGGAGGAGGCGGCGGTTTCAAGGCTTCCTCATTACCCCAGAAGAGCCAGTTTTCGATATAGAAAAGCGTATCTGCCCCGAGCGCAAGGGAAAAGACGCTACTTTTTACTATTAGATCATGAAAAGCTTCGAGGTCAGCCGGTTCACCGGTGAGCTCTCCGTACTGGACTTCAGTAATCCAAATCGGCTTATTTGTAACTCCATGTTCTTCCAGATATTCTTTAAATTTAATCACATACAGATCCTCGCGGCGAGTGTCTGTGTTGATCGTATGGATATTGGCGATGTCGAAATAATCACCGGCGCCCAGGTCAAACACAGGATCCCAGAAGTCCTGGAAATTCTGCTGCATTCCTGCCATCCCGGCGTGAGCTACCTTTGCTTCGGGATCTGCTTTTTTTATTGTATTGAAACTTGCTTTTAGAATGTCAAAATATTCCTGGCTGGTGCCAACAAAGAATTTCAGCTCTTCACCCATTCCACCAGCGACTCCTCCCTGCATTGAGGGTTCGTTCATTATCTCCCAGTATTTAATTGGCGTCTCTAGGCCTGGCATATCGTCTTTGCCGTCGCCATTATAGCGTTCCACGGCTTTGGCAAGGAAATTAGTATAAGCGTCCATGTCGCACGGCGCGCCGACTTTTAATATACCTCCCATTGGATTATCAGCATCGTACTCGGAGTCTGGGTGGCATGTCTCCTGATCCCAGTTAGCAAAAGGCTTGACGATGACAAGCGGGTAGATGTTGTCTTTTTGAAACTGCTTTACTGCCATGTCCATAGTCTCCCAGTCATAAGTGCCTTGCTTGGGTTCAAGCTCATTCCATAGCAAATCAAATCCCCGCATCCAGTAAACTCCCTTGGCATCAGCGACTTTGCTAAGGTGGGTGGCGACTGCTTTGGGGTCTAGAGAGAGGGCGTTAGTTGAAGTTGCAGCTTCCTGATTAGCGTTAGTCGTGGCATTTTGAGCATTCTCAGCTTGCTCCTCTGGCTGATTTGTGAAGTAGAAATAGGCTCCTGCTCCGAGCGCGATGATTAATAAAAGGATGACGATTGCTAAAATGATCCCGGTTGATTTTGACATTGGTGTTTTATTTATATAGTTTAGCTATCTCGATTATAGCATTTTAGAGCATAATAAAAACCCCGCACCATGTAGGGGGCGGGGTTTTTTGATATGTGAGTTTATTTCTTATAAATACTCGGCCATTCATCCGGTTCCATTGGATTTTCCCCTCCCGTAAAACCACCATCCGATGATAATAATAATGACAAAAATTCCTCCAACGAATTGAGGAAGGAGAATGCTCCAGTTCATAAGCTCAAAACCATAAGCGATCCAGATAACTCCGGAAATGATAAAAAATACATAAGTCAGGACTGAGATATCCTTGGCGCTTTTTCGTTTAAAAATCTTATAGGCCTGGGGGGCGAGGGAGAGCGCGCCGATAGTGCCGGAGATCATCGCGAGGATTGAGAGGGTAGACATTTTTTATTATTTAGTTAAGATTAATTCTTTTATCTCCCACGTCTCCCAATAATCTGTAGTCTCGAGTGCCATATTAAAGTTTTTACTTCCAAAGTCAGATTTATATAAGAGATAAGACTTACCTGGATTTTCTTGGTCGATTATTAGGTCGCTTATCGCGTTGGTGATAAAAGGCTGTTTTTGGGAGGGGTCGGCCGGCTCGTTTTTCGCAATCTCGCCGGTAGTTTCCCATGTTTTCCCGTTGTCTCTCGAAACCGAGATTCTAAGATACACTTCCATGCTCCCGCCGCCGTATTCATATATATCAAGGACGTATAAAATTCCGTCTGATCCAATTTTGAAATCCAGAACGTCGAATTCAGAAACAAAAACCTCTTCCCAGTTGGCACCCCTGTCTTCTGACTTCATTACGCCAATGAAAGATAGTACATCAAGTTCCATGGAGGGAGCAAGTATAGCATAGTAGGTTTTTGGGTTGCTGGGTGACTGGGTAAGAGTTTTTACTTGGTCAGGGTGGATGTCATCGGGAATTGCAATATCGTAATTCCTGTTTGTTTGTTCAGCTTCTTCTGTTTCACATCCTCCGCCTAAAATGAGAAGAGCTGAGAGAAGCAGAATAGAGATAGAAAGAAAAACCTTCACGCTACTCTTTTAACCAGTCCCAGGCTGCTTGCTCGTCTGATTCGTCGAAGAACTTCATTTTCTCTCCATAGAATGGCTTGGCAAGAACGACCGCATCTTTTTCCCATTTCTTGTTTCCTAAAAGCGCAATTTTTCCAATCTCTTTTCGGTGCTTGATTCCAAACTCTGCATCATCGAGCATTGCTTTACAGCTCCAGCCTTCCAGTTCTGTCATGTCAAACAGAACATTGACTTTTCCAACTTCTTCGATCTTGGCATCGAATTTTGGAATAAGTTCTTTGTAGTCGGCATCTACGAGCTTTCCCGTGGCTTTTAAGCCGATGACATTTCCCTCACTCCCAGGTTTTAGTTCAAACATTGTTTCTTTTTAATTAATTATTATTTATTCTTCTTCGGAAACTTTTTCTTCAATGACAGTTTCCTTATTAGCGAAGACCGCGAAAAGTAGCATACAGATTCCAGAAATAATCGAGAGCGCGCCAATGAAATAGAGGATTTCTAAGGTTTTCATCCAGATCGGCTGGACGATTAGAAATATTGACAGGAGAAGCAGGACAGCGCCGCTTATGATCAGCATCGCGCGTGGCATTCCCTTTGGGCCAGCAACGCCAGAGACAAACATCATCATTCCGACTATGAGCATCCAGATTACAATAAACCAGACGAAGACAGCTGCGGTGATTGCCGGATAAACCATAACGAGGATTCCGAGAAAAATACTGAGAATTCCTTCAAAAACGTAGACCCAGTTTTTCTCCATTCCGAAATGAACGAATGCAACAAGACCGGAGAGGATCGCGACGATCCCGAAGTAGATCACCAGCGCGAGTATGGTGATGTTTGGCAGGAATAGAGCCACGAGTCCAAAAATCAGCAAGAACAGACCCCGCATGACGAATAGCCAGCGAAGGGTCGAAGGCTTCATTTCTCTTTTCATTTTTTTTATATTATTTTTTAAACCACTCCTGAGCTTCAGAAGTATTATCCGATGGAAAATACTTGACTTCAGTTCCGATAAAGATTTTATAGAGCTTGGCAAGTTCTTTCTCCCATTTTTCTCCTCCGACAATTGCAAATTTTCTGATATTATTTTTGAATTTAAGCGCTAGCTCAATGTCATCGAGGGACGCTTTTGGGCTAATGCTTTGAAGATCATTCAGATCAAAGAGGATGCAGATCGATTCTTCTTTGGCGGTGATTGTCCTAAGCTTGGAGATTAGTTGCTGATAATCTGCATCAACAATCTTACCTTTCAGGGCGAAGCCGAGGACATTTTTCTCAGATGATGGAATCTTTTCTATCATGGATGATTAAATACCTAGTTTATATAGAACAAAACAGGCTATGGTAACAAGCGGGAAGATTATCCCGACGTACAGCGGAATACCGATGTTCCCCGGCGCGCGATTGTTGTTTTCTTTATAATCCTTAATATGTCCAATGACGCAGCCAAAAAGGAAGATAGAGTTAGCGATAATCGCCGCCAGCCAGAAGTTATCATGCCACCAGATGCAGAGCACTCCGAGGACGCCATAAGACAGGTCTGCCCAGCCTACCTCCCATTGAAAACCACTTTTAGGCTTCCAGCCAATGTATTTGGCGACCATATCGCTTTTAAAGATGTGTCCCGTGAAAGCCCAAAGCCCGGAAAAGCCAATGGTTGTCGGAAGAAGCCAGAGGCAGAGCGTCTCTCCAATTGGCGATCCGGTGATAATAATCTGAGCAATCCCGCCGATGAGCCCTAAGAGCGGGATGATAAATGAGATTCCCATTTTTCTCCTTTTTTATTTTTTAAAACCTTTTCCAAAGGATTGTTATCTTTCCAAATAGTGTAGAGAACGAAGTTTATCATCACCACTGGCATCATTGCAAAAAAGCCGATCAGGATCAGTTCCGGGAGTCCTGCAGAGAGGGCATTGAAAATGTAGGAGAGGCAGATCAGGGCGTAGATCCCAGTTGGTATAATATAGACATTTTTATTTATTGAACTCTCCTTTGGAGGTTTATAATATTCAAAAACCCGGTAGATCGTTGTCGCAATAATCGTGACAAAGAACCATCCGATGAAGTTTCCAATCGGAACATCAAAATAAGGTCCTGGCTCCTGCCACGCCCAGCTGCCATTATGAACAGCTACTGGGTCCATAAAAATATCGATCGCGACTACGAAGAGTCCATCAAGAATTATAATAAGGGGCAAGAGATGATTGTTCTTGCCTGATTTTTGAGGTTTGTTCTTTCCGATCCAAACCAGGAACGAGTTCGTTAGCGTATAGCCAATGTAGATGAAAATGATCCAGTAGAAGATAATTGAAATAGGGACATCGGCAATCATCGCGCCATTTTTTTCAGCGTAAGTATAGAAACCGCCGAAAAACCATCCATAATGAGTTCCGAGGTATTCGCAGATAAAACCGGTAAGGGCGGCGAGACCCGCGAAGATCGCCCCACGCGCGTAGCCCAAAACAAAGGCCATATGAACGAGGAGGATCACAGGAGCAAAATAGCTAGAGATAATCTTTATAAAAAACGGGAGCTGGATCCCGAAGAGAGCAGTCCCGATGTCCAGAAGAAGCATAATAATCATGATCCCAAAAAGGGTCCAGAGGGTCTTGCTTTTTGTTAGTGTTTTTAGGTCTTTCATTATTCTTATTAATAAATAATAGATGGAAAGGGTGTTGGCGAGGGTGATACGAAAAGGAACAGCATATACTTTTTTACCAACACCGGATTGTTGAAGGAAGTTGCCTTGTTTTACTTAGGCATGGGCATGATTGGTTTCCGGGCGGAAGTTGTCCACTGATGACATCAGGGCATACGCCAGGAGACTTCCTAGGAATCCACATATTCCGATAATCACTGGCGCCTTGACGACTATTGGATAGCCGACGATGGTGAAGAAGTAGAGGGCAGCTACCGCTATCTTAAGCGTTTGGCTTAGGCAGAACTTAGATGGTTGCTTGAGCGTTGGTTTGCTACGCTGCTGATAAGGTCCGAGAGCAACGAAGAGAAACAGCCCGCTCATGCAAAGACTCATGAATCCTGAAACAATTCCATCGATCCATGCCCAGTAAGTTGTCATTGCTCGGGCATGTTGACTTGGATTCACGACGCTTTCATAGCCGGAAAAGGTGAAAATGGCTGGAGTAATCCCGAGGAGGATCAAGAGAAGCAATATTTTGAGGAGAAACAGCGAAGTTTTTTTTAAGGTTACGTGTACATTCATGATTTCCTCCAGAGAAAATGATGTTGGAAAATTACCTGCCTTCTGGTCTATTTGGGTTAGATCAAGAGGCAGGCAATTTTCTATTTTGGCGGTGAGTATCACCCACGCCTTGAGAAGGAACGGTATTACTATTCTATCATTTTAGTGTTTTTTGGAAAAGCTTAGAAGAAATTTTACCACTTGGGCATTTACGCCTGAACGCGCAGTGCGGGCAGAACACTTTCCAAATGAAAAGAGTATGAGAGGCGAGAAGAAAAAGGTAGAGGAAGAGCAGAGGGATATTAATATACAGAAACAGCAGAGGATAGATATAATATAAGGCCGAAATTATGCCCACAAAGAGCTCTTTGTTTTTGGAGTACTTAAATTTTCTTTTCTTAAAAGCAACAGATGACAGCCAGTTCGCCGCGAACATGCAGTAAATTCCTGGGCACTCCTTCCCTCGGTAAGGACAACCGGGACACCAATCTCTCGCCTGGATAAGAACTAAAAGAAGATATATTAGAATATATCCAATAAGTGCATACGGTGAAGCAATGAGCATATAGGTAAAAGCGATCGCGGTAAATCCCAGCCAGGTGGGGATTGCCACGAGGCTGTAAAGGTTTATGTCTTCTTTGCTCCATTTTTTCTTTGGTCTTTTTGTTCTTTTTCTTTTGAGCTTTTTCATATATATTAT
>SDBT01013411.1_pt1 | contig 13129 bp, 14 predicted proteins | sample 2277101 | NCBI WGS metagenome assembly SDBT01 (sample SAMN10404973, study PRJNA504765) | marine sediment metagenome | isolation source: marine sediment core GS10_PC15, 103 cmbsf | place: Arctic Ocean: Southern Knipovich Ridge | collected 2010 | reverse complement strand
CTGGCTCGATGACTTGCCGAAATTGTGACATGAATATTTTTGGGAATAAAATTGTGCATATTTTGCAAAGAAAGGTGAGGATCGTGGCGGACCTGAAAAATAGGGTGTTATTGGTGGCAGGGGAGGTAGTTAATCGAACGCAGGGCAAGCTGGGGGCCTGGCCCTGGCGAATATGGGGGTAATTACAGGAATTAATGAAAAGTGATAATGCCCTCGCGGCGCCGGGAGGGCATTAAATTCTTCGGAGATAATCGTCCTGGTACCAGGACCGCAGGCGATGTTGTCCTGGTCCTCGATCCGGCAGAGGCATCGAAGTCCCTGCACTAATAATTATAGTGCCAGGACAACGTATGACCAGCTATTTTTTGGATGACATACCGAATCCTAAGCTGCCGGGCCGCCGCGGCGAAGGACAGGACCACCAGGTTGTTCACTACGTAAAAATTCGGTGTCCCGGTTGTGGAAGTCATAGGGCCCCGGTGCGGAACACGAAGCGGCCGGCCGCGGGCTATCGGATTCGATATCACAAATGTCTCAAATGCAGGATGAATTTCAAAAGTGTCGAGAATATCCAAAATTAGTCTGGACCATCGCCGGCAGCTCCGCATCGAGTACCATCGCCGGCAGCTCCATACCAAGGACAATCGCCGGCAACGGAATCCGGAGTGATCATCGGTAGTGACATCCAGGGCAAACGTCCGGACCTGGCTGCAGTCCAGGACCAGCTGAAAATCGCCGGCCGGTCCAGATCCAGGGATCCCGCCGTGGTCCAGGGCAAACGTCCGGGCCTGGCTGCAGTCCAGGACCAGCTGAACATCGCCGGCCGGTCCAGGTCCAGGGCGATCACCGGCAGCGGAATCCGGAGTGATTATCGGTAGTGACATCCAGGGCGAACACCGGCAGCTGTAATTCAGGGCGATAACCGGCAGCGGAATCCAGGGCGATAACCGGCAGCGGAATCCAGGGCAATCGCCGGCCGGTCCTGGACCAGGGAGATCGCCGGCAGCGGAATCCAGGGCGAACGCCGGCAGGTGCAATCCAGGGTAATCATCGGCAGCGGAATCCGGAGTGATCATCGGTAGTGACATCCAGGGCAAACGTCCGGACCTGGCTGCAGTCCAGGACCAGCTGAAAATCGCCGGCCGGTCCAGATCCAGGGATCCCGCCGTGGTCGAGATATTTGAAAAGTCGCGGTTGACTAATCGTTTAATGGTTTATATAATCAAAGTACTTGAAGTTGTATTTGGCGTTTTTTACAAGGACTAAAAATGCGTTTTGGAAAGATTTCTGCAATTTTGTTAGGTATAGCCGTCGCCACGATGTGTGCACTTAGTATACTTCGTCCCGGCTGAGGCAATCCCCTTGCTGCCCTTGGAGGGCTGCTGATTACCTTCTCATTCCTTGCTGCCTTGATAGTTGGCATCGTGGGAATCATCGACGATAAACGCAAGATACTTGCGATTATCACTACTATCATTGCCGGCGGATTCGTGCTCTTTTATCTGTGATGATGGCATTCAGGGGCCTGGCTGCAGTCCAGGACCAGCTGAACATCGCCGGCCGGTCCAGGTCCAGGGATCCCGCCGTGGTCCAGGGCAAACGTCCGGGCCTGGCTGCAGTCCAGGACCAGTTGAACATCGCCGGCCGGTCCAGGTCCAGGGCGATCACCGGCAGCGGAATCCGGAGTGATTATCGGTAATGACATCCAGGGCGAACACCGGCAGCTGCAATCCAGGGTGATTACCGGCAGCGCCGATCCAGGGCAATATCACCGGTTTTTGTTTTGAATTTTGAGTGGGGATGTGGTAAGATGTTAAGGTAATAAGGCCTTACATTTATTGAAGAAAGGTAGAACAAACTTGTGCAAGAAAAAAGCCTTCACGTTAATAGAGCTTTTGGTTGTTATTGCCATCATGGTGCTACTGATGGCTATACTGCTGCCATCACTTCAGCGGGTAAAGAGACAAGCGAAGGCAGTTGCCTGTCAGTCGAACCTTCATCAATGGGGATTAATATTCGCGGAGAAATCCGTTGATAGCGATCATCCGTGGTGGATGCGTGGTGAGAAGATCTCAACTGTATGGGGATGGCATTCAATGATTCCCGGCCGTGGTAATAACATTGGTGATTATAATGACCTGCTTTTGTGCCCTATGGCAGCGAAAATCGATACCCGAATTAAAACTGAAGGATGGTATTTCGGCAGCAAGTTTTCCGCCTGGGGCTGCACAGAGAAGCTTCCGGTGCGGGTTGCCGGTAGTTACGGAATGAATTATTTTCTTTGGATGGAAGAGGATCCACCTTCCAAAGATACACCTGAATATCGTATTTTCTGGAACAGCATTTATGTTAAGCGTGCATCAATTGTGCCGGTGTACTTCGACTGCAACTGGAATAACGGCACGATTTCTAATGGAACTACTTTACCTCCGGAGTATGACGATTTACTTGATTCTGATACGTCTGCGACTCATGTATGCTTTAACCGCCACAACGGTTATGTCAACTATCTTTTTATGGACTATTCTGTTAGGAAGGTTGGTCTAAAGGAGTTGTGGACGCTTAAGTGGCATAAAAAATTCGACACGGCAGGCCCCTGGACCAAAGCGGGCGGCGTCCAGGCATCCGACTGGCCGAAATGGATGAGAGGATTTAAGGACTGAGGAATCGCCATTGCATAAAAAGCCAAAGTGAGGCAATCACCGGCGCATCGAGCAGCTCGCACCAGGTGAGGGAATCACCGGCAGCTGCAATCCGGAGTGATCATCGGCAGTGGAATCCAAGGCGAACACCGGCAGCTGCGCTCGAGAACAAAGCCAGCCTGGTAAAGTCCGGAGTCCAGGGTGAACGCCGGCAGTGGAATCCAGGGCGAACGCCGACAGCGGAATTCAGGGTAATCACCGGCAATGGAATCCAGGGCGAACGCCGGTAATGGAATCCAGCTGGAGATCACCGGCAGCGAAATCCAGCTGGAGATTACCGGCAGCGGAATCCAGGGTAATCGCCGACCGGTCCAGGTCCAAGGCAATCGCCGGCAGTGGAATCCGGAGTGATCAAAAACCTTAACCGAGCCCTTGCTTTTCACGCTGACAGCGGCCGCATTGAGATCATGCCGGAGCTGGCAACCGACCCGGATAAGCTCAAATTGGCAGTGCAGATGCAGAGTATAATCGATGAGGCAAAAGAAAACTATCGAGTGTATCTGAAAACGGGACGTGTCACTGATAAGCTGTTAAAGTCAGCTATCCAGTTAGCAAAGCTGGATGGCATATTCCGCGGAGGCCTGCCCGGCCAGGTGGTCCTGGAAGATGTAGACAAGCGCGACCAGGACGATCTGCAGCAGTTGGTGAGGGTGATCCCGGCCGGTGACTTTAAGACGAGGGCAGTTTGCGTATTGAATCCGACTTTTGGTGAGGCTTCGGTACTGGTGGGTGGCGCTGACGCGGATGTAATTTTAGATGATAAGCTGATTGAGATAAAAACGGTTCAGAAATGCCGGCTACCATCGAATTACTTACATCAACTGGCAGGATATTACTGTCTATACCGGATCGGTAGCGTTACTGGGATGCCGACAGACTGGCCATTGCGAAGTCTTGGCATTTACTTTTCTCGGCACGGTTATCTTTATACGCTGCCGATGACGGAGTGCTGGAAGACCAGGGACTTCAACGCATTTCTGAGATGGTTCGAAGACTTGATCCGGGCCAGGGCGTAGGTCCGCATGGAACAAAAATCCACAGCAGGAAGAAAAGCAATAGACTATGAAGTGTGCTTTGAGAACTAACCGAATCGTTCCGTGTGGCGGTGAATTCATTCCGTCCGAGGGTCTTTGTATAAAGCATGCTGTCTTGTTCGATTTTTGGATATGCGAGAGACAAGGCTACCGTGTCTATCGAACGGATTATCCGCATAACTGGAAACGCTCAAAAGTTCATCAATGGTTCAATATAATTGGTAACGAGAACGCTGAAAAAATACTTGAAAGATGAAAGGAATCATCTCTTGAGCGGTATGTTTTCTGTGCAGTGGTTACCATGATAGGGCCCGGGCCGATGGCAAATCTCAGGGCTTGTCGAAACGTGAATGCCAGGCAGTAAATCTTTTCGGTCTGTTCGTTCTGTATCATTTTGGTCCTCCGAATTTAAGTTACACACACGATAACGTTTTTGTGGGGTGAAGTCAAGAGAATAGGTGACATCGGCTCCAGGGACCGTCGAGAAATGGCCCTGGGGGGGGGTAATTGGTGGCAGGTGGGGTAAACTATCGAACACGGGCCAATCTGGAGCGTTCCTGGGGTAAGCTGTGGAATGTGGGCTGTGGGCTGTGGGACCCGGGGGCCGGATATGGTCCAGCAGCGATAAGGGCCTGCCGGCGGCCGTGGGCCTATATAAAGAACTTGCTAAATACGAAATTTATGGTAATGTTAAACAGACTTAATTTCTTGAAAATGGGTTGCCGATTAGCTATCGGCCGAAAGCCCGGGCTCAGGTGAACAGTGAATTTTTCTATCTTTCGCACTGTTCTCCTGGGCCATGATGAAAGATGGAATGGAAAAAAAGAAATCAAAAAGCAAACCGCAAACGGTTGTTATTCAGTTATATCCCTTTGACCCGGAAAATAGCGAGACAGCAATTCTTACTGAACATCAGTTGATCTTGATCAGCTATTGCCTTGCACCACGCATCAAAGCACTGACACCGATAGGGACAAAGCCCGATCCAGCATATCGTTTCAAAGGAGAATCCTCCGATAAGAGCCGATTCAACGATTTGTTTTTGAAGTTCGTTATCAAGAAAAATGTTTATGGACTCGATGGTGTACGGACGTTGACTTTCTTTGAGTTGATAGGAATATTGAAGAGGGAAATTCGGCGGAGGGAGGTGGAGTTGGTTTCGCGGTGGAGGAATAGGCTGAACGATGCGTTAGAGACCGGGCGGATGCATTTGGGATATTGGCAGGCCCAGGTTTGGAAAGTCATCGAATTGTTTAAGAATTGCAATGAAAGCCGCTTGAGTGATGAAACATCGAAGCAAGTTCCCTTGCCCTACATAAGTTTAGAATGGCGAGGTAATGATATTTTTGATTGGCGACCTCCGACGGAGCAAGAACTTTCCTGGATGTATTTGGTTCTCGGCTGGAAGATGCAATTGATTTTCGCCATAGACGGGCTTTTTATACCGTTTGAGGCCGAACAGGCGGTGAGCGAGTTCGGGAAATATACCAAGGAATATGTATATGATCCGGTTATAAATGCTTCATTCGAAGATTTCCGGGATTGGTGGTCCTTAGTGCGGGCGGACCTTGATGCGAAGGCCGGCTTGTCGAAAGCTAAGAAATTGAAAAAGTCCAGGGTCAGTCGACAATCGAAGAACCGAAAGAAAAAAACGTCAGCAGCACAGCAAAAGAAACGCAAAAAACCACCACTGTTAGGTAACGATATGACGGTGTTAAAGCTGTTAGAAAACTTGCCCGAACGCAAAGGGCTTACTGGCAAAGAAATCTTGCAGGTATTAGACAAGAAAGAAATCTTCATTGACCAAAGCACGCTAACAAAAAGCATAATACCCCGACTCCAGCATAATGGTTATAGGATAAAAAACAGGCGGGATGGAGCGGGATATTACATCGAAAAGTAACTCCGCAAACTTACGCAAACTTTCCTAAACTTTCCCTATCGACTCCCTGTACACTCCAAGTCATACCATGTAATATCGCTGGTATGAATGATGAGAAGTCAAAACTACTGCCCTCCTTTGTTATGGCGAGGAGATTGCACGTGCCGAATAAGTGGCTCCGAGCAGAAGCCGAGGCGGGCCGATTACCCTGTCTGATAGCTGGGAAGTCGATTTTATTTAATCCTACCATTGTCGAGCCGCTGATAATCGAGCGTGCAAGTAGAGGGATTAAGAGCGGATGAAATCGGCGAGGAAAAAGACATCAAAGAAAAAAGCCAGTAAAAAGAAAGTACTGCACATAAGCAGATTTCATCAGAGATACGAACTTTCTGAGGACATTAGATACGACCGCAAGAGTCCCCTGCTTTTTACAAAAGATTTTGTTGGAAGCGGAAGCGACAATGAATCTTGTTCGTATTGGAAGCAGCTGATTGAATTAAGATCAAAACCTAACTGGTTGGAGTATCGAGGCGCTTTTGCCGAATTAAAGAACATTGCCGGGAACACGTCGAAAGTTTACAGAGGCTTTTTATTGAATAGTAACTTCGGCCCGGCTTCAGTGAGAGAGGTCGGCCGATGGCTGGGGGTTAATGAAAAACAGGCAAGTAAAATTATAGCAGGGCTCGAAGAGGTTGGTTTGCTGGAGTGGTTGGATCTTCCGGTTTTTGAAACGGATGAGACGAAAAATAAACCTAAAAAACGAAAAAAGAAATCGCCTGCCAAACAAGCAAAGGCTCATAGAAAGTCCGGACGGTCCCGGAAGCGCACAAAGAATTCTGGGAGCGCACGGGAGCGCACGGGAAAACCCGGGGGCGCACGGGCTGGCACGGGAACGCACGGGAAGGCCCGGGCGCCTTTAAAAGAAAAGACTAATGTGAAGGCGAATGTTAAAGGTAAAGGGAAAACTAACGACAACGATAATATCAACAAAGAAATAAAAAACGGCAACGGAAATCGTATACGTATAGGGGAAAATGATGCGCTAAGTAGCCCAGAAGCCCCGGCCACCGCCCCGCCGATTCAGTCGCAGGTTTCCGCAGAGAATGGGGGCGCACGGTTGATCAAGCTCCCCGCCCCCTCTGCGGTTTTTAATAATCGTGATGAGGCACAAGCTATTGGAGATATCGTCGTGGGTCTAAAGCATCGCTATAGTTCTGAGGCCAAAGCTTTTGCCGCGGACATTTATGAAGCATTAGGTCTGCATTTGACTTTTAGTCCTTTGACGGTTCGGGGCCGGCGTGAGCTCGGGTCTTTTGCTTCTGTCTGGGAGCGGGCCGAGGCTAACGGTTTATCACCAGTTGCGCTGGCAAGGCTGCGTTGCAGGGCCTTGGATGAGGCGCTGAAAGTTGCTAAGCGGCGGTCACGGTGTGGTAATGTCTCGGCTGTCTGGTGTCATGTTTTCGGACGGCTTTTGTCCGCTGCTGGATATCGGGGGGAAGCTATTTGACGTAACTTCTTTGCCATAAAGGGTTTGGGTCCTCCGGCCAGATTGTCGGCTCATGGGTAGATGCATTGCGAAGAACGGCCGCTTATATATTTTATAAAAGTGGTTTGATTTAATTTGATTGCGGAGTTGTTTGAGAATTGGGTTTTTAGGATGCTGTTGAGGTTTTTGGTGTTGGGGACAACAACGAAAATTAAAATCGTTAAAGTGAGAAGTTGTTAAACAATATTTTACAAAAGGATTTTGAAATGAGCAAAGAAGGAAAAAATCAAACATCGAATATTGAGACGGCGGAGGAATTGGAGATTGTTTATCCGGTGCTGGTTTCGGCGGTCCGGGATGAGATGATCCGGGAGGTTGAAACGTGGACTGCCAAGGAAGTGAAAGAAAAGCTACCCGAGCTCTACGAACGGATCGCAGCGGGGATCGGGCCGGGCAAAAGAAAGGCGGATCTATCCAAGCCCGGTTTTCTGCTGGAGAAGTTTGAGGCAGGCGAGAGGGGCAAGCCGGATTCGGGGGACCCATTCGCCGCGGGTACTTTGCGTTGTTATTTAAGGCTGAAGAATCTTGGGATTGGTACTGTTGAGTTGCCCTTCGTTTTGGCATTTGATGATGTGTTTTCGAGAGCATCGCTTGAGAATTACATTCAGCGGGCGGAAGGAGGCGGCGATTATGTAAGGGCAAAGGCCGCCCGCCTGGCCATGGAACGGTGCAAGTAAAATTTTGGGAAGGCCTGTCAGCGCTGACAGGTAAACGATAAACTTATTAACTTTTTTTTAGGAGTTTGAAGACAATGGAAACAAAAACAATCGACGAGAAAAAACTGGAAGAGCAATTCGAAGGAAATCAGGATTTGAGAAACGAGTTTGGAGGTGATCTAAAAGCTTTTCTTGCGTTCTCCGAAGCGGATGCGAATGGTCTGGTTGGAATTTTTAGGGGCAAGGGATGTTTGACGATGACGGCAGAACAATTTGGAGTTCAGCAGGAAGAATCGAAGTTGAACGAAAAGATTTCGGCCAACGAAAACGAATTGAGACGGCTCAGTGAGCTGCAAAGAAAAAATGAAAGCCGGCAATACCAGAGCGGCGTAGCCTGCCAGGTGTAAGGATATGAACGGCGGGTAAGTTCTCTGAGATGACAAGAATATTGTATTTGTAAATCAAAATCATGATTCAATTTTGAAAGGAATTATTATGTCCGAACAAAAAGATTGCGCGGTCATTGAAAAGGAGCTCCGGGGCAAAATTCTGAATATCAGAAATGGTTATGAGGACGTTTTGGATGCCTTCGCAGCGGCCAAGAAGGAAAAAATGTCAGCGAAAGAGCGGTACAGTCGATGTATCGATTCAGGGTCTGAAGCCGGAATGAAAGATTGTCTTAAAACAATTCGGGAATGTAATGCGGTGATTGAAAGTTTACCAGCTTCTCGAGAAGAATTTTTTGGTAAGCTTGAGGAGCTGGAGAATGACTACAAAGATTTGATGAGAATTGATCAGCAAAATATTAGCAAGATTCAAGCTGTCTTGGATCAGGCCAAGAAAGATTTGACGACTGCTAAAACCGAAAGTCTGCGGATTCACGGAATTCGGATAGAACTTAATAGCTTGAAAAGTCTTATCGTCGAGTCTGGTAAGTCCAAAACGGTTTCTGAAGATAATACAGAGATTTAGTTTCGCCGGCCGGGCAGGGAAGGAAAGCTCAGAAGGTTGTTTGGGTCGCATGGAAAAAAAAGAGTCAGACAAATCATCAATAGTTTTAGCTGCTGAGCCCAGGCTAATTGATGCGAACGGGGCTGCGCTGTTGTGTGGTGTAAGTGTCCGGTTTTGGCACCAGTTGGATTCGGCTGGCCGGGTACCAAAACCAATGAGATTAGGCAGAAGGTGTCTCTGGAGCTTGGAGGAATTGGATCGCTGGATCGCCGCAGGGTGCCCGGAACGTGGAAAATGGGCTCTTATGCAGAAAAAAAACTGAAAAAATATAATAAACGAGTGGATTTTGTCAAGATTTTAAGGTATCATTGAAATATGGAATGTATAGAATCAAATCAGTTTAACCAATCAATCACGGCCAGGGTAAGTATTTTCCGCAAGGAGTACTGCGCCGCTATGCAGCGTCATTAACCCCTGGCCATCTTTTTTGAAAGGGTGAAAAATGAGACTATATAAGCCAACATTCAAAAACAAGAATGGCCAAAAAAAAGAGGTGAGGAAATGGTGGCTGGAGGTGAGGGATCACAACGGAGTTATCAGGCGTTTCGCCGGGCTTTCGGATAAGAACGCAACCGAAGCGCTTGGCCAGCAGATACAAAGGCTGATAAGTTACAAGGTGGCTGACTTACCACCTGATCCACAAATGACGCGCTGGATTGAAGGGCTACCAGAAAAGTTACGTCGTAGATTAGCCGAGGTTGGCATACTGGATGCGAGTAGACTCGCGGCAACTAAATCGCTGGAAGAAAACCTGGAGGATTTTGAAAAATCGGGGGTTTTACGCGGCAAAGAAAAGAACATCCAGGAAAATTTGTCTATGTTGAGGAAAATAATCGAGGGCTGCAAATTTCGGTTTTGGTCGGATGTCAAGGCGTCTGATATTGAAGTTTATCTCGCTGGACGTCGCGAGAAAGGTTTGTCAAAGAAGACAGTCGAAAATTATGCTAAGGCTTTTCGGCGGTTCAGTAAGTGGCTGCTGAATGAAAAACGGATAACTGAAGTTCCTGTGATACATTATGGGAAAGCACCGAAGAACTATGGACGTGCCTTTGAACTTGACGACTTTCAAAAGCTGCTCGAGGCTACGCTTTCGGGGCCCGAGCGTAAAGGTTTATCCGGCCGTGTAAGATATGTTTTATATATGCTTGCGGCCCAAACCGGTCTTCGCCGCGGGGAATTACGGGCCTTGACCGTAAGCTCATTCAACTTCAAAAACAACACTTTATTCGTCGGCGGTGAACACACAAAGAACGGCGAAGATGCCGTACAAGAGTTTTCAGCAAAAATGGCAGGATTACTAAAAGAGCTTGTTGCTGGTAAATTGCCGGGCGTTCAATTGTTTGCCGTGCCGGAAAATTCCGCAGAAATGATACAGTGCGATTGCCGGGCTGCTGGGATCGAGGTCGCTGGCCATACGGGACACAGCTTAAACTTTCACAGTCTGAGGCATACCTGTGGAAGTTTCCTGGCAGCATCGAATGTGCATCCCAAAATTATCCAGGGAATTTTGAGACACAAGGACATAAATCTGACGATGTCACGCTATGTGCACATTCTCAAAGGCCAGCGAAGATCGGCAATTGAAAGCATGCCGGACTTTACCGAACGCCGGAAAACAGGGACGGTATAAAAACTGGGCGGAAAACTGGGCGTTTTTAGGTGCAATTTGGTGCCTGCCCAGTGCATCGCATTGCAACAAAATGCGATTATTGGCCGAAAAAGGGGGGTTAGCGGTCTGTAAACGCATGGTAGATTTTGATATTTCCGTTACCATGCCGGACCATAGGGTCGTCCCACCATTCCTGCCTGTTCTGGTAAACAGCATAACTGTCGGGGGTCACCCAGCCTTCATCAATAAAAACGATTCTCTCGCTTGGGCTGCGAATCTGCATTCTTTTTTTAATGATGAGTCTCTTTATGATGTCGGCAGACCCCCTGCCTTTGGGGTCCTGGGGCAGAGGATGGCCGTTCATAGAATCCATTGCAGCATAGGTTACCATCTCGCCCCGCAGGCCTGTGGGGCAGGCGTAAAGACCTTCGTTCTGGCAATATGGCCATAGGGCACCACTTTTGATTTCAGCTTTTTGCTGTTCCACCGGTAGCTGTTCGCCGCTTCCGTAATTACTATGCCAGCACCTTCCGACCCAAGGATTCTCAACGAGACCATTATACGTGTGGGTAACGCCGCCATCGCCGCTGACAATCCTGTCATCATTTTCATCTGCGTAGAGAATCCATGCGAGTGCGAGCTGCTTTAGGTTGCTCAGGCAGGCGGCGCGTTTGCCCTGCTCCCTGGCCCTGTTCAGCGCGGGCATCAGTATCGCCATCAATATGGCAATAATGGCAATTACCACCAGCAGCTCAATTAATGTAAAACCTCTTCGTTTGCCCATGACAGTGTTCCTTGCATATTTCCCCATAGGAGAAGGAAAGCAGGCCCAGCCAGACCCTCCGGGTGGGAATTGCTAAGGGACTTGGACCAACGTTTCCCGGATATTCCCAGAGTGTTTCCACTCCTTCCTGCTTCCCTTTCAGAACTACTTTACTTTTGATAATCCTGTTTTATAAGTATGACAAAATCAGAACTTCTTTGCCTGCTTTCGTGCAGTGGTCATTCTTTTCAGTAGTCCTTAAAAATTCTCGTCCAATCCGGCCAGCTGGTCGCCCCACCGTCCGGCGGCAATCCCCAAAGCATGTCACCTGGATGGCCCGCCGAAAATAAATAAGCACAAAAAATCATGCGTACGGCTTTGGCTAATACCCTAATCTGCCCCAGATAGCCTTTTGCATCTTGTGCAAATCCTCGATATCAGCAGGGCTTTCAGGTGCCATCTGGTGCAAAGCGTTTGCATTATAGAAGGGAATAGCGGCGAGCTTGCCGGTCTCTATCGTTTTCCTGCCCATGTACTTCCAATAATCAGCGTGCCCATCTGCAAAAGAGACGTTAGTGCCGTCACCGTGTCGGACAAAGGGTGGGTCCCACCAGCGCTCATTAACATAATGAGTAGCATAGCTGTCCGGAGTAATCCGGCCTTCGTCAAGAAATACTATTCTATAAGCCGGGCCCGGGCTGATAATCTCCGTCCTCTTCTTAACCCACAAAACTGTTCTGCCTACTCTTACCCCCACCTTATTATCATGGTGTGTCCCACTCCTGGGAATACCGTTCATAGAATCGCCTATGGTATAGGTCCGCATCTCTCCGCTAACACCGGTCGGGCATCGGTAAAGCTTTTCATTCTTGCAATATGGAAATAATGCGCCGTTTCTAATAGCATTTAGTTGGATTTCCCTGGGCAAATGCTCGCCGGCCCAAAAATCTCCACAATCGCCTCCAACCCACCACTTCTCACCTCCATGCCTATTACCTGATGTGGGTGTAGTGGCCAGGCCATTTCCACCGCCGGCTGCTTCGCCGTTGACAATCCTTTCGTCGTTCTCATCTGCATACATATTCCAGGCAAGTGCCAACTGCCTGAGGTAGTTAAGACAAACTGCCCGCCTGCCCTGCTCTCTGGCCCGCTTCAGAGCCGGCATCAATATTGCCATCAATACCGCGATAATGGCGATTACCACCAGAAGCTCTATTAGGGTAAACCCCTTTTGCTTGACCATAATAATACTCCTTGCTGTATTTTTAGTTGGCTTACTTTTTATAATTCAGCATCTTTTCATGTGGTTGTTATTTTTAATAATCTTTATAACGTCTCATCCATTGAGGCCAGTCGCTCTGACTGACACCGCCTCCTTTGGTCCATCGGCCATTTATGTTATAGCTTTTATGCCATTTTAACGTCCAGAGCTCCTTGAGTCCAACCTTTCTGACAGACCAATCGCAGAATTGAGCGTTTAAGAAACCATCGTGCCGGTCGACGCAATTGCGCTCCATTTCGTTTGTGTTCGGTCTGTCAGGCGGTCCTCCTGGGATATCGGAAGGATTGTCATTCTCTCTTGGCCAGGCATCGACCCACCAGCTGCCGGTAAATAACGGTATATTACTCGCACCCGGCCAACCGGGCTTCCTCCAATGGTCTGAAATGGGGCTGCGTCCCCAGACACTACCCGATGGGTTCGTCGAGTTAGGATTACACATCCACCCGTTTGGTCCGTAGCTGCCTATCCAATCACCAGTTTGCCAGGCTTGACTTGAAAAGTAACCTATGCCCTGGTGAACTCCCTCGCCCGCAGATTTTGTAGCCTGTGGGCATAAGCGCATCTTCACTCCGATATTGTAAGTCTCCAGCATCGGCTCGAACCACCACCTGCCGCTGCCGCCGCCTGCGCCGCTAAGCCAGTAT
>SDBT01013410.1_pt1 | contig 13130 bp, 19 predicted proteins | sample 2277101 | NCBI WGS metagenome assembly SDBT01 (sample SAMN10404973, study PRJNA504765) | marine sediment metagenome | isolation source: marine sediment core GS10_PC15, 103 cmbsf | place: Arctic Ocean: Southern Knipovich Ridge | collected 2010 | reverse complement strand
CGGTGAATTTATCACTGGTCTATTGGGATTCCTAGGAATTATAGGTATTGTATTGGGTGTAATCTGGTTGATTATGTACGTTGCTAAGTTGTTCTCCAAAGGTGGATTGAACGATTTAGGACAAGCGGCTTAAATCAGTAGAATAATTCTACCAATAGTAAGGTTTTTAAAGAAAAGATTACAATGGTTTCTATGGAGGAGGATGATTAATGGCTACTTTTGACCCTGCGAAAGATATGTTTTCTGGTGGAATATCTGGAATTCTGCAATACTGGTGGGTAGTTGCTATTCTTTTTTCTCTTGGAATTATAGGTGCTGTTGTATGGTTTTTTAGTAAGTGGAAGAAGAAGAATGGGCAATGGACACATAAGTTAAATGTAAAATTTGAATTACCTAATGGAGAAATAGATCCAAAGGAAAAGATAATTAATATGAGGCGATGGAAGCATAAAGATACAAAAACAGCACCATTATTCGAGTTAGAAACGCCTTTAATTGGTAGTCGTATATTTGTAGAATTGGAAAAGTATTCTAGTCAAACATCTTATGACGTAATTCTTGGAATTGATGGTAGATTATATATTCCAACTAAAGTGATAATGTGTAGAGATAAAAATGCATTAGAAGTTTCTGTAAAACATGCTGGAATTGATAGGGCAAGACAACAATATAATAATTGGTTTGAACAGATGAATGCAACTCCTAAAAAGATTGACATTTTAACCCTTATGAAATATGGTATTTATGCAACAATTATAATTTGTATAATGATACTTGGTATGACTGGTATAAAATCATGGGGTGAAAAAGCACAATATGACGCAGCATCCGCACAAGCAGAAGTAGCCGGATGGGATGCAATGGGTGAAGCAATGGAGTCTGTAAAATCCGCATTAAATACTGTAACACTTATATTGCCAGATTTGAAAAGACTTTATGGTAACAATATACAAGGAGCTATAAAAGGGAGAAAAGAACAACTCAATCAATCATAATGGGGAAAATTAAAGAGTGGTTTTTTAAGGGAAGAATTGAGAAGAAGAAAGCGTTAGAAGGAAGAATTGAGATTCTTAGTAAAGAATACGATGAAGGTAAAATAGTGGAGGTAGCATAAAATGGTTAATATTTTGAATATAAAAAACGACATCATAAAAATTTTATTCTATATTAATGTAGTTTCATTAATTATAAGTATTTTTCTGTTTTCAAAAATACTACTTATTGTTGTGATAATTATAAATGTTATTTTGGGTGGAACTTGTGTAATAATGATTAATTGGGGTGATAAGTTTAAAGCTCAATTTTATGGGATGTGGGGGACTAAATAATGGGTAAATTTGCAGATAAGTTTAAACAGCTTGGTGGTAAAATTGCTGATAAGGCTAATGACCTTGCTGTATTAGAAGAAGGGCCAATAGATGATGATGATTTCGATGATGTTAAAGATGATTTTAAAGATAATGATAATTTTAATGATGAATATGGGGTAGATGTTCAGCCTGCACAAAAACCTGAGAGTTTCCACCATTTCTTACTAGAAAATCAATATAAGGATCTAGAGTTATTAATTAGAGGTTATAAGAAGGTGTTTAATAAAACAACAAATAAATGGGAAACTAAGAGAAAGGATAAGCATTGTTTTACAGATGAGGAATCAGAAAACATTGTAAGAATGTCCGAGAGTCATTTATCACCAGATATTAAACTTAGTTATATTAGTAAAACTGTTTTTCCTATAAAAATGTTGGCCATTAAAGAACAATTAGAAGATTATTTTTATAATATTGCAGATTATAAATATGGTAGATATGGAGATTCTAAGGATCAGTTCTTTATGAAGCAAGAAAATCATGCTATTTTTGTTGCTTTAATGGAGAGAATTCAAGCTAATTATTCTAGGGCTATCCAGGGGTCAGAGAATAAACATACACATAACGCCGTAAAGGGGCAGGAGAGCCTTAATAATGCGGATAGGGATGTTTCTGGTGGGGATAGGGGATATTACTAATGGATAACTCAGGAGAAATACATGTCTATAATCCGGATAAACAACTTTCCGAGCAGGTGACATTAAAAAATATTGTTGCACATGATGTCGCTATGAGATTGGCCCGTACTGGTGTTCCAGACTTACCATCCGATAAACCGATAACACCGAATGAAAGAATGAAGTTAAGATTTAAGGGATTGAATGAGATTATCTCATCGCAGCAATGTATGATAACAAATATAAAAGCTATTGTAAAAAACAATAACGAGGTTCAATGGAGGAAGAAAAATAAATCTGACGAAGAAAAAGTTGAACATAAGTTTGATGATGAGGATAATGATTATAATGAACTAGTTGCTATTCTAAGATTTTTAGATATTTGTGAGCAAAATATAATAACTGCTAGAAAGACTAAGATTCAGGATGATGATTTTCTTGTAAAAAGGCAGGAGCATACTGGTGAATGGGTTTTAGATCTTACAAAGAATTTTTTTGATATGATGAAAGAACTTGAGAAAAGTTATGAGGAAATCTATAGCGTTATGCTTAGGAATAAAATAGTGTCTAGTGGGTTTACAGTTGATGAGGAACTTGAAGATAAGCAAAAAGAAGAAGAGGCCATGCGACGGATTGTGGAGTCATAATTTTTCGTTAAATTCATTCTCTTCATCAATATTCTCAAGATTGAGATATATTTCTGTAGTAGCTATTGAGTTATGCATAAGTTGATCCTTTATTGTAATTAACTTAACTCCTTTCTTTAGTAAATTTGTGGCCCTACTATGCCTAATCGAATGGAATTTGGGCTTCTTACCATTAAACAATCTTGATAATTTCTTTAATCTGTAATCAACTAAGTAATGCATCTTTCTAATCGTTTCTACTTTTGCTCTAGCCTTCACGTTTATTTGTTCATTATTCTGGTCTAAGACATTCTCAAAGTTCTGCTTCTTATATTTTGCCTCTAATTCCTCTATATCATCCCTCCTAATAAACAAATATAAATCTTCTGAGGAGTTCTTATAGGGTATCTCCTGGAATAATTTACCTTTATCTCTAGCTATATTATACAAATTATTCATCAGTATTGGATCAACAAATAGAACATCTTGTTTCTCACCTTTAGCATATATGTCACACTTCCCAACTTTAGATTTATCTAAGATCCAATCCTTCCAAATAAAATCATCCCATTGCAACATTAAGGCGGAAGAAAATCTTAATCCGGCACCAATATAATAAGCACACGAAATCAATAACCCATAATCATCTACATTATCAATCATTTTATTTATGTCATCTATATGCCAAACCTGTGGTTTTTTCTTAGGTTTCTTAACTGGTTTGATAATCTTATATTTGTAGTTTGGTATGTCAAAGTGTTCGCATGTGTTTGTTATTAATTTAAGAATCGATGGATAATAACTAGCCCTAGCATATACCTGATTGTATGTCGTTTGAGTAAGCACTGGGCTATTGAATATGTTGTCTAGTTCCTTTGTGTAATAAAGTTTAGTTTTCTCTCCTAAACCTCTCCGTCTAATATACTCTAAGCAACGATTGTGAAGCTCTTGAGATAATACTACGAACTTTTTGGGGTTATTTTCCATTAATATTACCAATACATCATACTATTTAAATGCTTCCAACAAACTATTATTTGTTGGAATTATAAACCTATAGTAAAAAAGACACACTTAACTAGTGCTCATAATATATAATTTTAATAGGAAGCTAAAGAAATGTTCACTAAGGTGACCTTAGTTAACAAGAGGTATGTTATTAGTGTTTTTTTCTATGTTCTTTGTGGGATAATAACTCTAAATTATCAATGCTGTTATTTAGTTTATTTAAATCTCTATGATGAATTGAATGTCCAATGGGGATATTCCCATTTGCCTTCTTCCATATAAGGATATGCTCACGGCCCCTCTTAGGACTCCCATCTTTATTCTTCCCAAAAAACATATCCCCAATCATTCTATATCCTCTATTGTTGATAAGTTGAGAACGATTGTTTTTATGAAGTTTATTAAATTTTACTTTTTCCATTTCTATATTATGCACCTATATCTCAAATGAGTTAAAGTTCTTAAATCCCCTTATCTTTAGATGCCTATTGATATGTCGTATAAGTAATGCATCATCGAACTTCGTTAAGTCCTTCAGCTTATCCCACATATCACGCTTACTCTTTATAGTGCCTGCCTCTACCTCATCTAATACCATTGGTATTTGTTTTTCCATCTCCTTCTTATCCATCGTTGGGTTCATTTTCTCCTCTTCTTCATCCGATAGCTTACCGCTTACATGATGCTTATCAACTAGTGTATTATATCTTTTTTCCTCTGCTTTAGTGAAAGCTCCAAAAACTATGGAACCAATATATTCTGGATGGATTGTAGGATCAATAGCCCTTCTCTTAGGATTTTCCTTAAACCATTTAGATTCACGATCGATTATCCTTTGAATACTTAATGCTTGTCCTCCCTTCCTTGAATTATTAGATACATATATTTCTCCAAGTCCCCTCTTCTTGATAAATATCCACATTGTTATATGGTTTAAAAAAGACTTATCAACCTCTTTCTCGTATGGTAATAAAATAAACGAAACTATTCCCCTCTTCCTATTCTTATTTTTTCTTGAGATTATTGTCTTATTTATTTGACTATTCCAGGCTTTTGACGACAGACTATCACGAGCCTCGTCTAACCAGATTACACTACCTTTATCTGTTATCATTCTTGCAGCCCAAACTTCCGGATCAATTATAAAGTTATCATCATTATACATCTTCTCTCCTTCAATTTTTATATTATCCATATCCTCAAAAAAATTAAAACAGAATTTACCAACTATTGTAGACTTACCCACACCCGTAGGTCCAGATATTAAAACTGTTGAATCCTTAAAAATTTTAACCCTATCTCTCAATGCTTTACATAATTTATTTTGAGGGATATAATAATGCCAAAACATCTTTGCGTCTACATCTCTATGAATTGTTTTTCTATTAAAATTTTTCCACATCTTATTCTATCTCCACCAACTCTAATTTAATCAAATCACCTTGTTCCCATTCCTCTGTTTCTTTTTGTTTAGGAATAGTCAATCTCTTTTGTATTCCAGCTACAGTAACTCTTGCCACAATAACTTTTTTAACCATAGTATATATATACTATTTCACTATATAAACTTAACAAATAACAACATTTATATAATACCTAAACCTCAAATATCCAATGGCACATCTATCAAAAAGAGCTGAACAATTAATATCTACATTCGGAACAACTGGCAACATAAGACGATTAACAAAAGAACTCAAAGCAATTCAAAAAGCCGAGAGAGAAATGAAACTAGCTTCTGCAAATATTACGAAGATTCTTAAAAAGAAATAATTAGTAAAGTTTATATAGTTGTAATTCTTGTATTTCGTATGGTGTTTAAGAGGAGAACTGCAAAACAATTTTATAGTGCTATTAGAAATAAAAGTAAATATAAACTTGTGAATGGATTATTTATTGTAAAATATCAGGGTGATGGTATATATAAATGGGTTGGAGATTTTAGAAAAATGGGTAGTCTCGGTGCAACAAAAACAACATCTTATGTTGAAACTTCAAGGGGTGGAGGATTATTCAACCCTAAGAAAAAGATAGCGACGACATCTCTTGGATACTGGACAAAATTATCTATCGGGTTTAAAATGAAACCTATAAGGGAGATTTTAAAATAAAATGGCAAAAAAAAATCCCCGTAAGCAATCTACTACTTCTCTACAGAAAGAAATTTCCAAACTTAAAAAGTTAAAAAAAGAAGCTAAAGAAAGAAAAGCATTATTCGCAGCGAGGGCAAAAGAAATAAAAGAGATAAATGAACTCCGAAGAGAAGCGAGAGAATTAAAAGGTGTTGGAACAAAAAGAAGAATCGCTGGTAGGCTTGGTATGCAGGCCGCAGGATTTGGATGGAAAGGATTAAAGATTGCTGGTAAATTTGCCAAAGAAAGGTTAGAGGCTGAGGCTCGTGAACAGGCTAGAGAAAGTGCTAGAGCAAGACCTAAACCAAAAACTAAACGGAGAAAAAAGAAAAGATGAAAACACTAAATTTTTATGATTTAACAACTAGGACAAAATTCGAGTCCAATAAATATACAAAATCTTCTAAAAGAGTAAATGGCCGAACAATGTATTTTGCAAAAACAACTTCACCATCTGGAACTAAGACAACTAGAATTCTAAGTAAAGAAGATTATAAGGCTAAATAAAATGGATGATTTTCCACCTTCTAAATTAGGACAAAAGAAAGCTAAGAAAATTTCCGAAGAAACAGATAAACCAGAACCTAAAGAAGATTTTGATTTTATGGAATTATTAAATAATCCAATTGCCAAAGAAATACTTAGTGGTTGTAAAGATTTATTTAAAAAAGAAAAGACTGATCCTAATATGTGTGAAATAACCATTAAAGCACCGTCGGAAGTTGTCTTAAAACTATTTAAAATTTCTGAGGAAAAATGAAGAAGAATTTGTTTAATGAAAGTTTAATTACTTTTAAGAAAATAGACAAAGTTGTTTCTAATGTTTATCTATACTATGCCGCAACTTTAGGATTTATATTCGGTTGGATTGTTTTGGGGGTATTATTCTTTACCCTTAGTGGCACAATACCTAAAGTATTTGTGCTTCTATTGAGAGTGTTTTATTTTTTAATTTCGTTCTTGTTAGGATTGAAATTAACTTTATTTTTTATGAGGTTGTTTAAAAAATATACCACTTAACTAAGAAATAAACAACTACACAAACAACAGCTATAGTAATTAAATTCACTATTAACTTTTCTAAGATTCTACCCACTGCTCGGAACATATTCTATCTCCTCATCGATGGTAAAATCAATATTACCGTCTATATTATTTTTGATAGCCATAGCTTCTGACTTCTCACAAAAGCACCTATAATTTTCATCTTCCCATCCACAATTTTGATTGATTTCTTTTCTTAATTGTTGACCTTGATATAACTGAACTGCAAGAATTATCAAAACTATTAGAACAGCGAGGGCAATAAATGGCTCAATTCTTTTCTTAAAAAAGGTGGTGAAATCCATTAAAAGAGGAGATTAAATAGGTTTATAACTATTACTATTCTTCTATTTTAGCTTAGTAATAATAACAAATTACCTAGTGGGTTTTAAGTAGAAAAGGCTTAACATGTTGCAACATATTAAGTCATATATTCCCCGTCGTTCACCTTAGAACATTGTTGTTATACGGAAAACTTTTATTCGAGGGCTTTATGCCCTCGTCTTTCTTTTTAGTTAAGTATTTAAAGTTGTAATTCTTTGATTTCGTATGGTGAAAATGTTAGTTGTAGTTTTAGTTCTTGGGTTATTGTTAGTTGGTAGTGTTTCTGCTTATTATTGTATTGATAATGAAGACAATATTGAAGTTAAAAAATTTAAAACTAACATGAATATATTGGCAATAAATAATGACATTCAAAGAAACAACTTAACCGAAGATGCCTTTAATCTCAAATTAAAATATTTCTATAAGTGTGACTAATGGTAAGTCAATTTGAAGAAACATTAAGAAAGGCCAGAGAGGAGGCATCAGCAAAGTTAAGAATAATAGCCCCAGGATATAAACAACCCCTCGGAAATGTTTACGGAAGGCCGAGAGGCGGAGGAGGCAGTTCTTCGGGTTCATATTCACGATCAGCATTAATTGCAGCACAAAAAGCTGCAGCAAAAGTAAGGGCAGCTCAAATTGTAGCAGAGGCAAAAGCAAGACAGGTGGCAGCCGATAAAGCATTAGCTCTACAAAAAGCCCAAAATGAAGCAGCGGCAAAAATAGCAGACGCACAGGCAAAAATAGAACTCAATCGAATAATAGCAATTCAACAAAACATAATAACGAATAAAGGTCAAATTAATCAAAAGAAATTAATAGATTCAAAAACAAGGAATGTTTTAGAAATAACTAGATATACTAGAAACGGTGATTTTGTTCAGCGAAGTTATAATACAGTAACAGGTGAAATAAAATTCCATGCTTTTGGCCAAACTAGAAATGGTGGAAAGAAAAGTCGAAGTAGTGTTACTATTGGGGGAAAGACCAATCTTATTTCAAGCAAATTTGAAGGTATTTTGTTTAGTTCTGGAAAAGACGCATATTTTGAAACAAGGCAAACAGGAACTAAGGGCGGAGTCCCAACTATGCAAGTATTTTTTGTTGATAAAGCTAGAAATATAAATATTGTCGTCCCAATAGAACAGCAAAAAAAATATAAATTAGGCGGATATAGAGAACAAGAACTTCAAGCATCAAATACATTAGCACCTGCATCGTTATTTAAGAGAATTGTTGGTGCATTTAGCATTAAGAAATTTAGGGCATATAGAGAAAAACAAAGACAAGATTATTATGATTTATACGGACTAACTGGAAAAGATAGAAACTTTGCAACTTTAGTAAGTTCAGTTCAGACTAGAAATCTAAGCACATCACAAAAAAATAAATTTACTGGATTGGTTATTCAAGATTTAAAACAAGACTTACTAAATCCAGATACAGCAATTAGGGCAGAGGTAGCTTTAATTATTGCTGCTGTTGCTGGTGGGGCTTTAGTTGGAGGGGCGGTTGGAGCAGCATACAAAACACCAATATCATTAGCAAAGAATTTAGGAGTTGAAGAATCACTAAAAGATGTATCTTGGAAGGATGTAGCTAAGAAGGGCGGCGTAGAGTTTGGTAAAAATGCCGTACAATCTTATTTCGCATTGAAGTTATTCGGATTAGGTGCTAGGGCAGCCTCTAGAGTTCCTGCACTTATCGGAGGTAGATTAAGTGCTGCTGGATTAAAACAAGCTGGTATATTTACGAACAAAGCATTAAGTTTTGCATTAAGAAAAGGATTGAATGTTGTTGGTGCTCAGTATCTCGCTTCTATTGGCGTTGATGTTGCACAACTTGGGAAGAAGTTTAAATCTAAAAAGTATAAGGCTGCAACGGTACAGGCTGCTGGTTTACTGGGTGTGCTTGTTGGATTTTATGGAGAGAAGACGGTTAAGAGGGTATTAAGAAAAGTAATGTTGGCAGAGGATCCTAGATTAATTTTAACAAAGGGTACTAAATCTAAACCGTTTGCAGTTGAGAATAGACAAATAACTTTGGCAAGATTAAATAAGGTTAAGAAAAATTTAAAGGGAGAGAGAACGGTGAAGTTTGCTAAGGCCTCACCAGTAAGAGAACCCTTTGGTAAAAAAATAGTTACCCCAGAACTAAGAAAAGCTAGGGGTGTTAAAATAGATGTACCAACTCCTGCTGGTTATGCAACTTATGCGGTTGGCAAAGAAGTGTATATTATTCCAAATACTTTTCTTAAAAGAAGACCAGGTAATTTACCAAAAACATATTATACCAAATGGTTTCAAAATGTTAGAAAGAGAGGATTTATTAAAACAATAAAAGAGTTAGGGTTTCCGAAGATTTATAGCCCTAGAATCTATAAGGGTACTGGTGAATATTTGCCGAGAAATAAAGGGGAATCATTAAAGGATTATTATGCAAGGGGATTGAGAACAGCGAACAGATTAAAGAAAGTGCAAGTTGTTGTAGCTCCAAAAACTATATTAGGTTCTAAGCAACCAGAATTAGAAATTAAAACAATCTATCCCAACCCCAAGGGTGTCAAGTCTTCTGTGACTAGAGTTGTTGTTGGTAAAGATGGCTTTGGACATAAGGTTGTTGTTGAAATTGTTGCACCAAAATCAATCATTCAAAGATTTAAATTTAGAATTAGTGAGAAAATAAAGTTTAAGAAAGAGGCTTTAAAATATTTAACCAATCGAGAGGCTAAGATAGCAAAAGACTTAGCACCAAGAATAATTCAGAATTATAATCTGATTTATAAAACTAAGGCTAAGGGTTCATCACAAGCTAGAAAACACATGCTTAAAGTTGAACAAAATTTTAGAAGGATTTTAATACATCATAAAATTAAAGCAACAGACGCAGAGATAAAAGCTGTTGCTCGTTTACATGATATTCTAAAACTTAGGGGTATTAATGTTAAAGATGAACCAATAATTAGAAAAGCTATTCTTGAGGGTTACTTAAACGAGATACCTTTGATTAAAAAACTTAACTTTAAACAAAGGGTTCGGGTTGCTGATGCTATAGGATTTCATCAGGACGTTAATCCTAGAACATTAAAGGCATTAAGATTAAGTAAATTTGCTAAGGCTTTTATTAATGCTGATCGTTTAGATATTACTAGATATGGAATTAAGGTTAATCCTAAGAAATTATTTAATTTGAAAGCTAAAAGATTGATTCCTAAGAATGTTAGAAAAGAGTTTGCTAGGCTGAATAGATTGAGAATGAAGAGAAAAGGTTTTACTGCTACTCTAAGAAGAAAGTATAATTCTATGGTTAGAAAATATCCAGGATTGAAAGGTAAAAAGTTTGAAAACAAGATTATTGCAGAGAACAAGGCTAGATATAAAAGGATGTCTCCGAAACAAAAAGCTAGAATTAGAAAACAAGAGAGGGGATATACTGACTATAAAGAATCTTTGGTTAAGTATAAACGTATGAAGAGAGGAAAGAAAGTTATAATTCCTTATAGAACTAAAAGATATAATTCTTATAAATCTCCTAAATATAAAGCTGCTTATCGTGCCGGTTATAGTGCAGGTTATAATTATCGTAGCAAAGCTCCTACAAATTATAATACAAAGTACGGTAGAAATCAGAATGTCTATGCACAAGGTTACAGGGATGGTTATAAAGGTAATTACAAAATAAACTATAAGACTGGTAAATATATTATTAAAATTCCACCGTATAAACGTCCACCTAGACCTCCAACAAAGAAGCCTCCGATAATTCCTATAAATTTAAAGAAGAAATTCAAAAAAAGAACTATATCAAAGAAAGTTCCAGTCTATTACATTAAGATAAAACGAAAGGGTCGTATTGTTAATTTAACCCCTCGACCATTAAGGCTGCAAGAAGCTAAAGATTTACTTGTGTGGAGTGTGGATAGGAACTTAGTAAGATCAGGCTGGTTTGAACCTATGGGTAAAGCTAAGAAAGTAATAGGATTACCTCCACAAATCAGAAATTATTATATGAAGAATAAACACAAGGTACGGCCATATAAAATCCGAGTAGGAAAGAAAAGACAAATAAGAAATGGATTTATCGAAAAGAGGAGATTTGCATTAGATTCTAAAAGAGAGAAATCACAAATAAAAGCTGCGGCAAAGAGAGCTAGAAAAAGAAAACCAATAGTAAAAAAGAAAACTAGAAGAACTAAAACTAAAAAGAAAAGGTAATTAAACCATCTCTTATTATAGATACAATGAAAAAATTCTTAATACTAACACTAATTCTATTAACCTTAATCCCATTCTCTTATGCGGCCAATGACTTCGCATATAATAGGCTTTATGATGGAACTCAACCAATTGATGGATTTAATTATTCTATAAATGTTAATCATTCTATATTTACTGATAGTTGGCTAACACCGTCACTAGGAAGATTAAGAGATGTAAACGCAACGCAATTTAATAATATAGCGAATGTTCTTAACATTGATGAGTCATGGCTAGATAGTAGTTGGTGGAGAAATGATGGAAATTCAATTGCAACTGGGGATTGGGATATTGGTTCAAATGATTTTTATGCTAAGAATGGATTTTTTGAATTTGATTTAGAACTTTCAGGTAATGGTAATCAGGATATTCTAATTAGCACAGAGAGTGTAGGAAGTTGGGCAAGAATTACATTAAGAGAAACAGATGAACAACTTGCACGACTTACTTTTCATGGTGGAGGGTTTGCTGGGACACAAGCAGGAATAGCAAAATCTAACTTAACTTTGTTTATGTCGGAAGTAGATGATGATGATGGGGGAATGATGATAGGAACTAAAAATGAAAATCCCCTTTATTTTATTACTAATAATATTGTGCGAATGATAATAGACAAAGTAGGAGACACTTATATTAATGGGAGTTTATTTCCCTTATCTTCTCTTACATTTGATATTGGTTCTGGTGCAAATAGAGTTCTTAATCTTTATGTTCAAAATATTAATGCCGAAGAGATAGATGCTTTTAATTTACACTTATCTAAAAACTTAACAGTTGATGGAAATGTTACAATTACTGGGGAAATTAATGGAGTTAATATTTCTGATTTAGATAATAAATATCTTAATCTTTCAGGAGGAAATGCAAATCAAGATATAGATATTGGTGTTTATGATTTTTATGCGAATGATAGTTTCTTTGATGGTAATGTTTCAGCTTCTTGGTTCAACGGACAATTCAACTGGACAACAGGAGACACTTGGAATAGTTTTGATGGTTCAATTTTAACCTTTAATGATTCACGATTAGCAACAATCTTCTACAACGCCTCAACAATAGAAGTTATTACTGGAACTCCTCAAGGAGTAATAGGAGATTTACAAACTTATAATAATATTGGTTATAATGTATCTGAAGTTTCAAGTGACTTTGAATTAAGAATTAATTTCACAGGAATAGAAGATTTTAATAATTTAATTATAAGATACAGAGCGGAAATAGATGAAGAAGTTCATCATACACATGTTGAGATATGGGATTATGATTTAGGAGAATGGGAACATCATGGAGAGTTACCTTCAGAAACAGATTGGATTACTCCTGAATTTGGGATATTTGATAGTAGTGTTCACATACAAGATGGTGTTGTTCAAGTAAGAATTATTCAAGATGGAGGAGTTCCCCCAAGAACGCACAAACATGAGTTTGATTGGATAACAATTAGTAAAGGACTTGGAACTCCTGCCCCTGATGAAGTAGATCCTAAATCAATTCATAAAGATGGAAGCACAATGTGGGAAGGCAATGAAAATGGTAATGGATTTAATTCTACTAAATGGGATTGGATAAGTGCTGGTTTCTTAAATGCAACATCTGGATTAAATGTTGTTGGTCCGACAAGTTTGCAAGGGAACACGTCGCAAAATGGATTTAGTATTCTGAATGTTTCTTGGCTAGATATTGTTGGTGGAATAGATATGAATTTTTTCGACATAATCAACCCAGGAAACATCAACGGAGATACTCAAAC
>SDBT01013409.1_pt1 | contig 13130 bp, 10 predicted proteins | sample 2277101 | NCBI WGS metagenome assembly SDBT01 (sample SAMN10404973, study PRJNA504765) | marine sediment metagenome | isolation source: marine sediment core GS10_PC15, 103 cmbsf | place: Arctic Ocean: Southern Knipovich Ridge | collected 2010 | reverse complement strand
ATCTTGTTCATGGCCTGAGTATTGCATCTGGTGCTCTTTGATATCATCTGTCGAGATAATGGTTTGCTTTGGTTTGCTAGATGGCGGTCTTGGTGTAGGTCTGACTGTGGGCTTAGGAGTAGACTTGGTGTAAGGGTCAACGATACCCTCTTGTTCATAGAACCTCTCAAGCAGATCTGTGTTCTTTCCTTTCTCTTGGGCAGGCTGTTCCTCACCTTCTGGTGTAGGTACATGGAAGGTTATTCTCTCTTGTATCATACCGGTTCTGAGCAGCTTGGACTCTGCTTGTGCCAGTCTGAACATCAATGTGTCATAATCCATATCATAGACATCCTCAGGTTTATAAGCCGGGAAGCTCTGACAGATAACCCCCACTATGTCATGTATGATTTCCGATGCTACGAGTCTTTTTAGATCTAGGACATAATTTAATTCATCAATAGTGTGAGGACCTGAGTAGGACATGATGGCTGTTGCCACATTAGATACTGTCCCTGCTTTCAACTCACCTATCTTGTCACGGAAGTACTCGCTCTTTACACACTTCCTGAAGATCTCATCTTCTATATAAGCCTGTGGGTATTGACCTGACTTAAGGAGTCGGTCGTAATATAAGTAGTCACCTATACTTAAGAGAGACCATGGTATTGCACGGCCATCGGGTAGCTCTGTGGCAAAACCTACTCCATGTTCTTCTCTAATAGAAGCTGTGTCCATAGATTATAGTTTAACAACAAGTGCCGAAGCCATAGCAGGATTAACGAAGTTAGAATTCTGCATGATCTGTTCATGTAGAGTAGATAGAGTTCCAGCCTTCTGGGTCAATGATTTCTCTGCAACATCAGTCATCCATAGAACGCACTGTTCTACAATTGTCTCTTCTGCAGTGAATGCATCTGTTGCCTGTGCTTGGGCTAGGTCTAGTTGCTGGTCTACAAACTCCTTACGATTGAGTGATCTAAAAACGAACAGCTCTGTGGCTGAGAAGCCCGAACAAAAGATCTCACCAAACTGACCTTTCCATTCTTCAATCCTGTTCTGATCTGGAGCTCCAGGGAACTCTACAAGGAGATCCGCTAGGGTCTTCTCTTTCTCTTCTACCTTGTCTTCTCCTTCTTCCTTTTTCTCTTCCACTTCTGTGCCTTCTGCCTGAGGGGCAGCATTCTCTTCAGTCATTACTGAACTCCTTAATTTATACTAAGTTTCGAGCTATAAAGGAATATGCTTCTTGGATAGGCTGTCCGTCAATGATAACTTGACGAGCTTGCCCAATGATGTGAACATCTGTGAGCTTCTGTATGGTGTGATTTGCACTGTTGTCCCCGGCGAAGTCACCGAAGGCCATGAAGACATCAAATGGGCTGAGTCGAGGATCGTCTATCCTACGAGTCAGTTCCTCTAGTTTTTCTGGTCTTTTCCAGATTGCGTCCTCGAACGCTTCAAATATATTCTCTGCTAGTCCTATTCCTCCTGTTGAGCGTGTGGTGCTTGAGAAGCCACCTAGGCTTGTCGAAGCCGACTGTCTTCCTCTCTCATCACCAGCAGTGGTTCTTTCATCACTTGCAGCAATGGCTTCAAAGACCTTGTTACGCTCAAACGTATTTAGTTGATTGTCATTATTAATGAGAGACTCTATTGTCTCTCCTTGTAGAAACTCTCCTCTATTCCCAGAGAAGGGTGTTCCTTTTGTTGTTCCAGGACCAAAGGCCTTGTGGTGCACGTTGAGTACACTAGGCCTGTTGTTTATCAGCGTTTGGAATCTATCAAGTACGAGGAACAGATAGCCTGCTTCTTTGAAGTTGACGGCGAACTCGCCTTGTATCAGTACTTGTCCTTTAGAGACATCTTTAAAGAGCTGATCTGCATATCCATATAAAGGAGAGCGGCTCTGCTGTACGGCATATGATATTGACGTAATTTCATCAACCCATACATCACCTATGTAGACAGCCATCTGGGCACCAGAGAAGTAATCTACATTATAGATGCCCTGCCTGATGTTAGGATCTGAATTTTGTCCACTAGGCATTATCTATTTACCGACCTTCTTCTAATTTTGAGAGAGTCTAGATATGTATTGTATGCATCGTTTCCTGCAATCAGTGAGGTTGCAGTTAAATCCTGTCCTTCTTCTCCCATTCCACGATTGAGCTGGGTTAGTTTAACAAAACCTGCATTGGTCATTATGTCTACGTCACGAGCAACAAACTGTAACACTGCTTCTGACATAAGATCATCTACAGAGAACGTAACACCATCGTTTAGAAACTCAACGCCATATATACTCATCCTAGATATAGACCCATACTCATTAGCAAATACAAGAGTAAGATCAATAGGAGGTAGCTGATCAGGAATAAGAGTAGAGATCTCTGGATCTCTCCAGATTGCTTCTCTCTGTCCCATCGCTGTGATCAGTTTCTTCAGTGGATGCTCATCGAAGAGCGTGAATATCATAGACCCCGCAATTGTACGTGGTCCACGTGTATATCCTTTTACATATGAGTGTCCAAGTGCACGTACACCGAACTTCTCTCTATGTGTTTGTACAGATAGTGTTTGTATAGAACCCAGATTAAGAGTGGATTTTGCATTGACTCTCTGTCGTCCTATCTTAGCCAACTGGTCTCGAGCACTTGCTACAACAGATTTAGTAAGGTTATTCAGTGCAATCAGCTTGGTCTTTAACCTAGCTCTACCAACAGCAGTCTTAAGCTGATTTGTATTTATGATTTTATTAATCTCTGCCTTGGCTCTACGTTCAGGTCTAGAATCTCCCAATCCTACTGCAGAATCAATAGCACCTCTTCTTTCTTCAAAGGTGTTGGCTGTTCTTCCTATTTCCTCTAGTGTAGTTGCGGACAATAGACCACTAGTACCCTGTTTTATGAACTCCCATGTAGCAAGGTCATCATTCAGCTGTTCTTCTCTTTGATTAATACCTTCAAATATTGAGCCGTATAGATGAGCAACGATTTTAATATCCTGGCCAGAGTAACTACTTCCTAACCAGTTCACCTCAGCAGTTGGCTGTTTCCTTGCTTCTAGACTGTTTTTGGCATTGTTCCGTGCTGCAGTACTAGCAGCAAAGGGGTCCAGCTCGGTGATTTCAGTAGTTCCGTCATTCTTCTTTTTAGTTTTGACAATGATATTAGCAGCACCAGCCCCACTGCTATGGCTATGGGTCTGAGTTGATGCGTTTTGGATTTTAGTAATTGTTTCTTGGCGAAATACCATTTAGGGGAACCTCTTGTGAAACGAGGGCCACAAAGGACCCTCGATCCGGAAATTATTAGCCTTGGCTGGAAGCACCAGGAGCAAGCTCATCATGCCTGTTCCCTACTGGTCTCCATCCAACCATGGTACGAGCGACGTAAGTCATCTGCTGCTCGGAAACGATATCGTCAATTGAAATACCATATCCCTCATTGAGAATTTCTACTCCGTAGATTCTCATTACAGCAAGTGATCCGTACTCATTGGCTGCCGCTAGTGTAATATCAAACGGTGGACTCTGATCAGAGAACCATGGGGCTGCTGCCTTCTGGTCTTCCGATACAGAGGTAATCTCAGATTCCTGAGCATCTGCACCAGCACCAACAGGAATATCTGAATCGGTAATTAAACCTACTCCAGAGATGTCCTGGTTAGTTTCTGCTTCAGGTCGAACATCATCGATGTCAGACAAGAAGAGAAGCTGTTGGGCTGCATCTGCATAGGCTCCAAAAGTACTTAACAGAGCATGTCTGTCAAACACTAGGAAAATAAGAGTACCAGCAATACCACGCTTGCCACGGGAGAATGACCTTGGGTCAGCCGATCCCATGGTGTACAGAGGAGCCTTCTCTCTCGTAATCGAGTAAGAGATGGCCTGTAGCTCTGCTACCACGAGGTTCGCAAAAACACCCTTGATATCAACACCTGAGAAGCTATTAAAGCCTTTAGCGAAAGCGCTAGCTGTTACTTGAGGCATTTATTAATTCCTCCCTATTGGATTAACTCGCTGCCAACGAAATTACTACCGTGATACGGCGTAACTCGAATGCTGGCACCAAGACAAGTTCAACAGTTGCTTCACCAAGAATTCTCTGCTGAGGTGTTACAGTTACGAGCGAGTCGTAACGTACTAGCACACCTTGGCGTACGAGAGCCTTAAGAGCACCATCGATTGCTGTATCTAGAGCTGCAATCTTAGCTCCTGTGAGTCCTTCACCGATGAAGGGCTCGCCTACTCTACGAACTGCATCTACGGCTGCCTTGACCTGACGAACTGTAGAGAGTCGCTGGTAGTCAGAACTAGTTCTTGCTGCAGTAGGAGCATCAGTTACTATGATACCACGTGTCCTTGCATTGAAGGTCACGTAGCGCTGCCCAGTAAGCAGATCTAGCTTATTAGTGCTCAAACGGAAAGGCAGTCTGAGCTGTCGCAACAACTTGTTAGTTGGAGCGGACTCAGCTGGCAGTACCGAATAGAAGCCACCATAAGTAGCTGCGCCGGGTGCAGTAAATGCTGCAGGCCTACTAGGATTGGACAATACAGGGTGTGATGCTACGACACTGATATACTTACCAATGTCACGCAGCGCATCGTTGTCATCTTTGAGCTGCAAGTCATCTAAGAAACCTGAATCTGTCGCAATAAATCCACCCTCGAACAGACCATCGATACTATCAATAGTTAGTCCTGGGGTTCCATCGTCACCGGCATCGGCACGACGACCGGCCATCCACTTGTCTCCAAGCAGTCCGGTACCATTCCCACCAATATCAATTACGATATTGCCATTTGCATCTTCAGTAGTGGTTGGTAGCTGACCTACCCATCTAGACACATCCTTAAGCGCGAATGACTTAGGTGGAAGTACACCGATTACACCTGTCATTTCTGTATTATCACGAGAAGAGACAAAGCAGAAATTAGCAAGCTGGTATGCAAAATTGACTTCATGGAAGTCACTTCCGGTTAATGCTGTTCCTTCAGCATCTGTAGTAGCAGTAGCTGCACCGATTGCCGATCCGAATGCATCGGTCGGAATAATATCGGCACCGCCATCACTTGTGAACTGAGCGTCAACAGCTGCATTGGGCCTTGCAGGGAACCACCACCAGAAATGGTTTTCTCCATCAAATTCTTGACGAAAGACTTTACCAAGAACATCTTTGGGGCTGCCTTGTGCTGGGTAGTCAGATAATGAATCTAGAGCCAGACCTGTTACGGTTAGCTCATCCATGTCCATTACACTCAAGTCGTCCAAATGAACGTCCATTGGTAGGACTACATCTAAATCAGCAGAATCAAGCAATGCATAGCCGTCATAAAGTGCCTCATATGTTTCCATACGAGACATTAATAGACCATCATCACCTGCGGCAAAGTCAGGTCGACCTGAGGCATATGTTTCAAAAGCAGCTAGCAGAGTAATACGACTACCTGCGGGCTCTGCACCAATGGTAAGAGTACCATCAAAGGCACCTGCGCCACCGGCACCTGTTCCTGCGCCATCTACTGTAACCTCTCCGAGATCAATTCTTTCACTAGGAGTCGCTGGGTTGTTATCGAATACAAGAAGACCATCTGAGATTCTGTAAACTCTCAAACGTCCTGCATCTGCACCAGCAGCATCATCATAAAAGATCTCATAATCAGTACCAGAGGAATCATCTTTACGAACAGTCGTAATCGTGATTCCTGGACCAGAACCATCCCCAATGCCCTTGAGCACTGCAGGACTGGCACCCATCCTAAATAGCCTGATATTCAAAGCACCCGCAACGGATGCCTCAAACATACCCCTAACAAGTGTTCCGTCCTTGGCAAAAATACGAGACGCATCAGAAGGTCGATCAACTCTAAATAGAGCTTCAGCGATCCCCTGTCGAGCCGTTCCAAAAACAAGAACAATAGGAGCATTGTTAACAGGAACAATCGTAAGCAATCCGTCGAGCTTATTCTCGATGATAGCTGGTAGGTTGTTAATAGCCATTTAACGGATCCTCCTTAGAAATTTCTTCTACGTTTGCACCTTGTACTTAACTAGGATCTCCTCAATAGATTTTTCACGGAATACTCTGAGTTTCTCTGTTCTTACGAAGTAGTCAATAGGTCTACCATACCACTTGTTCTGATCTACCGTAACAACAATGTCCGAGTTACGGCCTTGAAAGATAGTTCTTTCAACACCTTTTAACTTGAACCACCAGGAGTATTCCTCCATCAAGTTTTCAAACCATTCAGCACGTATATTAGCGACTTTATTGGTTCTGGCCCAACAAGTAAATCTGACAATATTGTCATACCAGTATCCAAGAGTCATAATACGATAGCCCGGGTTGTTGGGATCACTTTCTTCTTCTCTAAACATAGGCTTTAAATTCCTATGAGTAGGATTCATGGGAGGACCCTGTCCAAAAGCCCCTGGCTGCCGAGTAACTAAACTGAATGCAATAGTCTCGGTCTTTGATCCAGTATCAGGTTCCTCTTCAGTGAAGATCACCCTCTCTGACTCAATAACACCAGACCTATTCTCCATATTCTCTATCGCTTGACCAACTAAACCAAAAAATTCCAGAAGAGATTTCGCCCCGTCAAGTGATCTAGTCTTTCGACCGCTAACCTTTTTGGTATCGGGGTCGCACAGACTATTGTTAAAAACTTCCTGAACCGGAATTGTAGGCCCTGTTTCAGTAAGTTCTTCATTGAGTGTATCTTCTAATATCGTCGCCATCTTTATCCCTCAGGCCCATTCAGGAACTTTCTCTGCTCACTATAGCAGTCCAGTTTCCAGTACTCGAGTCTACCATTATCGCTACGTAAATCAATTGGAGTTCCGATACGATAGATTGCCTCTCGTCTAAATGGCCTGATGGGGTTACCCTCAGTATCTGTCCACAATTCTACCACTTTGTCAGCCTTTGTGATAGAGACTGAAGACCTTGTATAGAATATCACAAGAGGTATATTGGTCAATCCTGGTTCAATAACATCCTCTTTAGTAGAGAGACCAACGTCACTACGTAGGATTCGTTTATATGTCTCTATAAAGATCTCATCCCATATGAATCCTTCTCCTTGGCAGATAGGACAGAAGTGGTCTACATCAGGCTCTTTGGTAACTTCATCTATACATTCACAAGGCACAAGATATCCCTCTTCCGGAACGAAGTAGTCTCTCATCTGCTTTCTTCCCCGAAGGATCTTGACTAGTTTCGGATTGTCAGCTGCTGTATCTGTAGGGGTTCTCTTCATCTTACGAAGAACCTGGGTTTGACCCTTTGCAATTTCAGGAAACTCACCGTCTAGGGTGGCATTGAACTCAGCCCTCATATCTGGTTCTGTCATTCTGCTATCTTTATAGAAGCGAGCACTCATCCTTACCACCTCTTCTTAGGATCAGTAACCAAATGACTATGGCTCTGATGAGAGTGATGAAGAAGGTGTCTATGACTTCTTGGCCAGTATGTCCTTTGACTACGACGACTTCCATGAGGTCTAGCCTTAGTGTTTGCAGCAGGTATTCTTGTGCCTGATAGATGTCCATGATCAGTGTTTTCCCACATTCTTCCTATGTCGGGTCTGTCAGGATCGTTGGCTCCCTTAACAACCATGCTTGGTTGTGATGAAGCTTTAGCACCTCCACCAGACATAAGCTGTGGCGTCCACATATCCATACAATTCTGTAGGCGGTTAAGCATGTCGTTGACACCGCGTGTGTCATACTCAACACGAAGATCACCTAGTGTTTTCGATTTAAGTTGTAGATTACCCAGGTTACTCAGAAGAATACTGCCTGCGACACAGGTAGTATACTCTCTACGGGCATGATTAAAGATTCTCTCATTCACCCTGCCTGTAACAAAGGTAATACTGTCTGCATCAAGGCTTGCTTCTAGAATAGCAGTTTGGATAGTATCTTCACCCAGGTCACCGATGAATCCACCTGTCTCTAGTCTTACCTTGCGGATATTTGTGTAGGAAGGGTTGGTGACTGTCATGAATTCGAATTCAAACTCTTCACCTAGTGAACTACCATCAGTAGCCTGTATACCTGAGGGGACTGTTATCTGTATAAGGTTGTTGTCAAACAGCTGACAGTCCAGAGATGTGGCAACACCAGAGGCACTTACAAAGAAGAGGAACTCTGCTTCAACGCCCTGACATGCAAGTATACCTTCCCAATGGTCATGCCAGAAACCCTCTGGACCACAATCAGGAGTGATAAACTCAAATTCGTATATCCCCTGTCCTAAAAACGTAGGAACACCCGAGACAACAAAAGCTGCCCCAAAGTCATCTGTATCAGCGTCAGGTTCCCATATATGAACGTTTACCCCGCTAGCAGTTGTTACTTCATTGAGGTCGTCCTTAAACCTGGCCCTGAGTCTAATGGTTTGTCCAGCGTGAACGCTCCGATCTCCCACTCAGGTACCTCCTGTTCATAGACCTAAGTATATACTATATATCTATGCAATTCTAATAGTGATGATGCTTGAATCAAAGTCTTCTGGTTCCATTTGATGAGGCGGAAGATCCTTGATCTGTCTGTTTATTTTCTTATAGGCAGTAGCCATAGCTTCACTACAAATCATTCCTGTATCCACATCTATAGCCCAATCTGGATCTTCGTTTTTTCCTATTAGCCGTAGAATAAGTTGCCATACCAGCTGTAGATATCCATAGTGTATACCTAGCAATTTCCTCATCTCTTTGACTAATCTCTCAGCCTCATCTTCCGTGAGCTCTGGTTTAACTCTAAATAAACCCACAGTAAATTTGTCATTGAGATAATGTTCTAATCGTTTTATGACTACACCTTTCCAGTCACTTTCGATTATCTTGTCATCTCCTATATACAAGAAGGAGTGACTCCAATTGCTGCGAGTGATACCCGCTATTATCTTACTGATAGGGCTACTAATTGTACGTGACAATAACATGTCCCCAGCTCTAGCATTATCTCTTATAGCTTGATGATTATTAGCCATTATTTACCTATTTAACCCATAAACTCAATTCCAAGTTTCATCTTGCGAATCTCCACGGTGTCGTTGCCTCCCAGATTGGAGTCGCGTTGTATCTCAAGTGATAGGACCGGTGTTATTCCTTCTGCAGCGATAAAACGGTCCCATCCACTGAATGCAACCCACCCGACGCCCGCCAGGGTTGAGCCTTGAACTGTTTCAGCCGAGCCTTTGACGTTAGCATCAACGAGAAACCGCGCCATTGCCAGGCTATTGAGCGGTCCGGTGGGGTTGAGTTTTAGTTCAAAATACCAACTCAGCTTGTAGGTGCCCAGTCTCATCGACGCAGCGGTGCGCGACATTTTCTCATCCCACGTTTCGTCAACGGTTGTTTCCTTTGCGTTCTTTTCCCAGAACTGGAAGTCCTGTGTCGTTACTGTACCATTGTGCGCTGCTACCACCGCGTCGAGAGCAGTTTGCTCTGCCCCAGAAAGCGCAGCCGCAAACCACAGGTCCATTACATCGCCAGCCGTGTCTTTCCACCCACCGTTCGCAGGCAAGCGACGTGCTGTAACTATCGTCACATCAGCGTCAATCTCGTTGGCGAGAAGTTCTCTGTTGACCACCCCTGCCCCGGTGTCAGCCGCGATGGAGTATGTTCGTGGCAGTCCGTTCCCGTTAGGCATTAGCTTATTCTCCAAAGTTCGATACGAACGTGTTTTATGAAGGTTTCACCGTTCAAGGCTCGAAAGTCGATGTCGATGACCTGAACCCCGGAGATAGCGTCCAATTCTTTGAACCCACCATACCCCTGGAAAAGATCGATGCTGGTGTCTTGTCCATGCAAGCCGATTACGGTGGTATCGTTCAGCGCTATTTGGGCCTCTCCGCCGTCACTACCATTGTTATCTATAGTGAGAGTCCAACCCACCCGATATTTGCCCAGAGGTAAACTTGCGGTGGTAAGTTTCAGCTTCTGCACGAAAGTACTACTTGTAGTCGAAGTTTCCGAATCAGCTTCAGCGGAATGATATTCTGAACCAAAAGTACTAGCTGCTGCAGGGAGATTTCCTATCTGCACTCGTTTCTTAGCATTACTGGCAGCGCTATCCTCAATGATTATAAGATCTGCACTGACCGGTGTAGTCTTTTCAGTAATATCACTAATCTCAGACGATAAATTGTCATGAATAGCTGTTGCATCAGCACCATCGGGAACATTACCAATGTGAACGTCATCAACACCTGAAACTGTCCAATCAATATGTTCATTGGGAAGATAGTTGGTTAATACATCATGATCGATACCACTTACTGTAATACGCTTTTTTGCATTGGAAGCTTCACTATCTTCGATGATTATAAGATCTGCTCCTACAGGAGCTGTCTTTAGAGTGATTGCTGAAATCTCAGATGCTATATTGTCATGTATTGCTGTTGCATCGGCACTATCAGGAACGTTGTTCGCATGAACATCAGTTGCTCCTTGGTCAGTAGTCCAATCGATGTGTTCATTTGCAACAAAGTTCGTTAGAGTATCGTGGTCAATCGATCCTTCATGCTGAGTGACACTAGATGCAGCAATCCACCCATCGGCTAGGTCACCACTAGCATTAGCTTTTGGAATCGCATTTGCAGCAGGAGTGGCAGTAGATACTTCATCACTGCCTCCATGTTGGTGTGTTGATGCATGAGCAGTGGGTGTTCTGGCATTTGATAGTCGCGCATCATTTCCTTGTACAACTACATTAGCTGCTGATTCTCCATCAGTAGCAAGTTCTACAGCTCCTTTAGTTGTGGTTGTCGCATCTGGTACTGCTATATCTAGATTCTCGTCTCCTCCATCATTTTGTTCAGTGAGGGTAACATTTGAGCCAGCAGTAAGCTTTCCATTTAGGAAACCAGTAGTTGTATCGTTAGCAGATACTTTAGCATTAACATCTGAACTGCCGGGGAGATTCCCAACCTGAACCTTCTTTTTAACATTAGAAGCAGCTGAATCTTCTATGATTATTAGATCCGCGTCTGCGGGAGTAACTTTCTCAGTAATACCTGAGATCTCGGCTGATACATTATCATGAATGGCAGTAGCATCAGCGCCGTCAGGAATATTCTCAGGATGGACATCTTCGACACCTGAGACAGTCCAGTCGATATGTTCGTTAAGAACAAAGTTTTTTAGGATATCATGATCAATTCCGCTAACTGTAATCTTCTTCTTAGCGTTGGAAGCTTCGGTATCCTCAATCAGCAACCAGTCAGCACCCACTGGGTTTGACTTGAGCGTAATTGCATTGATCTCGCCTGCTACGTTGTCATGTATTGCATCAGTATCAGTGTGATCAAGGTCAGTGATATCTGCTTCAAGGTGAGTATGCGCTGTAGTAGCGAAAGGAAGAGTCCCTACAGTAACCCTCTTCTTTGCATTTGAGGCCGCACTATCCTCAATGAGTAGCAGATCTCCTGTGACAGGAGTTCCTTTGAGTGTTACAGCTGCAATCTCTCCCGATATATTATCATGGACTGCATCTGTATCACGACCAGCTAATGGAGTTGTCGCAAGCTTCAGTGGAGTAACAGCACGTGTGTCGTCAGAACCTGTGTCTGTCTCTGCCTGTGTAGCAATTTCAATCTTACCAGCAACGGTTTGAGAGGAAACTACGACACTTGGCCCTGGATAAGTACCTGTTAGGTCCCCAGATGCTGCTCCAGACGGAGAACGTGAATCACCAACATCATCGATGGTAACATCCTTGTCTGGCATTGTGATTACGCGTGTGGTAGCAGTAGTCAGGCCATCTGCTTCTATTCTTACTAATTTAGTAGCATCTCCTGAACCTTTAACAACAGCTGTAGTATCAGCTACTGGTAGACCAGGAACATCAATTTTTGCTTGTCCTGCTCCCTCATCTGTAACTGTTACACCTGCACCAGTGAAATTAAGATTACTATGTGGAGTTCCTGTTACACTAGTTCCTTCGTCTTTGATTGTGACATCGCTTCCACTACCGGTCGCTCCCTGTGGACCCTCTGGGCCTGAGCCACCCAGTTTGATGGCTGTTACAGTTAGATTAGCATCAAGATCTGGGTCACTAGACGTGGCAGACTTTATCTGTAGAGAAACAAAATCACCATCAAGAAGGGCAACTATGAATACACCAGCAATAGTTGATGATACATCCATCTCAACTTCCAGGTCTTTATCACTACCTGGAATAACTGTTGTATCGTTTTTACGGAACTGCCAAAAAATTCTTCGCTCTGATGATCCACTAAGCTGTGCTGATCCTGCTATACTAAACTGATAGTCACCATCACTTTTGATTTCGATACGATCCGTAAGCGTATCATTATGTTTGAGCATCGTGTCATCTGTTTCTACATCTGTGACATCAAAATCTACATCTGCAAAGCTAGTTGTTAACGAAGTATCTGCCGCACTCTTTCTAATCTGTAGAGCTGCTGTAGAACCACCACCAGGAATATCAATCTTGGCCTGTCCACCACCTTCATCAGTAACTACAACACCAGAGCCTGTAAAGTTAAGATTACTGTGAGGTGTCCCTGTAACAGCTGTTCCCTCGTCCTTAACTGTAACATTTGAACCTGATCCAGTTAGACCCTGCGAACCTTGTGCACCAGTTGCTCCATCTAGACCTATTGTATGAATGACTAGCCGAACACCGTTTACTAGGGTATTTGCAGATGATGCATCACTGATGGCTCGTATACGTAAAACTTCAGTAGCGTTTAGGTTCAGTATGGCCATTCCGTGGCCTGACGTACCTCCGGTATTACCATCAACCTGAGACTTTGCCCGTGTTCCTGCTACTTCTACGGTATCAATCTCAAGCCAACTATCAACATCTCGATCCGATCCACCAGTTTCAAGACCTATGTCATAGTCAATACGGTAAGTTCCAGTTGTATTACAAGTAACTTCATTAGCAGATAAAGTAAACGATGGGTCACTTTGTCGTACTATATCTAGTACCAATGTGGTATCTGATGTTCCTATAGCAGTCTGTCCATTTCCATAAAAATCTACTTGAACACCACTGACTGTAAGCAGATCATCAATTAAAATCTTTTTGTGTACTCCAGCAGAGGCATCAAATGTAGCAACAAAATCAGCCATTAAGTCAGGAGTGGTATCTACCGGAAGACCATCT
>SDBT01013408.1_pt1 | contig 13130 bp, 6 predicted proteins | sample 2277101 | NCBI WGS metagenome assembly SDBT01 (sample SAMN10404973, study PRJNA504765) | marine sediment metagenome | isolation source: marine sediment core GS10_PC15, 103 cmbsf | place: Arctic Ocean: Southern Knipovich Ridge | collected 2010 | reverse complement strand
ATTATGAGTCGTCTGCTCTAACCGCTGAGCTACGAGCCCATCAGGCCACCAGCCTGACTTAGATATTCTAGCATATCAAGCTGCGGGCGGCACTAACCGGAGCGACATCCCGGCAACCGGTCGATACGCCCTGACAACCGCCCCGCAGAACGTTGCAAACACCGCAAGTCTCAGTAAAAGCGCTGCAAGCCGGCGACCACTGCTCCGCGCAATAAGCGCCCCAGGCTCATGGGCTGACGAGATTCAGCAGACCGGTCCGCCAACCTCGCAGCCCCCCCGTAGTGCAGACCTCGGCGCAGCCCACAACGCCCACAGGGCTGCTCAGCGAACGCGCATGGGTGTCGGTTTCCCCTGGACGGCAGCCTGCGGCACGAACGCTTCCCCCGAGCCCGTCGTTAAGAACCCAAACCCAAACCCGCCAAAAAGGCGGCCATCACGGCAGTGACGAGGTCGGTGACCACGTTGCCAGCCAGGTCGGCTGCGAAGTTCTCCGGAAGGCATCCGCTGACAAGCAACGTGCCCAAAGCACAAACCATTAAGCGACTCTTCATTTTGCACCCCTTAATCTAGGCCACCATTATATGGAGCCACCCAAACGTGACAAGCCCCACGGCAATGCTACCGGTCCGTACCGGCAGTACCATCCGAGTTGAGTGCCCTCGCTCAGCACAGCTATCGCCGAACACCTCACCGGCAACCACGGAAGCTCAATGTTCGGGCATGGCCGGACCGGTGGCCGACGGCTCGGTCTGGTGATTGTTCCATCGGTTAATCAGGTCAAAGAACTTCCCGGTCGACGAGCATAGCCGGGCGACATGATGACCCAGCGAGGATCTGCTCCACACCACTTCGCGCTGTTCGTTGAACAGATTCTCTCGCCTCACAAGCAGATCGTCGATGTTAAGCCCGCCACTCCGATACTCGGCCAGCCCGGTAATATAATCCCTCACGTATCGATCCAGGTTGCTGCTCAGCTCCTCGATGTTAATCACCGCCGTCTTCAACCTGATCAGCGAACCCAGGGTTTCGACGTGGATCTCATTCTCTCTGCTGCGGACGGCCTGCTGGAAGCGCTCGATGTCGGCGAGGGCTGCTCGCTCCAGGCTGCCGGTTACGCGGTCATCGATAGCGCTCAACTCGATACCCGCCGAGAGGTACCACTCCGAAGTACCCTGCTCCGCCTGTGCTCCCTCAAACTGAGATTCGCCCGAAAAGACCAAAGCCGCATCCCACTTGCCGCGCCGGGCCAGGTCCAACTGTACCTGGGCGTTGCTCACCGCGTTCTTGAGTGTGGCGATCTCCGGATCGGTGGCGATGCTCAGCCGCAACAGCTCCTCCCGCGACACGTCGGCAAAGGGGTTGAACGGTTCGTCGAGAATCTCGATGGTGGCGTCGAAGGGCAGGCCCAGCGCCGCCTTAATGGCATCTATCTCGATCTCGAGCCGGCCCTGGACCTCGCGATAACGGGCCTCGGTGGTGGCAATCTCCGCTTCCACCCGCTCCAGATCCGAACTGGCGCCACCATCCTTGATGCCCTCTAATTCGTCTCTGAGCAGATACAGATCCTCCAGCCAACGGCGGAGCAGCTCAACGCGGGCCCCCATTTGGATGGCGCCGTAGAAAAAGTTGAAGGACTCCTGCAAGTTGAGTCGCACGGTTTCCAGATACTCCAATTGAGCGTCGTTCAGGTCGTTCTGCCGTACGATCTCCTCACTGGCTCGCTGCAAGGCCACGCGCGAGGTCCAAAGCGGATATCGCAACGAGCCCTTAACAAAGGGATGGCTGGACCGAGCACCGGTCCACTGCTCCTCGCTGAATCGGTATCCGCTGCTTACGTCCAGCCGGCTGGTGTTGAAGAAAAGCTTTTCCACAAATACTTCAGCTACGTGGTGTCGATCCCGCTGTTTGTGCTCCCGGTCCCGATCGCCCGCAAACGTACTGTCGAGGCGCGTCCCCACGGTCAGGGAGTCGCGCGAGGTGTAGAAGAAGTCGTAGCGAGCTTCCTCGGCCTGGAAGTTGTGGTAGCGCTCTCTGATGCCCGGATTGCGGTTAAACGTCAGATTGATCACGCTCAGCGGCGACAGCAAAAAGTGCGGCACCGCTGCGGTGGTCGGTGCGGTCGGTCGGCTCGAAGGCTGGGTGGCTGCCGGACGTACGGCCGGCAATGCAGTCACCTTGACAGGCGCGGCGTGCGGCACGGGCATGTCCAGGCGGCTGCCGACCATCTGCGAGGGCATGCTGGCTTGGCATCCACACCACGCCCACCCCAGCAGAGATACCAACACTAACGGACCGAACGCTACCCGGCGTCGGGTACCGGCAGCAACGCCGGCGAGCCTAAGCAACGGCTCGACACCCCGACCGTCCGGTCGGTTGCACCTGAACGAGAGAGGATCTCTTCGCATTTTGGCAAACGCCCGCGCGGGCTCTCCAGCACACAGCCTGCACGCAACCGACTGCGGATAAAGAACCTAAAGACATATTCGGCTATTCACGGGCGAGACAATAGCGGTGAGCTGCCCTCCGAACGGCCCGGTTGATGGCGACCGGCCGGGGCAGGTACTCCGTAGTCTGTGGGTGCCGCGAAACTAGCCCGGTCAGCCTCCCGAACCACCCTTCGGAGCCATACTGACCGACTACGCCGCCAGGGACTCGAACCCCGAACCCGCTGGTTAAGAGCCAGCTGCTCTGCCAAATTGAGCTAGCGGCGCTCGCTGCCCAGGCCGCCCCAAAACGGGCAGACGCCTCAATCAGCGAACACGATTCTACCAACCGACCCAACGAACTCAAGTGCGGCGGCGGGCAAAGCCCATACCAGCCCTGGTAGCCACTCCAGCGCAAGCGCGGGCGCAAGCGACAGCTCCGACCCCACAAGCCGGCGCGGCGTCAAGCTGGCGGATCTGAACGGCGGCGGTCTGGCCGGACCAGCCCGACAGTACGGGCCTTGCCAAGAGCCAGCCGGCCAGCTATTGTTTTGCACTTAGCTAACACCCGGCGCCGGCATTAGTTGCCTGCACGGGGCATTGGTCGCGCTGCTACAGGCGGAGGCGCAGCCGCCGGCGGCACGGCGACATACTTTTCTGACCTGGCCACCTACGGAGGGCTTCGATGACCGAGTCGTGGCCCATCGGTCGCATCGGGCAGCAAGGCCCGCTGTGTTTGGGAGTAGATCTCGGCTCGGTGAGTCTGAAGGTGGTTGTCACCGACCCGGCTGGCAACCTTCTGGGCCAGTCTTACACCCGAACCCAGGGACGTCCGGTAGAAACCGCCATAACAATCCTCGAGCAACTGTTTTCGCAGGTCGATCCGGGACGATTCGAGCTGACGGCGGGCACCGGTTCGGCGGGCCGACTTCTATGCCAACTGCTCGAGGTGCCCTTTGTCAACGAGCTGATCTGCCAAGCAGTCGCCATCAAGCGCCTGCACCCGGCAGTCCGTACACTGATCGAGATGGGCGGTCAGGACAGCAAGATCATTTTCCTGCCCACCGGCGATGCGAAAGACCGGCCCATGGTCGACTTCGCCATGAACACCAACTGCGCAGCCGGGACCGGCAGCTTTCTGGACCAGCAGGCGTCGCGGCTGGGCATCCGCATCGAGGACGAGTTCGGACAGTTAGCCCTCAAGAGCAAGAACCCACCGCGGGTCGCCGGCAGATGCAGCGTCTTTGCCAAGAGCGACATGATCCACCTTCAGCAGCAGGCAACACCGCTACACGACATTGTGGCTGGGCTGTGCATGGGCCTGGCCCGAAACTTAAAGAGCAATCTGGCACGAGGGCGACCGTTCGACAGCCCCATTGCCTTTTGCGGCGGGGTAGCGGCCAACAAGGGGGTGGTCCACGCTTTCGAGACGGTTCTGGAAACCGGTCCGGGCGGGCTGATCGTTCCGTCCTGCCACGCGGTTACCGGCGCCCTGGGTGCGGTGCTGGTGGGTCTGGACGAGTCCAAGCGGGTACCCTTCCCGTCGGCCGGGCTCCAGCGCCTGCGAGAGCACCTCGCCGAGCAGCGCACCATCGGTCATCGGTTGGCCAGGCTCGAACCGCCCTCGGACGGATCGCCGGAGTCCAAAGCATGGGCCTTGCAGCTCATCGGTAAGCTCAACCCCGACCAGAAGATCGAAGCATATCTGGGTGTGGACGTCGGCTCGATCAGTACCAACGTAGTGGCGCTCGACCGCGAGAACCGCGTGCTGGCCAAGGCCTATCTCATGACCGCCGGCAGGCCTCTCGACGCCGTGCGCCTGGGTCTGGCCGAGGTGGGCCAGGTACTTGGCGATCGCGTCCGCATCTGCGGGGCCGCCACCACCGGATCGGGGCGCTACCTGACGGGCGACTTCATCGGGGCCGATCTGGTCATCAACGAGATCACCGCCCAAGCCACTGCCGCAGCCCTGATAGATCCCGAAGTGGACACTATTTTCGAGATAGGCGGTCAGGATTCTAAGTACATCAGCCTCGACAACGGCGTGGTGGTCGACTTCGAGATGAACCACGCCTGTGCGGCCGGGACGGGCAGTTTCCTCGAGGAGCAGGCTGAGCGGCTGGGCATCAACATCAAGGAACAGTTCGGAGAGCTGGCCCTGACCAGCCAAGCGCCGATCCGTCTGGGCGAGCGGTGCACGGTGTTTATGGAGTCGGACCTGCTCAGTTATCAGCAGCAAGGCGCCGACACCGACGATCTGGTGGCCGGCCTGGCGTACTCGATTGTGACCAATTACCTCAACCGGGTGGTCGGACACCGGCGTATCGGCCGGCGCATCTTCTTCCAGGGCGGAACCGCCTTCAACAAGGCGGTGGTCTCGGCGTTTGAGAACCGCCTGGGCCATAACATCACCGTGCCGCCGCACCACGAGGTAACCGGGGCCATCGGAGCGGCGGCGCTGGCACGGCGCTGGCAGGAGCGGCACGACCGGCACGACAGCAAATTCCACGGATTCGACCTGGCGAAAATAGACTACCAGGTCCGCACCTTCGAGTGCACTCATTGTCCCAACAACTGCGAGATAAAAGAAGTCACCATCCCCGGGCGCGACCCGCTCTATTACGGCTCGCGCTGCGATCGCTACAACGTCAAGAAGGACGCGGCGGACCGGCGCAGCATCAGCGACCTCTTCGCCGAGCGCCACAAACTACTGCTTAAATACTGCAACTTGCCCAAGGAATCGGACCCCGACGCCACTACCGTGGGTCTGCCACTGACGCTGAGCAATTATCAACTTGCCCCGTTCTGGTCGACCTTGCTTTGCCGACTGGGTGTCACGGTCGTGCTCAGCGGAGCAAGTACCAAAGAGTTAATCCGTCGCGGAGTGGAGTCGGTGCTGTCCACGCCGTGCTTTCCGGTAAAGGTGGCTCACGGGCACATTCTGGCGCTGGTGGACAAAGGCGTCGATTACATCTGGCTGCCGAGCATCACAGCCATGCCGCGAAAGTACGAAGAGGTATATCGCAACCAGCTTTGCCCGTATGTGCAGGCGATTCCCTATCAGGTGCAGGTGGCCCTGGAAGAATCGCTGAGCACGACCAAACTGCTGAAGCTGCCGGTACGGATGGATGGCGGACCGTCCAGCCTGGTCAAGTATCTTGAGCCGCTGTGCCGCCAATTCGGGGTAAGTCGCAAGACCCTCAGTCACGCCGTCCGTGCCGCCGAAGAGGCCCAGCAAGGGTTCGAGAGTGCCTGCCGCCGGCGCGGCCGCGAGGCACTGGACAACCTGGACCAGACGCCTGGCCAGCGGGCAGTGGTCATAGTCAGCCGGCCCTACAACGGTTGCGATCCGGGGGTCTCGCTCGACCTGCCCAACAAGCTGCGGAAGTTGGGCGTTCTTGCAGTGCCCATGGATTTTCTGGACCTGGACGACGTCGACCTGGGATCGGACCGCATCTTTGCCAACATGTACTGGCAGTACGGCCAACTCATATTGCGGGCCGCCAGAGCCGTGCGAAGCGACCAGCGGCTACACGCGGTCTACCTGTCGAACTTCAGTTGTGGTCCCGACTCGTTCATCATCAGCTACTTCAAGAAGCTGATGGGCGCCAAGCCGGCCTTGGTCCTGGAGATAGACGAGCATTCGGCCGACGTCGGCGTGGTCACGCGACTGGAGGCGTTTCTGGAAAGCCTCAGCGGCGCCGAACCAGCCAAACTCGAAAAGCTCAAGCCGCTCTACGCTGACGGGCAAACAGATTGCAGCCGGCGCACACTTTACATCCCCTGGATGGGCGATGCGTCTTATGCCTTGGCATCGTCCTTTAGGGCCTGCGGGCAGCCGGCTGAGGTACTACCCCTGGCCGACGACCAGACGCTGGAGGTCGGCCGACGGTTCACCTGCGGCAAGGAGTGCCTCCCGTGCATCATCACCACCGGCGATATGGTCAAGAAGGTCCACGACCCTCATTTCGATCGCGAGCGTTCCGCTTTCTTCATGCCCGGCGGGTCCGGGCCCTGCCGGTTTGGACAGTACAACTGCATGCAGAAGCTGGTACTCAGCGATCTGGGGCTGGATGATGTGCCCGTCGTTTCGCCATCTCAGGACAGCCGCTTCTACAACGATTTCAAGCAATTCCGGCATGACCCCACGCGGCTGGCCTGGTATGGGATCGCCGCCTGCGACCTGTTGCACAAGGTCAAGCTGCTGCTGCGCCCCTACGAGTTGCAGCCCGGTTGCACGGACCAAGTGTACCAGGAACAACTGGATCGGCTATGTGAGCTGATCGAAACCGATCCCACCCTGCACCAGCTAGCGGACCTGATGGCCCGGTCGGCCAAGCGGTTCGCCGCCGTCGAGCTGGACCGCCACGACAAACCGAAGATCGGCGTGGTGGGCGAAATCTACGTGCGATGTCACGATTTCGCCAACAACCACGTGGTCCGACAGCTCGAATCACTTGGTGCCGAGATCGCCCTGGCCAGCTTCAGCGAGTGGATGTACTACACCAACGAGACGCGCATGTGGGCCGCCAAACGCGAGCATAGCTGGTACAAGCTGATCCAAAACAGCCTGAAGAACCGCTTCCAACACAACATCGAGCGACGACTGGCCAAGCCCTTCGAGCCATACTTCGGACGGCTGGTCGAGCCGGTGGTCCGTCACATCTTGGAGCTGGCCCGCCCCTACATCCACCAGAGCTTCGAAGGCGAGGCCGTCCTGTCGGTGGGCAAGACTATCGAATTCTGCCACGAGGGTTGCGACGGCGTGGTCAACGTCATGCCCTTTACCTGTATGCCCTCGACCATCGTCAGCGGCGTGATGAAGAAGGTCAGCACCGACCTGGGCGGCATGCCCATTATCTCCATCAGCTACGACGGTCAGCAGGATCCCACGCTCGAAACGCGGCTGGAGGCCTTCGTGCACCAGGCAAGGGCCTATCGCCGCCTTCGCAAGCGCCGCGGCCAGGCCCCACCCGACCGGACCGACGCGAAGCTTCAACCACAACACGCCGGCGATTGACGGCAACTCGGCCATCCGTCGGCTGATACTCTCTCTAATTCTGAGACTCGGCAGTCGCGTCAAGATCGCTCAGCCGCTTGGCAGCTCTTGTCGCCCCCCTGGCGTCGTCGACCGCTTGCGGACCACCCGCCATTGCCGCTAGTATCTCGCCATGCTTGCTCGTCTTCACAGTGTCGCCCTGGCGGGAATCGACGCCGTCGCCTGCGAGGTGGAAATTGACGTCTCGGGGCGCGGTCTGCCCGGCACGACCATCGTGGGCCTGCCCGACCCGGCCGTCAAAGAATCCATCGATCGCGTCCGCAGCGCCATGATCAACAGCGGGTTCCGTTTTCCAAAGAGCAGGACCGTCGTCAACCTCGCCCCAGCCGATCTTCGCAAGGAAGGACCGGCCTTCGACCTGCCCATCGCCGTGGGGTTGATCATGGCCGACGGCAGCGTCGACGGTGAGCTCCACGAGCAATACCTGATGGCCGGCGAGCTGGCCTTGGATGGCCGCGTCCGCAGCATCAAGGGTGCCTTGTCGATGGCCATGCTGGCCAGGCAGCGCGGGCTCAAGGGCATTGTCGTGCCCCGAGCCAACGCCTACGAGGCCGCCGTCGTCGACGAGCTCGAGGTCATTCCCGTCGAGTCGCTAAGCCAGGCGGTGGCGTTTATCAGCGGACAGCTACCTCTGGAATCAGCAACTGTGGATCTGGATGAGGTCTTTCGCCAGGCATCCCAATACGACGTGGACTTCGCCGACGTTCGCGGCCAGGAGTTGGTCAAGCGGGCGCTCACCATAGCCGCCGCCGGCGGACACAACGTGCTGCTGATCGGTCCGCCCGGTGCGGGCAAGACTATGCTGGCGCGGCGCCTGCCCAGTATCCTGCCGCCGCTGAGCCTGGCCGAGTCGCTCGAGACCACCAGGATCTACTCGGCTGCGGGCAAGCTGCCGGCCGGCGTGTCTCTTCTGGCCACCAGGCCGATCCGCACACCGCATCACTCAGCCAGTGCGCCGGCACTGGTGGGCGGCGGCACGGTGCCCAGCGCCGGCGAGGTATCGCTGGCCCACCACGGCGTGCTGTTCCTTGACGAGTTCCCCGAGTTCTCGCGAAACGCACTGGAAACGCTCCGCCAGCCGCTGGAGGACGGCGCGGTAACCATCGCCCGGGCCCACAGCAGCGTCTGCTTCCCGGCCCGGTTCATGATGGTGGCGGCGATGAACCCCTGCCCGTGCGGATACTTCACCGACCCGCGCCGCCCCTGCAAATGCTCGCCCCGGCAGATCGATCAATACCTCTCACGGATCAGCGGGCCGCTGCTGGACCGCATCGACATCCACGTCGAGGTGCCCGCCGTGCCCTACCGCGAGCTGCGCAACGAGCGGACCGGCACTGACAGCGCCGCCATACGAACACAAGTTCTGGCCTCTCGGCAGATGCAACGGCAACGCTTCGGCGACGAGTCCACCACCATCAACGCCCGAATGAGCTCGCGCCAGTTGCGCCGGTTTTGCAAGCTCGACTCAGCCGGCGAATCGCTCTTGCGCCAGGCCATGACCGAGCTGGGCCTGAGCGCCCGAGCACACGATAAGATCCTGCGACTGGCCCGCACCATCGCCGACCTCACCGGGTCCGAGCAACTCCAACCCGAACACGTCTCAGAGGCCATCCAATACCGCCGCCTCGATCGGCAGTTGTAGTGACGAGATATCGCTAAAGGACTCTTGGCTGCCCGACAGCGCGGACGCACAACCTAAAACGTCATCAGGTCGCCATGCGCGGCGAACATGGCGTCCACCAGCTCCCGGATCTTCGGCAGCGTCAGCGTGGCGGCCGTATTCGGGTCGAACATGGCTGCGTGGTACACGTGCTCGCGGCTGCGCTCAACGACAGCCTGCACCACCAGGTCCTGAACATTGATATTGGTCCGCATCATGGCGGCACACTGAGGCGGCAACTCACCAACGGCAGTGGGATGAATGCCCAGACCATCAGCCACACAGGGCACTTCCACACAACAGTCGCCCGGCAGGTTCGATATCAGCGCCCCGCCGCCATTGTGCACGTTGCCGTTGAACATAAAGATCTGATCGGTCTCGATGGCGTTGATGATGCGCGAGGCGTACTCGATGCTGGCCGGCTCGTCGGGCTCTATGAATGGCTCGCCCGACGCCGCCATGGCCTTGTATTGCTGCGCCTTCTGCTCCAGATTCTCGCACGAACCGATGTAAGAACTGGGGTGAAGGCCCAGCCGCTCGATCTCATCATCGTGCCGCATGAACCAGGGCAGATACTCGGCAATGTGGCCGGAGCTCTCGGTGAAGAAATACCCCAGCCGAACCATCAGCTCCAAACGCACCGCCTCCATACGGCGCAGATTCTCATCGTCGTACGCCTTGTAAAGAAGCGGATACAGATCCTCCTGGCCGCGACGAAACACGGTGAACGCCGCCATATGGTTGATGCCCGCACAGAGCGTTTGAACCGTCTCGTCCTGAATGCACCGGTTATAGAAGGCCATGAAACCCGATTCCCCGTTCTCGGTTGGCCCGTGATCGGCAAGTGTCTCGCCCGCCGCTGCCGGTCCCATCTCTGCCAGTTTTGCCAGCATGATCATCCGCCCGCGTGTGTACCTCACGCCGTGACACAGGCCTACTACATTTACGTCGGTCGCCCGCTGCATGGCCAGACAGTGCGTCGCCATCGGGTTCGTGTAGTTAAGCATCAGAGCATCGGGGCAGAGTTCCTCAATGTCGTAACACATGTCGAGCACCACCCGAATCGATCGCAGGCTGCGAAAGATTCCGCCGACCCCCAGCGTGTCGGCGATGGTCTGGCGCACACCAAAACTCTCCGGCACGCGGAAGTCTGTCTTGACCGCCTCGAACCCGCCCACACCGATGGTATTGATGACGTAGTCGGCGCCCTCCAACGCAGCCCGCCGGTCACCATGTATCTCGACGGCGGCGTCGGCACGGCGCGTCGCGTTGATCGACTTGGCCATCACCTCCGCCACCGCCAACCGTTCCTGGTCGATATCCATCAGCGCGAACGCAGTGCCCCTCAGGCTCTCAAATGCGAGAATGTCCGAGATCAGGTTCTTGCAGAAAACCATCGAACCAGCACCGATAATGGCTATCTTCGGCATGATGTTGCTCCGTTTCTAAACAGTGGTGGTCACGCGCGAGCCTGCCACAACCCTACTTGCTTGGTTTTCTCGAACCAGCCGAACAACCCCTCACGCCTGACATCCTCCCACGCCAAGAGTCTGCTATCAGGTCGAGCGAACAGCCACACGTCCTGGCGACCGGCCAGCTCGCCGCCCCAGGCATCGGCACCCCAGCTAACAACCGCGCAGGCGCAGCCGTCCGACGGCAGCACCTCCACCGTCGGGGCCGGCTCGCCGGGCTTGAGAGGTATCAGTATCGCCGCCAGCACCTCGCTTCGACGCATCGGCACCGGTATGGCCGCGAAATGCCACTGAGCCCGGCAATCAGAACCATCGCGACTCAACGGCTGCACATCGAAAACGTCGTGCTGCTGAAACACCATTTGATCGAGATAAACCAACTGCACCAACAGCCGCACACCGTCCCGGCTTATAACTACCGTCTTGTGCTCTTGGTCGAACTCCATCCGATCATAACTGTGCAAATGCCACCAGAAGCTGTCGGCTACCGAGCTCCTCAGGTCGTCTACCACAACGAAATATCTGGAGTCGGCAAAAACGATATGACGATCGGCCCGCTCCAGCCGGCCCGCATACGCCCTGCCGGCCCTGCCGCACGAGTAAGCGTAGCGCCGGGCGGCTCGGAACGCCGCAATCTGACCAACGGCGGACTCATCGCCCACCCGCTGCCCCACCCCAGCCAAGGTGACGGCGTTCACCGCCTTGGTCTGGCGAGTCCAGCAATGATGATGCAACGTGCCGTAGGCGTCATAGTAGCCGCTGGCAATCGCCAGCGTCTTGCCGAACGCGTGCAACACAAAGGCGTTCTGATCCCCGTGCGAATGGCTGATGCTGCCGTACGGCGACGATTTGGTCAGCAGTGCAATATCGTCATCCGCACTTTCAAGGTCGCGGCGAAACGCCACCCACCCAACGTCTTTGAACGCAGCCGCTCGGGCCAACCGCCGGTCACCAGACAGGCCCGCCGGCGGTTCAGTTACCAGGGTCAGCGGAGAGAAATAATCCCGGTGGTCTTGAATAACGCGCCGGCACTGCGACTGTATCAGAGGCGCTATCTGCTCCAGCCTGAACATCCGTCGTAGATGCTCGAGGCAAACATAGTGATCAGGAATCTGCCGCGGCGACCGCTCAGCCGCATCGCCGAACGCCGTCTGCTCGGCGTAGGTCGGCACACACAACAGCCGCCATTTCAGGTGATTGGCAAAGAAGCCCTTCGCATACAGGTTAAAGCCGATTGCGGTGTACAGAGCGTATGCAAACTCGCACGCCCGGGTCACGTAGAAGCTGCTATAGGCAATACCTTGGGCCCAACCGCCGTCCTGCCCGCCCCATTCCGGCCAAGCCGCCACCATCAGACGCAGAACATAGTCCAGCCACTGCCCCGCCTCGTCCGACTCATCGAGCAGCGCCAACCCGCCCATCCCTAAAAAACCCAGCATCCGCCCGGCATGGCTGGATATCTGCTCGACACCGTGGTTCCGCTCATAACGCAGGTGTCGATATGTGTTGGCCAATCGCCGACCCAGGTGATCGGCAATGACCTGCCGCTGCGACTCGGACATGGCCTCGTACAGCCAATCATACGCCGACGGCCCATGCTGGATGACCGACATGTGCGGTTCGTCGTTGTGCTGAATCGAGGTCGAACCATCGGGGTCCCACCGCGCCAAAGACGTCAGCCTGGCGATAGCAGCTTGGGCATAGCGACCATCTTGCCATATCAGCCAAGCCAACGCCAACGCCGCCGCGCCCGACGCAAAGGCCCGCGAGTCGGTCAAAGCCGTCCGCCACAGACGCAAATGCACCTGCTGGTCTTTGCCTCTGGCTGGCAACCAGGGCGGCTCGACCATCTCGTGAGGCTGCTCCATACAGGCGACCGCCAACCTCTCCAGCCGCTCAAGCTCGTCGCTAATCAACGCATCGCTACCGCTCCGCAGCGATTGCAGCCGTTCCGGCGTGAACAACAATCGCGGATGAGCACCCACCAGACCGGTCAACTCATCCCGCTTCGGCACTTTCTGCGCCAGGGCGTCGCCTGTCACATCGAACTGCCAAACTTCGCTGCATCGCTCACCGGCAAACCAGCGCCAATACCACCGTCCCGCCGCCAGCGGCTCATCGGGAACAAAGACCGTCCAAGGCCCGAACTCGCCCCGGATCGTCTGGTCGGTCCCGAAGTTGCGATCGGCCGACAGCTCAATGGCGTACCGCTCCACGCCCGGCATGGGCTTTACCACAAATCCGGGCGGATTCAAGCTGACCCGCTCCCCTCGCCGAGGTTTGCGTATGTCAACGGTCGGGTTTAGGTGTCTGTGTGAACGCATCGACTGGCCTCCTGAACCCCGCCATTATAGCCGTCGCTGTGGCAACATGCTCCGCATAATACGCGCCCGCCAAACTACCCCCGCAGCACACCAGATTTGACCTGCAATCCCCCCGTAGCACAAAACCCGGGCTTTACCGAAATCTCACGGCGAACCTACATGATCCTGAAATGTCGGGGGTAACCAGAACCG
>SDBT01013407.1_pt1 | contig 13130 bp, 10 predicted proteins | sample 2277101 | NCBI WGS metagenome assembly SDBT01 (sample SAMN10404973, study PRJNA504765) | marine sediment metagenome | isolation source: marine sediment core GS10_PC15, 103 cmbsf | place: Arctic Ocean: Southern Knipovich Ridge | collected 2010 | reverse complement strand
TTCATTCGTTTGCGCACAATAATTTTCTTTTCTCGTTTCTTGCCAATCCTCCTCAAAAAAATTAATCTGCATATTGCAAATGGTTCGAGGCATCCTGTCCCATTCATCATTGGATAAAGTCGTATCAGGAAATTTTCCGAGCTCCATCGTATACCTTGCACACAGCGTGTATGATCAACGAACCCAAACCATGATACAATGAAAACAAACGTCTACAAGGTTGCAGACGCAAAAAAAATATGTCATCACATTCTTCATGCGGTCGCCCCACACTCACGGAAATAGATTTTCACACAATTTAAAAATAGAAGAGGTTGATGGAATGAAAGCAAGTGCGTCACAATAAAATTTTCTTCTTCTTCTCCTTCTCCTTCTTCTCCGCTCCTCCGCCTCCTCCTTCTTGTGATCCATTCCAACATCATGTGTATGTTGGAAGCGTGTTGCACAAATCATGTTTTTTCAATGCGGTTCTATATATGTTCCTGGCACTGGTAAGGGAATATACATCCGCGGTTTTTTGCGCACGAGAGGTGTATGATGAATTGTTATGTGTGATCCGGTGGACGAGGATGCACAAAAACGTCTCGGTCTTACAGAGAATGGATTACCGCGTCTAGTCATGAGCACTGCAGCTGTGATGTACCCGGCATCTGGTCTTGGGCTTGGGTCCGCAGGGGATGTGCCAACCCTTCAATTATTGAATGATCAGACGGATGATATACCAACCGCAGCGCATCTCAAAGAACGTATTGGGAATGACGTTCCCGCCTTGGGGGATCTCATGGCACAAGGCGACGATGTGCCTACGCAAAGTCATTTGGCTAACATGAATTATGCGGATATTCCTACTGTAGATGACTTGACGGGTCAGGGTGGCGGGACCCCAGCTGTCGTGGAAGGGTCGGAACCACAAAAGGCAAGTGGGCGTTCCATTTCTTCCGAGCAAAAAGAAAAAGAAAATAGCACGACTCTTTCACCAGACCCTGAAACGTCTTCGTCCTCTGCTCTACATGAAAGTAGCAGTGGAGAGGTCGCTGCTGCTTCGAGGAGGGAGGTGGACCAAGCGGGCGCGGCGGTGGATCCCTCTGTTGCTACAGCGACAGCGAGGAAGGTGGGCCAAGTGCAAGCGGACGTGGCGATGGTTCCCTCTGTTGCGATGAGATATAGCGCACAATTTGCTATCCTGTTTAAAGGCACCTTACGCGATTTTGTACGCAACCCTCCTACGTTTACCCTGAGTTCGGAGAAATTGCGTTCCATTTTTGTCCCTGATGTCAATGATGTGGACATGCAACTACGCCACATGGGAGGCAATGTGTCGTCACAGGAAATTCAAAACCTAGAACATATTCTCTTTTTGAAGCTGACAGTCGTCGGAGGGTACAATACACTCGTGGAAGGTGGATCTGTGCGCGTGGACCATACCGATCTCGACCACTGGAATGTCATCCATGGACCTGTGGGTGAGCAAAGGTACATGCTTACCGTAGCGCCCACGGCTGCCCAGATACCGCGCACCATGTTGGTCAATCGCGAAGGTGTATTGGACAGCAAAACCTATCACACCTTTGGACATAGCTCCCTGACTACGTTTCGAGGGGAACTGCGTAAGCCCCATGACCAAAAGAAAGCACTCTCGAGTGTTTATCTGCCTGTTCAGTCAAGACTGGCTGCGCACATCAAATCGGCACAAGCGCCTCTCATGCGCGAAACAGGATGGGATGGTGCCTTTGCCAGCGTATGGGTAGATGCCGACGGAAAGGAACTCCTCGACTCGGGTGATCAGAACGTGAACAAGGGAGAGATTATGTATGACTTTCCCACCACAGTGGTTGAAAAAGCCCTAGGATTCTTTGAACGTTCCATTCCCAAGATGGCCGCGGACATTTCCAGCGGATTGCGCTTTACACTTCATTCGCCTTCGGGGACGTGGACAAATCCGAATTTTGCACTCTACGAAGACGCACCCGGTGTGGTTTATGTGGAACTCAATGCGGTTTTTTGTTTTCCGCGCTCACAAAATGCTTCTTCGGAAAAACTACAACAGCAACAACAGCAAATACCTAAACCAGCGACTGCCGCATCGTCGAAAACACCAAAGCCAGCGACTGTCGCATCATCGAAAACACCTTCGAGTGGAAGGGGACGAAGAAAATCCGTCGCACGTGAGCATACCTAATTTTCATTCATTCATTCACTTAAGTTGTACATCAGACGTTTCCTTGCAATGAACACGTCATTTTAATGATTCTCGAAAAATCGAAGAAAAGTAAGGCAGTGTACCTCTCCATCCCTCGCGGTCGTCTGCGATGCGTTCCATCGACTCGTGCATTGGTGACCTACATCCTCGCAGATCGTAGGGACAGCAATGGTTTACGTCAGCTTCCGTCATTTTCATCCATGGGTAGGGGATGGTAAAGAGAGGCTCAGCGTTGTCCGTCTCCGAAGTTGAGATTTTCATTTTGCTAAGATCATGTTGACAATCTCCATCGGAAAGGATTTGCACGACGGTGATAGGATAAAGTAGCACGCAATCCAACAATTCATCATGACATCCTACCAAGGGCTTTGCCTCTGCATAATCCATTACAATGGAACAATCCCGTTTATGATGCTCATGCATGTCTCTCTGATGCCCGGCGTCGTGTATTTCTGCTTTCCATACCGGGAAACAGCTCTCGGAATAGATAGTCTGCTCCTTCTCACTCGGGGAAGAAGTAATGCGATCTAGAGGAAGGCGAGGAAATGCCTTCGCATCATACAAGATCTCCTCACTCGAAAGAGAGATGTACGCTTCGGGTACAGCCGATTGACATCGGCAGATTTCTTCGGGTGTACGATGCTTGTCTCGTCCCACAGGCATGGGACCATGCTTCTTCCTCTTTTTGGGGAGAGGAACCTCCGATTCGTCTGCGCATCTAGAACAACAAGACGCAAAGGGTCGATAGGCTAGTTCCTCCAAAACTCGAAAGATAAAGGCGATTCCTTCATATCGCTCTGGAACGCGCCCCGTGGTGGCCTCTTTCGCGATGCGTTGTCGGTGTGCGTCTGCGTCCTGTTCCATGAGATAATGAAATTTGAGGCGAGATGACTGTCGTCTCGCGTGATCGGTCAATCGCATGCGACCAATTTTTCGTCCAGCGGTATCTGTCTTTCGAAGATAGACACGCATGGAGAGAAAAATAACACCCGCCGTCAGGTCATCGATTTCCGGTGCACAGCAAAAGAGATAAAGCACCAGATGAGGGCGCAGTGTTACGCCTTGAAATTCGAATGTATCTGGCATGCGGATCCATATCTCGTGTGGATCACGTTGGTTCTTTTCAGCACAATCACAAAGCAAACGAATGACTGCCCATACAGCCGGATATTTCGTTGGAAGCGCGTTCGACTCGTCTGAGAAAGCATATACAAGTCGATACACGGCTTGTTTTTCGATGTAGTGCGTTCGATAGATATGAATGAATGCATAGAGCGCCGTGTAGAGCGTAGGGTAGTCACCATTGAATCCTCGCGTTTCCCAGCGCCCCTTGGAATTGGATGCTCGCCACAAGGCTTCATTCGTACGATAAGGACGGGTCAATTCGTACCATATCCATTCCTTGGAGGAAAATCGGTCCGCAATCTCATGAAGAATCCCATAGAAGGCAATGTTTTCATCGCCGTGCGCACGCGGCATCCCGCCACATTCGGCGCGCGGTTGACCAGACGAAGAAAAGCAGCGCAAGAGGAATTTCATGGAGGCGAGCAAACCTCCATTGCTTCCATGAAAATAATTATGAAGATGAAGTTGATAGGTGGGAAAAGAGACATTGCGCGAGAACACCGCCGATGAGAAGGAAATCAAGGCAGGAATGCATGTTTGCACGATCTCCCGCCACAGGGTCTTGTCGACCAGTAGTAGGGTCAGGGTTTTGGTAAAGAGAGGCTTCCAGAGCATCCATTCCTTGCGTTTGTGCTCCTCCGAGTCGTGATTCTCTGCGAGAGCGAACCTTCTTTCTAAAATGCGCATGGACGAATACAATGCCAGAGGGGATACTTGTTCGCGTGCAAACTGTACAAATAGACAATTTTCTGATCGAAGCGCTTCTGGTAAATGAACGACTGCGCAGCCACGCCCCGGTGTTGGTTCATGTGGCATGTAGAAATCCTGGGGCATCATTTGCGTAAAGTCGGCTCTGGAAATTTGTGTACAAGGATACAGTGAGCCTGTTCTTCGTAAGGTAGGGGTATTCTCACGCACAGGACATTTGTGGAGCGCAAATATCAAGGACACGTCTCCAAAAAAGCTGGTCAACTGTTGTACATATTTTTTCAGGATACCATCTACACTGATCTCTTTCATTTCTTTCCCTGTGAACCAATAGAGCAATAGAATCCCCGCACTGCGCAGTGCGCGCGGAATGTTTGTCAGTTTCACTTGGTCGCGCAAAAAATCATGTAGAAAAAGATACACTCTCCTCGCGCTCCATGTTTGTGTAGCAGCGGCGGAGGTAGGGTTGTTTTCCACGGGCTGTAATTGTTCCGAGAGACATACGGCAACCGCAAACACTACAGCACTGATCACGTAAGGATGATAAGGAGAGAACGACGCAGCGTCTTCTTGCATGAGGGGACTGCGGCAGCCTTCGTGTTTGATTCGTTTGAATTCCGTCCGCGTCTCTGGCGCCAATAAGACACGGTCAGCATCGGTGTCATCAAAGACATCAGACATGGAATCCTCGGTGGAAGTGCTCTGTGTCTCGTCACTCGGAAGAGAAGCAGCATCCTCGTTCGTTTGAGGAAGTTCATTCGCCTCCATGCTCTCGCGCCAGAGAGCGGCTTGCGCCTCAAGCGCTTCCTTTGCGATTATGTATCTTTCCACACAGAGCACTCGGCGCAGAAATGGTGGAAATGCCTGCGCCTCAATTTCTTCATTGGAGATTTCTGGAAATACCCAATGGATTTCCATGTGTGCCGCTGCGATCCCTTGAAAAAAGCTGACCGGCACATCACGAAATGCCTTCACTTCCGAACGCCACGGTGTCCGAAGAAGGATACGGCACACCAGCGTCGTATAATCTTCATATAACATCTTCACGTGAAGCGTCTTTTTGATATGGACGCAAATTAGGGTAATGCAAATCCAGGTGGTCGATCCTCGCCGCACGCCGCGGTGAGTGCGGTAGTAACTGGTACTCGAAATCTCTCCCATGTGCTCATAACGGCGATTTTTCTCTTTTTCCATCAGGTCTCGGATCGAAGGAAATCCCATGCCTACCCACGCTTGTTCGAGATGTGAAAAAAACAAACAGTGCTTCTCGCTATTGAGTGTGAAGGATCGACTTGTGTGCGTCAAAAATAGCTCGAGCCGTCGATCATCGATATCATGAAGTATGTGCTTGAGACGATGCAATTCGTCCTCGATTGTGTTCCCAACATGTTTCGTACCAAAATCGGACGCCATGTTCATGCAGCGTTACCGCTGATGTTTTGGGGTCTGTGTGCAACTGTTCTTTCAAATATGTAGAAAGGTCATCCCGACGCAGTGTTTCTAATATTTTCAGTATAACGGAAATAGCATCACGATTCTGACCCTTTCGATTCACCAACAAAGTCCTCAGTGCACCTCGTAATGACTCCAGACACGATAGATAATAGCATCCGTTTTCATGTTGCAGCGACACCATCAATGTCTTGTATACCATATGCACGATGCAATCGGAGCGCTGCATGTGTTCCTCTAGGATTGAATTGTATTGAAAATCTCGCAAAATAGGAAATCCTTCCATGGGATCACGAGTGGCTCGGATCCGAAAAAAATCATCGGCATAACATTGCATGATCTCCAGACAACGTTTCGCATCATGGCGTATCACATGCAAGGGGATCCGTAAGGTTTCCATCGACGGAAATAGTTGCACATAGTGTGGCTCGATGGAAAATTCAATGGGACTAAAAAGTATTGCATCAAAGATACGTTCCAAGGCCGACACCACTCCCACGCATCCGCTCGGTAGATAATTTCCCCACACCATGAGGATCTCATGTTGGCTCTGTGTGAAAAGTTTTTCCATAAAGAGCGCAACGAGTTCGATTTTCTTTGTCTCGTTGGGACTGTGGTTCGGGGCTCGTCGCAGTGTTTCCATTCTTTTTTTTATTTTGTGGTTCTTGTCAACATCTTCTTTTGATTTTTTTTGTGCAGAAATGTAGACAAGAACCGCAAAATAAAAGAATAAAGGAATCCTGCACGAGAAGAGAATAGAATAGAATAGAAATATTATTTTTATTTTTGAAAGTTGTGGCGTTCATTAAAAGAATGCATTTTTCGTTCCGTCTCCAAAATCGCGTCCGCGTCCGCTTCCTCAAAGTGGATTTTCTAATACAAAAACTCTGTATTTCCAAGGGCACCCATGTTCATGGCAACCTTGCATCCAGAACATAATGTTTGTTTGCGCACAGAGAACGCAACGGATCAACGCTCGCTTTGAAAAATGCTTCCAAATGGGGACAAATTTCTTGCTTTGTATACTCCGCGTATTGTATCACGTATTGATACCTCTTGCCGTCGACGCATTGTCTACAACGATATTGCTGGGTGGTGTGCAATAGAGAAATACAATGTGCAGACTGGTTGTGTAGATCAGGTGTTGTATCCATACACTTTTTCATACTATGGTATTCAATTGTCTTGGTTAAATGTTGCCATGGTTTCCCATTGGAGATCACTGTGTAGGTGTCGTATATCTTCATTTCTTCCGGACATAACCGCAATGTTACGAGATTGGAGATGGATTGCTTCATTTTTCTCAATGCATACACACATCGCAATTGCAATGTCGCAATCTGAGCAGGTTCCACTTTTCGCAGAGAGTGCGACCACGTACTTTCGCTGTATGCATTGTTCCACCCAATGAACCAATCTTCCGACATAGGAAACAGAAAAAATACTCGACACTACGGCGTAATGTGCTTGTAGAATGATTTCGGTTATGAAAATCATTGCTCTTCGTTCCTGTGTATGTGACGTGTCTCTTTTTCTATTAATAATCTGACATACGATACAGATGAGAAAAAAAGAATTGCAAGTGCTGCTGATGTTGTTGCCCATCCTAAACTCTGCATTTTCAAAGGGTATACGATGGGAGAGAGAGATATTTTGTATTCCTATCCTACATGCGATTCAAACATCCTATTTTTCCCCCTTAATAAGATAAGGTTTTGAATAGAGATGTTTGTTCTTTCCATCGCGGCGTTGCACATGGAACAAATCCCATGTGTTTCCAAAATCTAGTGTTCCATGTGTTCTCTGCTAGTGAGACAATCACATTGGCACGCCCTCGCTGTCGGCATTCTTCCTCACACATGCGATAGAGCTGCGATTCCACCTTCGAAAAGAAATAAAACTTTGGATCCACAAAAAAAGAGACAATTTCAAACGCTATCTCTTCGTTCATGAGATGAACGTCACAACACAGTGCGAAACCGAGGAGTTGTGATGTTTTACGGCACGTGCACGTGAAAGCTTTGCCATTTTCCACACGACCGTTGGTACTATAGACGGAAAAGAACGAGGCGCATCTTGACTCTTCCTCGGAGATACACAGTTGCAATAGGGACGCATCCACGCAGAGGTGATGTTTCCTCGCCAAAGAGAGAATGATCTCCTTGTCGTCGTCGGTGTCCTCTGCTCTTTTTATGGGACCTGGGATCTCTTTCCCTATGATGATTTCAGGTGTAGGGTTAGGGTTCCATTTTTTCGCGGAGAAAATCCGCTTTTTCCGCGATTCCACCATTTTCCAGTTGTTTGGATCGTGTTGGGACATTCTTCATACGCGAACTCTGTGCGTATGAAGAATGTTTTTTTCCACAAATTATGGGAAAGATTTCTTATACGATCCAAAATAATTTGTCCTTCTATTTTTATTTTCATTTCTAAATAAAGATACACACCGCGCGTAGGGGTGGTGCACCGCGGCGTGTCACAGTAATCTAGTTACTCACCAGTACATCCGTAGAGTGCCAGCACACCGCGCGAATATCTTCTTTCTTTCCCGTAGGGGAATCCATTCTCCTATCTTTGGTACAAGATGTCCGACCATGAGGTTGTTATACCCTTGGCACAGGGTGAAGAAAACATGCCCGAATATATAGTTGCTTGCGGCGTGTGCAAGACAAAAGAAGCCGTCGAGAATTGTATGAGCTGCAAGCAGCCTACTTGCTTACATTGCGATTGTCATCAACGCCCAGAAAATCCTCCTCGGCCAAGAACATCTATATCGGGGAAAAAGCCCTCCATGCCTGAATATATGGTCCCCTGTACTATTTGTGAAAGGAAACAGGCATGGACGAATTGTATGAGTTGTAGCAAAGCGATATGTCTCCTCTGTAACAAACCGTATTGGATGCGTTCGGCTGTAAACACGGATTCTACGAGCGGTGAATGGAAACTAAGCGATCGTTGCTTGCATTGCTCCAATACGAACACGGAGCCTAGAAAAGAAAGTCAGCATTGTTGCATCCTCTAACTGCTCAGAAGAAGAAGAAGCGAGCAGTCTGATTGTATTCTATGTACGACACCTCCATACTGTTCGATGATCGCTTATTGGGTTTTATTCGACAGCGTCAAGACACTGGGGGTCCCCCCACCCACCATTGGAGGGGGGAAGGTCTGAGGGGTGATTCCGAATGCTTTTTACATAAAAAACATGGGTTCCCCATTTTTCTTTTTTTATCAATTTAAAAATGTGTAAGGATAGAGGAAGCATGTGTGTTTTAGCTGCGGTCATCGCACGATCCCAATTCATTCGATCGTTTGCGTGCATTTCGTAGCACCCCCCGGCGCGCGCCATAGTCTGACTTTTGGATGGAGAAAGAAAAAAAAAGAAACACCATGGAGGATCCACTTCATGACGCAGACCAAAAACGGCGTTTCCACAAGCGGCGGCGGCCGTCGAACGATCAAAATGACGGCGGTGTCGAGCTTGCAGCCATGTTTCGTGAGGGGAAGCGCTACAAACGCCGAGAGTTGACCAAACAAGAACAACGAGAGCATCGAGAACGTGATGAATACATTGCGCGATCGAGGCGGGAGAAAGAAGTGCAACGCAAACTCGAACGTGGACACATCGAAAGCGGATCAGACAGTGTCGAAGAAGAGAATCAGAAGAAGGAACGAAAAAGTACCGCCAAGAAACGGATTACAGAAGTGAAGACGCTTCGACGGAAGAAAGAATGGACGCAAAATTGTATGGAGCGGCGGCCAGGCAAAGACGAAGACGAAAATAAAAATAAAAAACGCATCAAAGAAGAAGAAGAAGAAGAAGACCTGGAACATCCAATACATCAGGAGAAAAAGGATGATGTTTCGTCACGCGTGGCGCTTCCTGGCATCAGTGAGAAGACGCTTCCCCATTTCAATAACTCCAAAGAAGAACAAGACGCCGAAAAAAATCTACCTCTTCCTTTACAAAAACTATTCTACGTAGAACAACAAGAAGAAGCCCCGAACGTGCTTGATCATCGCGACGATGGTCTTTCTCCAAATAATCGGCTTCTTGAGAATGCGCTCCATTCGTTAGAATATACAGACACTGATATGTCTATGGTGATGGACGTCATGATACAACAAGGGAAAACGATGGATGTGGGATCGCGACGCGATCTCTGGGAGAAAGTCATCGCGTCCATGGATGTGATCACGCGTCGAGAAGACGACCATTTTCTGCGCACCAAAAAGGAGGGGGAGCGGGATTGCTGTAACGGGGATGCGTGCCAGGGAAGGAAGATTTATGGAGAAGGAAATATTTTGGTAGAACATCTGGACGAAAAATCCTTGAGAGATCTTCATGAAACAGGAACCCTGCCCGAAGTTGGTCATCTGTGTCTCATGTGCAAACGATACGTAGTCGCCTATATGTACATTAATGCGCGCGCCGAGTGCGGAAGTATTCCCGGAGATTCGCTTATCTGCGCTTTTTACAACCTGATTGGTGCGGGCGAATACGCACTGGAACAATGTATCATGAGTGGAACCACAGAATATCAGGGCCTTCCTGCACCTGTTGTATTGCACTGTCGTCGCTATTATCGAAAAGAGGTGCGGGAAGACGCGATTTACTACGTACAACAAGGGTATATGCGTCCGGAAGAGACCACGCGTGAAAAAGAAGAGCAGGTTTTTTAGTAAGGGCTGACATGGCCGCCCATCAGGAGCACAAAATGGAGGAAATACGCGCTCAAAAGAAAACAAAAGGAGCGGGGAAGAACCACTCCAAACATGTCAGCCCAAACAAGAAAAACAAAACATCTCCCAAAAACGTACTCGATCTGAGCACTTATTTTCGCGTGCGCAAGATACCACGATTCAATCTACCGTCGGCATGGGAAGAGATCACACAGTTCTTTGGAGAAGAAATGCTTCCGTCTTGGTTGCGCTCAGATCCGTATGAATTTACGCGCGCAAGTCTGCACACTGGCTATTATCGAGATATCGGCATACACACAGAACCCTTTGTATGGTTTCCGGAAACCATACCATCGCAGAGTGGTGTCGAATATGCCAGCTATTACACCATGGTGAATAAGTTAGACTATCTGGAACGCCTCGTACAAGAAACCCTTGTGGTGGACACAGAAGAATCACTGCGCGTGCAAAAACGCATTCTCGAAGTACAAGATGCATTCCAACTTCTTAGCTTGCATATGGAGTTGCATCGACATTACAAAACAGACGATATTTTTACGCAGGAAGACGCGACCCTAGAGGGGTGCACTCCGCGGAGTGTGCTTCTTCCAGCACCGGATAAAATATTCACACTCGGAGAGCTCCCTGATCTTATCATGCCTATTTTTTACTGTAAATTTTGGGGAACGAAACTGGAATCGCCTTTTCGCGATCCTTATCTCACCAAATTGATCGACATCATCAGCAAGGCGATTCCATCACCGTGCAAAGCGCGAAGTGTGACCGACGTGATTCCTGATTCCTGGGGAGAGCGAAATGTGGGATATGGTGATTTTCTATTGGATGTTTTAGTAAGACTTCTTTTCGGAAGTTTACTTGGTGTCTATGATCACTGCCGCGTGGTGGCGAGTTTTTCCGTTCGACGGCGACTTTATCGATGGTTCTGTCTCTCGCGACCCACACGAGAAGAAATGGCGCTCTGGATGAAAGAGAACAAATATCTGCTTATTTATGTGTTGCGCGAATACCTCTTCTTTGCCATTCGAGAGCTTCCAGCCTTGCACGATTATCTGAGCGACCATTACTATTGGTACTATATGGAACAGAACACGCTCAACGCGATGGACGAAGTTCGGAGTGTAATCAACGATCGCATGCTTCAATACGCCAACCTACACCCCATCCTGGATGGACGTGGTCGCACTCTCTACGACGAGTATCTTAGCGCATGGATGTACTTTCAAGAGAGTCCCGATCTACCTGATCCCTTACCATGGCATGCGGGCGGAAGCTGGTTTGTGGGAACCGAAGAAATGCTAAATGTATACAACAAAAAGAATTTGGATTATGCCCCTCGTACGAAAGAAACGTGGCTTGAACAAAAAATCAAAAACTGCACCAATCAGATCGATGATGAACTTTATTTGGACAAGACAAAGAAGGGACTCTACAAGGACACACGAAAGCTGTTACCCATGGGAAAAACGTTCATTGAAGCGTTTGTGATGGGGGCGTTTACACCCGAAGAACCCATATCTTGTGAATGGCTCGTACCATGGTTCAAAGTACGTCTCTATAGCGTTCTGCGCATCATTGAAGCTTGTAAACAATATCAACGCGAGACAAAGCGCAGTATGCTTCTCACGGTTCTGAGAGAATTGGCTAAACATTGCGCCTATGACTATGAGGTGTTGAAAACATTTTTCCATGCACTTCACAAGCGACGTACCTTGCGCGCCTATGCTCTTCCTGCGAATATTGCACGTGCACAAATGGATATTTTTCGAAAAAAGTATGAACTTCTTCACGATCAAGAGCTTCCTGAACTAGCGGGTATCTATTACTATTGTGACAATTGTCGTTCGATGAAATCAAGCGTTGTGCCAGCAGGGGATGGACGAGATCCACGTCGTGGTGAAGGATCCTTATTCTCAGAAGATATTTGCATCGATATGGGAACCCTGGAGCTCTACTGTTCGAGTAAGGTATCAAAATCCAATCCCAAAAAGCGCAATGTTTCCACCGATATTGTGGGCGCCGTCATGGGAAAGAATGACAAACCCAGAAACGAGGGGAAGAAGGCATCCAAAGAAGAACGGAAGAAGTTCATTTTTGATCAATGTCCGCACACGAAACTACAACGCATCAACATGATCGGACGTCTGCTTCACGTGGAGTCCATTGTGCACGCAGACAAAAATAACATACTATTCCTGTGTCCGTATTGCATCAAATTGACCACACTCTCAAGAGAAAGCTATCGAGGGCAAAAGGCAAATCTATATCCATCGTGCGGATGCGTGAGCGAAGAGGAAGAATTTCAGGTTTCTTGCACTGTGTGCAAGCTTCCTATCCGATATAATGCCACGGACCCTGAGATCAAAAAGGAAGCAATGCACATTCATGTCGTATATGACGATTTGGACACGAATCAGAAGAACTGGTCCGTGCGTTATGCAGTCTTTTGTGAAAAACATTCGTGTTGGTGGCTGGAGAAATTCAACGAAATTCTACCGCTCTCCATCATCACACGATCCATACGAGAAGGATGGATGAGTATACCTGGTTCACATGGAGCACGATTTTTTATTCAGCGACGGGATGCATACAAGAATCCTGGACGTTTCTCTCTGGCCGTGGCGGAATCAAAATCCAATGAAGAAAGTCATTCTTCCACGAACTCGTGACTGGAAGGTTTAGGTTTTAGGGTTAGGGGGGTTAGGTTTTTCGGTCTCTGTTCCCGAGGAGGAGGAGGAGGATTCATCGTCATAGGAGAAATAATGATGATAGCATTTTCTAGAGTGCGAGGTTTCAATGGTCAGTTCAATGCTTTTGCATCGAAAATCCCTGCAGAGAGCCTTTGCTTTGCGTAGCAGGGTTTCTTTCCTCTTATAAAACTGTACTTTGTCTATTTTCCGTTTGTCTGTTTTCTTGTCTATACCGCGCCGCCGCGGCGTCGTCGTCG
>SDBT01013406.1_pt1 | contig 13131 bp, 14 predicted proteins | sample 2277101 | NCBI WGS metagenome assembly SDBT01 (sample SAMN10404973, study PRJNA504765) | marine sediment metagenome | isolation source: marine sediment core GS10_PC15, 103 cmbsf | place: Arctic Ocean: Southern Knipovich Ridge | collected 2010 | reverse complement strand
ACATAAATACAAATTGCCTATTCTAGTTACATTACTAAACAAATCACTTATTTCCGGTTCAATATCCTTGCCATCGTGACTTTCATACACAAGAATTTTCCGGACTTTATCTTTTATCATTCTAACTAATTGTTGTAAATTATTGGGATGTGTAATTGAAAAACAAAATCCTATATCACATGCGGGTATGCGATCAGCATACCCGCATAGATCATGAACATAATAGTGTGTATTACTCAATTGTAAAAATATGCCTAGTTTAATCGCTGCAGTAATGACATGTTTGTCCTTATTAATAATATGTATCTCTTCTGCGCCAACTCGGTAGGATTCTTCATAATTCCCTCCAAAATCGATTAATGTCTGACCAGCAAAATCCAGTTGTTTGATCAAGTGGTGTCGTTGTTCATCATTTGTTTGTGGTAGTTGAGTTGTAGGCAATTTTACTCCGATACTGTGTTGGGTTGTAGGCAGTACCCCTCGTCTGGAATTTCTCCTACTTTTTCCACAAAGGATATTGTTTGGTTTTTTTACGAATCCTCCTATTCCATGTTGTGTCGTTGGTAATGTACTTGTGTCTTTGTGGATATTTATCCTACTTGCACGAAGGAGGACGCTCTGTGTTTCCGGAGTACTACGGAGGAGTTTTGTTGAGCTAACCTCAGATGGTACTGGTCGATAAGTAATGTCCTCCTTAGAAATAATAGTACAGTTAATAGTGTTGTATCCTAATAATAGAGCTATTGCCACACGATGTGTACCATCATCTACACACCACTGTCCAGTAATTGTTTGATATACACTAACCGGATTTTTAATACCAGATTCTTTAATATCATTAATCAGCTTGCCAATTTTTGTAAACTGTGCTTGTATTGTAGTATTATTGATTGGTATATCATCATAGCGCCATGAATTTTGCAGATATTCTGCATATTCAGCAGGATCTTCTTCAGATACTAGTTGATAGTGAGGAGTTTTTTTAATAGGAATTAAGCACCACTGTTCACCAAATCTCCGCTTAAAATAAACAACATTATGCGAATTTTGTTGCCCAAAATATAATTCATTCGGATCAATGTCCATTAAAACTAGCAGTATACTTCTTAAAATTATATATAATTAGTTTTAATAGCAAACTCTGGGTCTGTGGTAATAATTCGACAGGGGCATTGGGTCTCGGTGACATGGAAAATCGTTCAAAGTTTACTGAGATACCCGACTTCCAAGCAAAATCAGTTGCATGTGGTAGACATACTATAATGATAGATCAGGAGGATAGTGTGTGGAGCTGTGGAAATAATCAATTTGGACAGTTGGGTCTCGGTAATAATAATAATAAATTAGTACTTACTGAAATTCCCGGTTTTAAAGCAACGTCCGTTGCTTGTGCAAGAAACTACACAGTATTAATCCGAAAGTAACTGTAATTGATTCATACATATTCCATCTGGTCCAGACCACCAAATATACTTGACACTTTCACGTTTAACACATCCGAGTCAGATATTATAGAAGGTCGATTCCCGAGTTATACAGTTGCGCTGGTACTCTTATCGGTTCTAACGTTCGATGTTGATTTATTTAGTACATTGTTTCATTTTTTCAATAAATTTAATCATACTTTTTTTACAACGCTGTGTATGAAGAAATCCTGCATGTTCTCCGTATTCGTAAAATAAACGTTTCATCACACCTACGAATAATGTTTTGGTATCGATATGCTGTCCGAGCTCATGAATCATGAGTAGTACAGCTAAATGACCATTATAATGATATTCTCCATAAGCTTTACGCATATGTGCATTCTTCTGATTAGTATCAATAAATTCAGCACCACAATAAGCACATTTTGTTTTTGAAAGACCTTGAGATGTCCAAACATCATACTTCTCTTTACCAAAATGGTCTCCTGTCGGTTCTGGAAGTGCAATAATAAAAACATTCCTATCAATCGGCAAACCGTTAAACGCATTATGAATTTGCTGACCAAACTTATGATCAGTCAATGCTTTATTGATTGCCATCTGGAGTTTCAACCCCTTATAACTACCATGGTCATACCAAAATAAGTTGGCAATTAATGCTTGGATACCAGTTTTTGATTCAATATAATGTCCCCAATCATCAACCTTCATCACATAAGGTTTCATATCTTCACCATGCTTGTGTTTCCACAACATTACAGTGAAAGATTCGATGACCTCTACCATTCCAAGAATTTTAGTTCGGCAAAAACGATGTCCTGGCATCAACCGATCAGAAATCTTAATGATTGCTCGCACATCATCAGGAAAACGATCTCGCAAACATGTAGCATAATTCGTAAGGACATATTCTAATGCCTGACGTAATGGCACTTTATCCGTTCCACCTTTCAGATCTTTAGTAGCATTATAATTACATAGTAATGCATTTAATTGCTCGGTCATGATATCTTTGTTGACCCACTCATATTTATCCATAGCATAAACAACCATAGAAATATAAGCACGGAGGAGATGCCACATCTCTCGTCCACCAAATATTTTACCCATATGTCGCATAATTACAGCTGGATCCTTTGACAATGGTACAAATCCAAGTACCAACTCTCGCGTATATGGATTTGTAGTTAGTGATTGTGCAATTTCATGGCAGAATACTCCTGGAGTCATACATTCTACCAGTTTAGTCCCCAATTCAAATGGGGCTTCCATGTAATAATTCCCTGTAAATTCAGTTACAAAATCACTACTAGCTGGTTTTTTGAGGAGGATACATGCAGATCCATCTTGTAAATAAATGGGACATTCATCTATTTGAACACAATCACCAATATCAGCCAAATTATTGTCGCTGATAATATTAGCACGGTTCGCACGGTTACTACCAAGAACAAATGATGTATTGTCAGCACGATAGTCTGCTATTTCACATTGAAACTGTTGAATTAATTGTAAACTCTTTGTTTTTTTCATATGGCGACTCTGACGCTTCAATTCCTTATATCTATCGATTAAATAAGTATGTTGTTCAGAATGAGATAAATCACTAACCGCAATCTCTGCTAATTGCTTACGTAGATCTGCTAACTCGGGATTCTCATTCAATCCAAGTTGCATCTTGCACAAAATAGTGTGCATCCGATTTAGATCTAAATTAGGAAAATAGACCCGGTCACATAATTTCTCCAAAATTTTATCCGGAATGAATTCGGCAGCATATAATTTTTCTAACACCACAGGCTCGTCAAAACTATTCAACCAAATCATTCCCTTTGGAAGAAAAGTGATCGTCAAATCACTAAGACTTGTCATATCAAATACAGGTAGATCATCCAGCACTGTTTCATTTGTTAATTTGACTTGTGAATATGTACTAAAACAACCCTTCCGCATTAAAATGCGATGAGCACCACTAATATTTACCACTACACACACATTACTAGAGAGTGTAAGGCATGCTTCCGGGATAGACATGTTGACTTGACGCTGAATTTCCTGGATAGTAGAGTGTTCATCATAAGATGGGGTTAGAGTAAATATAACAATGATAGGAATATCATCAAGAGTTAACATCATTTCAGTGAACTGTTTCATTTCACTAGTACTTATATAACCATCAGTGTAGAGAATTAAAGATTTAGAATCAGTAATCAGTGGAACGAATGTACTAGGATGAGTTAATCCACCACTAGACATTTCGTTTAAATTATTTTCATGAGATTGATCATTCCAACTAATTATTTTGCGAGGTTTAATAAATTTCATTAGTTGTTCAGCAGATGCTTTTTCATGCTGTAAAATATTACCAGCTGTAGATCCAGAAGTATCGATACAGTAGTCTGCATCCAAATCAGTAATTTTTGTAGTTGCAGTTTTAACTTTGCTGAAAAAATCCATTCTTACTTTTATATACTTGGTAATAAATATATCAATTTTTTAATATTCTTGCCAAGTAATGAAGTTACTCATTTATGGTGCTAATGGCTGGATCGGAAAACAGTTCACTACTTTTCTTGATCAACAACGTGTCCCATATGTAAAAAGTCAACTACGTATGGACGACACCGCAGCAGTTAGTAAAGAACTAGACAGTGGCGGGTATACCCACGTGCTTAGCTTAATAGGTAGAACCTTTGGTGAGTACCAGGGAAACCTTATTAACACCATCGATTATCTAGAAAAACCCGGGAATTTAGTTTTTAACATCCGTGATAATCTATTTGCACCAGTTTCTCTTGCTATACTGTGTAAAGAACGAGATATTCATTTCACATATCTCGGCACCGGTTGTATATTTAATTATGACACTGAACACCCCAAAAATAGTACTAGCAATGGATGGACTGAAGATGACCAGCCAAACTTTTTTGGTAGTAGTTATTCTGTCATTAAAGGATATACTGATCGTTTGATGCATATGTTTGCTGGGGCCCTTAATCTGCGTATTCGAATGCCAATAAGTAATGAGAATCACCCCCGCAACTTTATTACAAAGATTATTAAATATGACAAGATTTGTAGTATACCAAACAGTATGACAGTATTACATACCTTCTTTCCTGCGATTTTAGATATGATGGATAAGAGAATAGTAGGTACTTTTAATTGTACAAATCCTGGTGTTATTAGTCATAATCAGATTTTAGAAATGTACAAGGACATTGCGGATCCACAATTTACCTGGAACAATTTTAAGATTGAGGAACAAGATAAGATCCTATCCGCTAAACGTAGCAATAATTTTTTAGACACTACCAAACTTACAGAACAATACCAGATTCCAGATATTCACACTGCAGTACGCGAAACCCTGCTTACTTTTAAGTAACACAAAAATAGTAAAATTGATTATCTAGATTCTTTATCATTAAATGATACAGGATAATAGTTTCCAAGTTCCAGACCATTTTGTCGAATAAGATAAAAATCATTGTTTAAAATTAGTACAGTCTATTTATATATCAAACAATACAAAGAAATAATTCTCGTGTACCATTTACGCTGTGAACTTTAGTCACCTCTGAAAAATACTTATTCATACTAGTCACAAAATTTTCTCTAGTATACGGTTCTTTTATAATATCCTGGTTAAAAGAAGTGTGATGAAAACTCTTGATCGCCGGATCATTCGGTTTGACCCACTCTATCAATAGATATTTTTTAGTTAACTCCCGCAAGTAACTAGTGATCTCATCAAAATTGCCATATAAAGCTGTACAGGAGTATATCCAATGAATCAGTGCCCCCACAATTACTATATCTGTACTGGGGTGATCATCACCAAATGAGTATACTTCTGGAATTACTGCTTGAATTTTAAGGCGTTCTTTTATTTTGGCTATAACTTGGATGCAAGCGCGATCATGATCTAGTGCGTGCACAATAGAGTATCCAGCTTGTGCTGCTATGAATGACACCAACCCATTAGACGCACCAACGTCCATAACACTATGGTGGTCATTGACGTGTTGTAGCAAAAAGTTCTTGATAAATGCAAATTTATTTTTATAATCTTGGTCTACAACTATACTATTCTTAGTAATTGTATAGTGTTGATATCCAGTGACTATGCATCGTCCGTTACTGCACTTTACATTTGGAATTTCGCTTTGGGTTCCATTACTTCCGGAGCGTTTGTTATTTTTGTAGACTTTGGCAGACATTTATCTATTTATATATTATATTTAAATGATTATAATGCGAATCAGAGTTCCAAGATCGCGTACATTAAAACAACCACAAGGTACAACCTCAACAGTACATATAAATATTCCGGATGGTACAGTTCACAAACGTGTACGTATGTATCATACTTATCAGGTATTTGAACGCGAGGTATATTGGCTAAACTATCTTAATGAAAACGGGTACACTTGGTGTCCAAAACTCTTGTCTAGTGATCCTGAGAGCAAAACTATTTGTATGACGTATGTTGGCGAACCTATTACTAAGTACAACGCCCCTAAAAACTGGAAAGAACAATTACAAAAAATACTCGATAATCTAAAAACAGAAAATATTCAACACAATGATATCAAACAAGGTGAAGTTCTAATACAAGATGGTCAGGTATCCCTTATTGATTATGGCTGGGCGTCTAAAGACACTGATTGGAGCTGTGGGCAACGTTTTGATGCTCTCGTCAAACCATATCATATTTTTCATGATTGTACTGCAATAAAAAGAATCAGTCAGTATTTAGCAGAACAAGGTTAACGTAAAAGTACAATATCTTTATTAAAAGTAATGATTCAAAATTTGTATTGGTATATTTGCAAAGCTCCGAATAATATGGGTGATCTTATTGCACCATATCTCTTCAAGAAAATGACTGGCAAGGATCCGATTAGAGTGTCACAAAAAATAACTGAGCCATTTTTATTGTCTTGTGGTAGTATTATTGGATCAAGTAATAATAATGCTGTTATTTGGGGAACTGGTACAATGTTTAAAAATACAATTGTAGCCAAGCCACTCAAAGTATTAGCTGTTAGAGGACCAATTACAAGACAAGTTCTTCTGGCTAATGGTATTTCTTGTCCTGAAATTTATGGAGATCCCGGTTTAATATTACCTAAATACTATACTCCTAATACTGTTGGTCGTCATTATAAAGTTGGTGTTATACCTCATTATGCTGATCATGAGTATATGGCTAAATTTTTTTCTACAGTGCCAGAGATACTAATTATAGATATAAATCGACCAGTAGAGCTGGTCTGTGACGATATTAAAGCATGCTCAGCCACAATCAGTAGTTCTCTTCATGGGATTATTGTTTCTCACGCTTATACAGTCCCTTCTGCTTGGATGACTGCCAGTCCCTATGCAAAATGGAAAATTGGGGGTGGAAAGTTAAAATATCAGGACTATTATTTATCCAGAAATGTAAAGGAGGTCGAACCTTATTTGTGGAATATACTACCAAAAAATGCGGACCAGTTATATGAACTGGTAACAAAATTTCCACAACCCCTTGACACAGTCGATATTGATAAACTCGTTAAAACATGTCCATTTGGTAAAACAATAGTACAGATTCTTGAGCAAACTTAAAAAAATTATACTATTTAATATAATGACTATACCAAAAATACCTATTTTTATTATTGTTCATGATAGAGTTGAAGTTTTAAAGAAAAGTGTTGTATCATATGAGAATCAAATAAATACACCTATTGAGATAATATTTCATGATGTCGCTTCAACATTTCCAGATTGTTTACATTATCTCCGCACTATGAAGACTAAGGGTCACACGGTGTATCGTAGTGAAGTAAATGACCATCATACTGTGAATATAAGTATTAATAATTATCTCGCTACACACCCAGAATGTGAATATTATGTGCTTTCTGATCCTGATATTGAATTAGATCACGTTAATGGTGATATCCTAGAGTTTTATTTATGGCTCCTGGATAAATATGGTAAACATTTAGTAGTTGGACCAATGTTACGTATTAATGACATACCTGATTACTACCCAAAAAAGAAATTAGCTATAAAACGGCATACCCAACAGTTTTGGAGTAAAAAACCTGAGCAGCTCGTTTGGAAAAACAACCCGACGTTTATCCAACATTCCCCTATAGATACTACCTTTCAATTGGTTCATAAGAGTAATAAATGTGATTACCCACGTGCAGGTATACGTTGTTATTCGCCATATTCAGCTAGACATCTTGATTGGTATATCAATCCTAATAATATGACAGCTGACCAAAAATATTATTCTTCGAATGCAAGTTCTATGGCACATTGGGGAAGAGACATAAAACAATGATTCTGCGGGGTTGCGCCCCCGCACCGCTTACCGAAGCGGACCACGGGAGACGGTGCGTACGCACCGTCTCTTTTGATCTACTTTTGTTAAAAGTAGGGCGACGCTGACTTATTGTCAGAGACCGGTTTGGGTACTTTAGCGAAGCCGTCTACTTCTTGTTAAGAAGTAGGGCGAGCGGCCAAAGTACAAAATTGATTTCTACCGATTTATTACCCGTAACAGCAAATACAATGAAATGGCAATGCACATCATGTGGAAAATTAGATCACGAGGGCGATTATTGGTATAAATGTATAGGTTGTTTTGATACAATTCTGTGTCAAGATTGTATCAATTATAATAGTGGTTCTATTATTGATGATAATCACTGTGTTAAGTGTACTGATATTAAACACATCCTTAACTTTTTGATGACAGAATGTAACTATAAAGATCTCACTCAAGTACTTAATTGTCCAAATTTCAAACAATATTCTTAATTCTATTAAAATTAAGAATAGTATTCATGAATTGTATCACAAACTTTATTAACTTTTTTTATTGATAGTTCTGGATACATTGGTAAGGATAACAACTTTTTCTTATATTCATCTGCCTTAAAAGTTAATTGATTTAACTCCTGAAATGCCGTACTTTTATAAAAAGTACCAGGATAATGTATAGCACAATGTATATTCTGTTCTCCGAGATATTCCAACAGTTGGTCTCTATTTTCTATTAGTATAATATATAGATGATAGTTTCGATATACTTTAGTGTTGTTTGCTGGTATAGTAATCTGGGATATGCGAGATAGTTGCTCATTATATATTTCAGCTAAAATATTTCTTTGTTGATTCCAGTAGTCTAGATACTGTAATTTTACATTAAGAACCGCTGCCTGAATGTTGTGCATCCTCTCATTACTACCTTTTATTTCCCAAACATACTTCTGTTTACTACCATAATTACAATATAACTTGGCATAATTGGCATATTTCTCGATATTAGTAGTAATACACCCACCTTCTCCAAATGAACCTAAATTCTTACTTGGGTAAAAACTAAAACAACCCAACTCTCCAAATGTTCCAAGCTTTTTGCCATTGTACAACGATCCATGTGCTTGTGCTGCATCTTCGATCAAATAAAAACCATATCTTCTTTTAAGTTCTAGTAATCTACCCATATCAGCACTACCACCGTATAAATGAACAATTAGTACGACTTTTATCTTTTCAGTGAGATTTTTTTCTAGTTCGTCAAGATCCAAGTGGAGTGTGTTATCTATATCTACAATTTTTATCTTTAATTTACATAACTCTATAGCTAATGGAGCGGCTATATACGTATTAGATTGAACTATAACCTCATCATTGGGTTGTAATTGTAAAGCTTTTAGTGCACAGACCATCGCTGCGGTTCCATTACTACAGCCTACACAAAATTTTGCTCCGATGTATTTTGCAAAATTATCTTCAAAAATTTGTAGATCTTTTCCCAATACAAATGCATTATTATTAATAACATTTTTCACTGAATGGTATAATTCTTTTTGGATAAGTTTCGTTTGTTTTTGTAGGTCAAAACGTTGTATTGATTTTATTGATTGCTCTTGGCGGGTACGATACTTTAGAAAATCACCAAAATTTCTAATATATTCCTTCTCATCATATTCATAAGAACATATAACAAAAATAATACAATCACTACTATAATCGTACATTTTTAACCAAATTCCTACTGGAAAGTATAGTCCTTCATTATCTTTAGTTAAATTATATGTCTGCATGTCTTTTCCATCGGTTAACTCTACTTTAAACGAACCAGAAACTGGTACTAATACTTGTTCCGTTTTCATATGTGCATGAAAACCTCTGGGGTGTTCATCGGTATTCTTTATGAAAAACACCCGTTCAATATTAAAAGGAACATCTTTATATGATTCTATAGGAATTAAGACACCTCGTATATCTTCTCTTTTAAAAAATGTAATGATTTTTATATCATTCATACAATACAATATTCAAATATTATAATGACACGCTATTACCTAGCTGTTCGTAATGGTTATACTCTTTACAATTTTAGAGTTCATGATATCTGGAGACTTTTGAATAATGATTCTAATATAAAAAAAGTTTATTGTAGATCTGCACAAGATCTACTTGAATTCATAGAAGAACATCATCTTAATTGTAAAAGTTGTCTTTTGGTATATTATTACCAACATCCAGACACTTTTATACTAGATATTATTAATAGAATAAACAAATACAAAGATTTTAGCATGAAACTAGTATTTTTTACCTTTGATTATTGGCATCGACCAGATAATCTATATAATAATATCAGAAAAGTTATATATAAAGCTGAGAATCATTATGTTATTACTTTTGCAAAGGATCTAGCCCAACTAGAATATTTACACCATACCAGCTATATATCTTACTCTCAAAAACTCATATTTTTTAATTTATGGTGTTGCTATGAAAGCTCGTTCATATTATTTAATGAGAATCCTATTAGTAAAATATGTGTTTCAGGAGCAGTATCTCCATCATATCCAGAAAGAATGACACTTACTAAATTACCAAATGTCATCAGACTACCAGTGGAAAAAACAGAAGTAAACACTCCAGCTAATGACTATAATAAACGTATTAATAAATATATAGCTTGTTTTGCTTCCTCGGTTTATGTACACAGTTTAACTAGTAACAAAAAAGTTAATACTCATTTGATATTGTTGAAAATATTTGAAATACTTGCTTCAGGGTCTTTACTATTATATCCCAAAATTGAGGAATCTTTTTTAAATAAGATTGGATTGGTTTCAATGGAAAATTGTATTGCTATTTCTTTATTTCCCATTTGTGATGCGATATCAGTAATTAATTATATATTACACCCCAACAACAAAAAAATCATAGACAATATTCGACAAAAAGGTCAAGAATACGCAAGAAAGTATTTTAAAAGTTCTATACACTATAATCAATTATTATCGATACTTGAAAGTATCAATGTCTAATTATGGTGGGGTTACAAAATTATTTGAAGAACAAGACAATGCTGGTTCTACAGAACTTGTAAGTCTTGGAGATCACTGTGTAGTAGCTCTATACCTCAAAAAGTTTCAGTACAAAAAATGTTCCTATCCTTTTGATTGGATTATTAGCAATGTGGATATCCTAAAGCATATCCTACGTGATAATTTTAAAATATTTATTACACGATCATTATATTATGACAAATATTTGACTAGTGGACAGATTTTTAATCACCATACAATGATTATTAATAGAAAGTATTTTGAACGATGTATTTCACGTTTTCGCAATTTAAAAATAGAAGAGTCGTGTTTTTCTTAGCAATAAGTAATACTGGAGGAAATGATGAAACAGACTTGAAAAAGAATCATCGTTTTTATAGTATTAAAGATTTTGATGATATTATTGGTGTACTACAGAAAAAATATGCTAAGAGTAGTATATTAGTTATACTCAATCTACTATCGACTCCACCAAAAACTGTGCATGTAAAAGTACATGAGTATCTGGAAATTTATAACCTCCATGTAAAATTATGGGGAGCAATTCTTGATCACAAGTCCGAAGAGAAACTAAAAAATATATTTCAATATTACAGTACACTACCATGCACAGTAGCCGGATTTCCATAAACAAGACTATCCTCTCGAACATCTTTTGTTACTACACTACCAGCACCAATAACTGCACCATTACCAATCTTAACTGGAAGCAATACTGAACCACTGCCAATGCGAACATTATTACCAATTTCTGTCTGCAGGTATTTCTCAGGGCGTTCTCCAATAGGACCATGAAATTTATCATTGGTAAACATCACCCCGTGTCCTATAAAGCAATTTTTACCAATGTGTACATTTTCACAGATAAAAGTATGACTTGATATTCTAGTACCGCTGTCAATATTAGTATTTTTTTGTATTTCTACAAAAGGACCTACAAAACAATTATCACCAATAGTACAACCATACAAATTACAAAGCGGCATTATTATCGTTTCTATACCAATATCAACATTGACAATACTCATTACTAATATCTGAGGATAGTTGCATCACTTCCAATTGAAATCTTTTCCTACTAATGTATATAATTTCTTATTCATTGGTTTAAAATGTTGCGCAAGTAAAATGCGGTCTTTCTGTTTCATAGGAGGGTAGTGACCATCGAATACTGAACCTGTTATGACATGGCCTCGGGAACTCTGATGGAGTTCCTTCACTCCTACATTTATGCGAAAATTTGCGGAGCTGGCATTATGGTTATGTCGACCTGTGGAAGTCAGTTTTCGTATATATGTTGTGTTTATTTGTTTATCTGCTAGAGGTATAATAGGAGTAAGATCTTTAATTTTGTATGGAGATAATCCTAAAAATTCAAAAATCTCAGCCAATATTTCCTGGGTACGTTCAAATAAATCTTCTGACTTTATAGCTAGTATCTGTTCTCGCGGAAATATACAATACCATCGTTCCAGGTTGTCAGCATAATTATTTATTGCATGTTGTCGCCAGCCCGACGTCACCAGAAATTTATCAAATGTAGGCCAGTTGTGTAAAAATTCGATATTTTGTTTTATATTCATCAGATAGTTACTATATATTCGATCTACTGGATTTCGAAATAAGAGCACTATCTTGCTATTGGGATACATATCATGTAATTTCTGTGGTACTCCACCTGGAGAACGAAAATATTGGGCAGAACCATCTATAGTCATAAAGGGGTTATTTTTTGACCCCATACCATTTAGTAAAGTACTGTAAGCTTCCTGTGTAGGGATTTTATCTCCAAGTTTACTAAGATAATTTATTTCTTTGCATTTAGCACATGAAATATTGGGATGTTGGCATAAATATTTGTATAGCGAACTGCTACCACATTTTGCCTCACCGGCAATCACACAATGCCCAATATGATTTGGATGTTCAAACAAATTCATTATTATTTTCAAATATATATATACCTGATATATTTGAAAATAATTATAATGCAAGTAATATGTAGGTGTTTGAAAGCAATATTGAGGACAAACAATATTTGATGGTTTAAATTTCATCTAAATTTATATCTGGATTGGGTATAATGTTCACGAGGCTTTATTATACTGATATTTCACAAAGATCATTGCAAATAAGAGTAAGTACTCTTAAAAGTTAAATATGTTTGCAACGTTTTATTATACCACGATCCGTATACCCTATAAAAATGATCGATGTACCTCCGTTGTATTATAACTGCGGCATTATTTCTTTTTTCATTGTAATAGTTACGATATATTTTTTGTATTTTACATGCATAGCGATCTTGGATTTTTTTCTTATTC
>SDBT01013405.1_pt1 | contig 13132 bp, 8 predicted proteins | sample 2277101 | NCBI WGS metagenome assembly SDBT01 (sample SAMN10404973, study PRJNA504765) | marine sediment metagenome | isolation source: marine sediment core GS10_PC15, 103 cmbsf | place: Arctic Ocean: Southern Knipovich Ridge | collected 2010 | reverse complement strand
TTCAAGAATAATTCCATTATAAATAATAACTAATTTGGATTCATGGATTAAGTAATAATTTTCCAATATTGTTTTTACTCCTTTCGAAACACTAACAATTTTATTAACACATTTCAAAGGATATAATCTTCTTATTAAGAAATTAATCCATCGTATTCGTGTTTTGTATGCTCTTAAAGGGTTACAACGGGTTGAAATTATTAAAGGAATTCTAATTCTAAAAAATAATTTTGTTATGATTATATTAACATTTGTTAAATCTAGAAATGATATTATTAAATCTGGTCTTATTGATTTTATTAGCTTATATAATCTTAATGGTCGAAGAATTAAGTTTATTTTAAATCGACTGAGAAATTTATCCAATTTAGTTTTATTTTCATTAAGGGAAAAGAATTTTGTTTTTATTGGATAATTATTTTCCACATCCTTAAATACTATAATAAAAATCTTATATTTACTTAAAAGAGAATTTGTTAGGATAGATAGCACTCTTTCAGCCCCTCCACCAAATTCAATTGAAGAAATTAAAAACAATATTTTTTTCATTTCTGTTCTTTTGAAAGATTAAATCATTTAATTATTCAAAAATTTTAAGATTTTAAGCTAAAAAAGTTTAATTAAATAAAGCGTGAATAATTTTTATATTTAAACGATTAGATTATTAATCAGGATAGGACTTATTATCTATGTGTGGAATATGCGGTTTTAATTTTGAAGATAAAACCTTAATTAAAAAAATGTGTAATCTTATTTCACATAGAGGTCCTGATGATGAAGGGTTTTTTTTAGATGCTGGGGTATCTCTTGGAGTACGAAGACTCTCAATATTAGATTTAAAAACAGGACACCAACCTCAGCATAATGAGAATGAAGATATGTGGATCATTTTCAACGGGGAGATTTTTAATTTTAAGGAATTAAAAAATCAATTAGAAACGCAAGGACATATATTCTATACAAAATCAGATACCGAAGTTATCATTCATGCATATGAAGAATGGGGAGAAGATTGCGTCAAAAAGCTAAGAGGTCAATTTGCTTTTTGCATATTTGATTCCATAAAAAAGACTTTATTGGTTTGTAGGGATCATTTAGGAATTAAACCCCTTTACTATTTTTTTGATGGAAAAAGATTTATTTTTGGCTCAGAGATTAAAACTATATTATGTCATAATATTAAAAGGGAAGTATCTAAAAAAGCTTTAAACTTATTTTTTTCTTTAAAATATGTTCCATTTAATCAAACTTTATTTAAAGGCATATTGAAATTACCTCCAGCAAGTTATTTGATTTTTAACTTAAAAAATCAGAAAATTCAAATAAATAATTATTGGGATTTAAGTTTTCAAACTAATAGAGAAAAAAACATAGATGAGCTAGCTAAAGAATTAAGGGCTTTACTGGAAGAGAGTATAAAAATTAGATTAACCAGTGATGTACCCCTTGGGGCATTTTTATCGGGAGGTATAGATTCTTCGGCTATTGTTGCTTTAATGTCAGGTTTAATGGAAGAACCTGTAAGAACATTCTCAATTGGTTTTGAAGAAGAGGCTCAAGTAAATGAAACTAAATATGCTAGAATTGTAGCAGATTTATACAATACTGACCACACTGAAATAATTGTAAAATCAACGATTTCTGAACTTTTGCCTAAATTGGTATGGCATCTTGATGATTTAATCGCTGATGCTGCAATTATTCCTATATATCTAATGGCGAAATCTGCAAAGCAATATATGACTGTAGCTCTTACTGGAGACGGAGCAGATGAGGTATTTGCTGGTTATTCTGTATATTATCGACGTCAAAAATATAATTTTATTAATTCTGTACCCAAAAATATTTTTGAATTAATGTTTAAATTTTATGATTACATTCCATTTCATATATTTAGAATAGGATTTTCTTATCTATATCAATCTAAAACATTAGAGGATCGCTATCTAAGAAAAATAATACATATCCCAGATGAAGAAAAGTCTAAATTGTTTCCTTATGAGACAGAAAGTATACAAAAACTAGTAAAAGCGGAATATATTAAGTCTTTAGATTTAATTAATCAGTTTACGAATTGGGATTTAAAATTTCAGTTACCTAATCAATTTAATATGAAATTGGATAAAATGTCTATGGCAGCATCATTAGAAGCGAGAGTTCCTTATTTGGATTATAAAATGGTAGAATTTGCATCAACGATTCCTTCAGAATTTAAGTTAAAGGGAAATATTGAAAAATATATTCTACGATTAGCTGTTAAAGATAAACTTCCTCCAGTAATAGTAAAGAGAAAGAAGGCTGGCTTTAATACGCCAGTTCATTATTGGATAAAAACAGGATTGAGAGAACTTTCAGGAAATATGTTAGACAATTTGAAAAAAAGGAAGAATCTGATAAATCCAAAATACATCAAATCAGTTAAGAGAAACCGGTTTTTAAAAACTTTTGAAAATAGAGCATGGAATTCAATTATGTTTGAATTATGGTATGAAACTTTTATTGAAAATGATGGATCTAAACCAATCATCCTATAGAGACGAATTTATCCTTTTAATATATCCTTAAACATTTCGCTTAATTTTTTCTTTCTTGAACTTCTTGGAATATTACCAGTACTTCTCAATTTGCATTTTTCTAGATATTCATCATAAGAAGAAATGAATTTTGCAGGAGATCCAGCATAAACAGTATTTGGTGGTATATTTCTCGTTACTACTGAACCTGCACCTACTACGCTATTTGGACCAATAATAACATTTGGTAAAAAAATTACACTATATCCTATGAAACAATTATCCCTAATAACTATAGGTCCAAATAAGGTCCCAATTTCTCTAAAATCTTTTGAGTTTAAAAAAATTCTTATAGCACCGTCGTGTGTAATGAAAGTATTATTTCCTGAAAGTACACAATCATTTCCAATTGATATTAAAAAAGGTTCAACCCCAAACCTACAGGGAGGATTAATATAACATCCTTTTCCAATTTTAACGCCCCATTTACGTGCTAGAGCAATTCTAAGGCTATTCCCTCCCATTCTAAATAAGATTTGATCGATAATATTGGACATGTTTTTTTAAATGAAATTATTTATATAAGATTTAATATAACTATGTGCCCATTCAATCAAGTTGATAAAAACAATATAGAATGAAATATTTCATTACATTAACTAGCATCTCGAACGATGTGTTCTCTGAGCTCATGGAGTTCTCCCAACATAGTTTTCATCAATTGCCTTTCAGCGGGAGCGGGAATCGCTAAATTCTTATTTTTATTTAGTATTTTTAACCTCTGGCTAAGAGATTTTTATGCAATATTAATTGGAGCTTGAATTTGGCAGTTAATGGTGAAACCTCAATACTTACAGACAAAGGTCTGTGTTTTACAACCTTGGTAGCCTTCTACATTTTAAACATTTTTTAGAGGTATTTCTTGGATAAAAAAATACTAAAATTAATATTTTAAGAAACCTCAAGAAATTTATACTAAATTTTTAAAAAAAATGTAATAATAACTCAAAACTCATATTTTATGAAAGTTTTATGTATCGGAGTTCATCCCGATGATATAGAATTTGGAATGGGTGCAACACTTGCAAAACACATCTCTTTAAATCATGAAGTGTTACCAATTATATTAACAGATGGAGAGAGAGATAAATTTAGAAATTATATGAGATCTGAGAAGAGAAGAGTAGAATCAATTAATGCATTTAAGATTTTAGGATATGAAAAGGAAATAATTTTTCTTAATCTACCAAAAGTTTGTGTTGATCAACCAACAATTCATATATTGGAAGAATTCGTAAATAGTTTTAAACCAGATCGTATTTACACTCATTCAAGAAATGACCGTCATCAAGATCATAGGAATTGTAGCTATGCCGTATTAAGTGCGGGAAGATATATTAATGAAATATTATTATTTGAAGTTTATTCTGTTTTCCCAGAATTTAGTCCAAATTATATGATTAATATTTCAAAAGAATTATTGGATTTAAAAATAAAAGCGAATATGCAATTTAAAAGTCAATTTAATAATACAGAATTAATTGCTAAAATGATTGAAGGATTAGCAATAAAAAATAGTTTTCTAACTTATGCATTACAAACTGAAGAGATTTATTATTCTGAAGCTTTTGAAATCGCAAAAATCGTAAAAGATAATGATCATGTCTAAACATTAGTAAAAACAAAATGATTATTATGGTAAATTGGATAATAAGAAAATTTAATGATAAAGATATCGAACATTTTTTAGATTGGAGAAAATTAGTAGCTAGAAGAGAAAAGACTAAGGAGTATTTTAAATGGGAATATTTCAAGGCCCCATGGGGTCCCGCAGAAACTTGGATTGCAGATTATGCTGGAAAAATTGTAGGACAATACTCTACACTAAGGTATGAAGTATTTTTCTTTGGACAAAAAATGATGGCATCTTTAAGCTTTGATACTGGCACACATCCTGATTTTAGAAGGCAAGGTATTTTTAAAACGATAGGAGATCATCATTTTAAAGAAGAAGGAAATCAGAATATTCATTTTTCAACTGGTTTTCCGAATGAAAATTTTTGGCCAGGTGGTAAAAAATTTGGTTGGGAAGGCTTATGCCCAGTTCCTTTGTATGTAATTAATAATTTTTCTAATATAAGTAAAAAAAAATCTAACCAATTTAAAATTAAAGAAATAAAAAGATTTGATAATGAATTTAAAGATTTTAGTGAAAAATTTAAAGATGATATCCCCATTTATTTAAACAGAACAAAAGAATATTTAAATTGGAGATTTGTTGAAAAACCAAATCTAGTTAATCCTAAATATCATTATGATTATTCAAAGTATAAAATTTATGATAAAACTGGTGAATTAATTTCATATTTAGTTACTAAGTTATATAAGGAAGAACATAAAATTACACTTCACTTAGTTGATTTTTTAACACCTAATAATGATATGCTGTTTGAAAAGATTCTAATATTTTTAGTTGAAACTGCAAACTCCTTAAAAGCAAATTCAATATCCTTATTTATAAATAAATATCATCCATTCTGCAAGTTCTTAGAAAACAATGGATTTCAATTTGTTGATACTAATCGTGTTTTTATCGTAAGGAATAATAACGACTATTTAGATAAAGAATTACTATTTAAAGTAGAAAATCATTATATTACTATGGGAGATTCGGATGTTATCTGAATATATTTAAAATTTTTTATTTTTCTAATAAAAATCGTTTTATATCTTGTAATTAAAATTATCAGTTTTTAACAAAAAGAGTTTATAAGGATTTCATTATTTCTATTGATAATTAACCATAAGCTAGTGTTCTTAAACTATAAAAGAACCCGATAAATAGAAGTAATATGACAAAAATCATTTGCAAAATTTTGTTCTTTTTCATAAAATTTCTAAAAGAGGTACCTTCTACTATTATTAAATTAAAAAAAATAAAATAAGAAAAAAATCTAATGAACGCAAAAGGTCCTAAATAATAGTTTCCAACTAAAAAAAGAAAGCCAGTAGTTAAAGAAGAGCAAAAAATGGCTAAAAGATAATAATTTTGTAGATGATTTTTAATTTTATAATATTTTATTCCATAGATAAAGATTATTATATTAATTACAAAAATAGTTGAGTTTAAAATAAGTATAATTATTATATATAGTGTTATTTTTTTGGTAAAAAAGTCCCATTCTTCAAAAATATAAAAAAACAACTGATCATACATAAAAATACCACCATATATAATAATCAATAATAAGAATAGAAAGTACTTTTTAGAAATGACTTTTACAATTATTTTATGGAAAATTTTGCATATTTTACTTCCAAAATCTTTAATTCCTACAAGTATCTTTTTAAATTTAGTTAAAAACAGATAAAAAATTGAATAAAACAACAATACTCCGATTGAAATTAAAAAAATAAAAATAAAACTCATAGAAAAAGAATTTTGCAGATTTATTATAAAAAAAAATTTACTACTTGAATATATGTTAAAAATAAAATTATAGCCTATACTTTCTTTAGATAAAGTCTTGGACATATAGGCAGGTATCCAACCAAAAAATTCTAGTGTAAAATAAAAAATTAAAGACAAAAGTAATACGAAAAGTGCCCAAAACAGTGTATATTTTCGAAGCGTCTTAAACTTTGATATCTCATTTCTATTAATATTATTATATTTAATTGATATTTGAAAAATACTATATATTAACACCAAAATTAAAAAGTATACACACTCTTCTGTATGAGTTAAAGCCAAGAAAAAGAAGAAAAATGTTATAAAAATTATCTGTTTTTTATTAAATTCTTTTTCATTTGTAAAAAAATAGAATTCTACGACTAAAATAAAAAAAATATATGTCCCAAATAATCCAGTTGTTGCTGAATGTCCATATTTTATAAACTGGGGAGCGACAATTGCTATAATTGTTAAAACAAGAATTCTAGTATTTTTTGAATTTTCTGCTTTTTTATTTGAATACTTTTGAAAGATATAATAGAAGAAAAATGGAATTGATATAAAATATAAGGGATATATAAACCATAACACAGAAATTACATTAATTTGAGTAGCATTTACAAGAAGAATAGTGGTAAATAAGCTTGTTGAATATCTATAAGCAACGGTAAGATCAGGATTACCTTGAGTAAAACTATAATTATAAGCAGGCTTTATTCCAAAATTAAGATAATTTTGATAACTATCATATAGAAAATAGGAATCATGAGTAAAAAAATTCCCAATTTGAAGGTAAGGGAGTATCCATAACGTATATAGAAAAATAGATATAGAAAGAAGTATAAGATATTTATTTTTATTAAAGAAAATTATATACACTAAACTTATTATTACGATTGAAAGAAAAATATAAAAAATTGATGGAACTCTAAAAAAAAAAAGAAAATTTGTACGATAAGATACATAAACTGTATCAAAACTATTGTTTGAAACAGCACTATAATATGTTGATAGACATAAAAATATTATTGATAGAAAAAAAATTATATAGCTAATTAAAGATCTCAAATCATAATTCTTAAAAATCTTATGAAAATTAATACTATGAAAATAATTTTGAACTTTATGAGTGTTTATGTCAATTGGACGTTTTTTTAATAAAATTAGTTCGTTTATGGCGATTAAGGTTAAGTTTAGGATTTGAAGTGATGCGATTAACATAACAGAATCAAAAATGAACCCTGTATCTTCAGTCAAAACTGTCAAATCAAAGAGAAAAAGATAACTAAAAAACATAAAAATATTTCCTATAGCAAGACTTAAAATTGTGATATATCCTAATTTTTGGATAATTGTAGATTGGGGTTTAAAAATTTTCAAGAGATTATAACCAGGTATCACTAGTATACAAAAAATCCCTAAAATTAAGTTAATTGGCTGGATAGTGATTGAAAATAGAGTTATGATTAAATATATTAAAATTACCAACAATTCTATAATTATTGTTGTTCTAATTCTTCTCATTAAAGAACCTAATTAAAAAAGATTTTAATATTTTTTCAATTAACTTTCTGAATGTTCCAATTAATATTTCTATTAAATAAAACAACACTTCGAAAATTCTTGATTTAAAAGATAAAAATTAATTATTAAAATCATACAATTGATTTTTTTCATATTAATAGAATGCAAAATTAATTGAATTTTTTATAAAAACAGCACGTAAATATACAATCTATTTTTTTTTAAATGATTTCGTTATAAACTTTATCTGTAATATTAGCAATTCTTTCCCAAGTATAATTCTTAGCGACATGTTGGTACCCCTTTAATCCCATTTCTTTTTCTAATTTTTCATTACTTAGTATCTTTAAAACCGCATTTTTTAATTCAGAAAGATTATCTGGTTGAGTTAAGATTCCAGTTTCACCATTCTTTACTAATTCAGGAGCGGGCCCCCTGTTAGCAGAAATTACAGGGCATTTTGCGGCTCCAGCTTCTATTAATGGAATTCCAAATCCGTCTGAATTATTAATTGGAAAGACAATAACATTAGCAACTTGATAAGCACCTAAAATATCTTCTCTAGTTGGAGATGTAGCGATATTAACATGTTTACTTAAATTCATTTTTTTAACCATATTTCTTAATTTTAATTCATACTCTTTATCATCACTTTGACCAATCAACCATAATCTAGCATTATCAATTTCTTTTATAACTTCAATTAATATTAATATTAGATCCTCTAAATTCCTATAATCGCTAAGTAGTCTTCCAACATATAAAATCATTTTATCATTTAAGTTTATGTTGTATTTTTTAATGAAATTTTCACGAAAAGTAATATTTGAAAAATTTTCAAGATTAATTCCATGTGGGATGACCCTAATCTTTTCTTCTGGTACATTAAATTTCAATGTCCACATTTTTTCATGTTTGGAGTGCACAATAAATCGGTCCACAGCTTTAAGAATGTATTTCTTAAAAAGCATATCGTAAATCTTCAATCTATTTGATTCTCTCTTTTTGTTCTCAAAATTATTTAATAGAGATATATTCCTAAGCGTTCCATGAGCGCTAAAAACTAAAGATTTATTTCTTAATCTTGATAATCCTGCTGCGACAATAGTCTGAAAAGTTCTTAGTGAATGAACGTGTATAAGATCATAATTATATTTATAAAAAGCAAAAGGAAGTGTTGGGGTTATTAATAAATGAGATTGTCCTAATCGGTATCTAATAGGAAATCTATGTATTTTAACATCATCTATAACCTCAAACTTAGGCAATTCTTTGGAAATCAAATCGTTTGTTAAAATATTAGTTGTAAAAATCCTCACTTCATGACCTAAAGCTATCTGTTGCTTCGAAAGATTAACAGAATGAACTACGGGACCTCCATAACCATATGCAGGAGCGTAAAAAGGGACAACTCTTAAAATTTTAAGCATTAGTTTTTTAATTCCAAGTGAATCGTATAATATTGATAAATATTAATAACTGATATAATTTTTGTTTACAAGAATTTAGAAAATATATTATATTTATCAAGAATCAGTCAACCAATAAAAAATATACATAAATTATATAATATGCTAAAAAGAATTTGAATTCCTATTAGAGCATAAATAATTTATCTTTTTATCGATTTTAGGGTATAATTTCTGGTAAAGTGTAATATTAATGTTTTTATTTTTTGAATAATTAAAAACTTTAATGAAATTAAATAGAGGATATTTACTCATTGAGTTATTTTTCCTCTTTATTTACTTTTTTTTAGTTCTATTTTCAATTATTCTCCAACCTGTTAATTTAATTCTTGGCTTTTTTTTTGTTTTTATTTTGCCTGGATATAACTTGATAAGCATATTAAAACCAGAATATCAGTTCTCAGAAAAGTTAGGCTATATGATTGTATTAAGCCTTGCTCTTGAAAGTACTTTGATGTTATTTAATTATACAGTATTTTATAATTTTGAATCTTTTCCAGAATCTAATACAAGAGGTTTTATTTTTAACCCAATCATATTGATATCAACAATTCTATCCATTAATTTGATTTTAATTTTAATAAAAATAAGAAAAAATTATAAGATCAAGCAAAATAATGATTTTAAGCAAAAAAAAAAAATTATAAATTTAAAATCAATAAAAAGACGAATTAATCCTAAAAATTTGATTATAATTACAAGTCTTTTTATATCTTTAATTTTATTGTGTGTCTCAACAATATTTAGTGATGTGCCAAATAATGAATATTTAAATAATTATGTTGAATATAGAACGAATTTTACCTTCTTTTTAAGGGTTCCCTTAATATTTTATTTTTTCTTAATTATTTCTATACTATGTTTAACGTATATTATTTTTTCCGTAAAGAATAGCTATATTATACTTACATGCATATCTATTTTTTTATATTGTCTTTGGATACTCCCCTACCTTCAAATTGGGAATTATTTTAATCATGATTCTTTTTTGTTATTAACACAATATGAAACTTACCTTGATTACGGGCTTATAAGTGCAGGAAGATTTAATCTTATTGTATATGATTTTGATGCATTAAGATATTCAACCGGTCTGTTCTCAGCAATTCTTTTAACAAGTGCTACAAGTATGGAAATAAATTTTGTGCTTTGGTATTTATTCCCTTTATTTTATATTTTTCTTCCATTCTTTTTCTATTCAGTTCTTAAAAAATATTCAAAGGAGAAACATAACAATGAAATTATTCAAATTATATTTGTAATTTTCATGTTATTTACACCACTTATTTTAAAATATGGACATAGTATAAGTACAGGAGTCTTTGGATTAATTGTTTTCCTCATTCTTATTGTGGAATTTTATAATTTAATGCAAGAAAATAATTTTAATCTTAAAAATTCTTTCCTCATTGTCCTACTATACTTTTTTTTAAGTTTAACTCATACCGAAGAATGTATTTATTTTCTGGTTTTATTTTTTCTTTATAGTATTTATTATTTTTTCTTTGAAATTCAGAAAATAAAAGGCGATCATTCTTCCCATTCAATTAATGAAAATAATAGTCTAAAAGAGGGATTATTGATTTTAGGACAAGCTATTGATAGAAAAATGAAGGAAGATCGACTTAAGAAGAGATTTATTAAAATTGTATTACTTTTAATAATTTTAAGTTTAATTTTTTACTTAACATTAATATTTTTTGGTTATTTTAATTTTTATTTTAAAAGGTTTTTAGGATTTTTTGATTTTCTTAATTCCTTTTACAATCAAATTATAAATACTCAAATTAAAATTCCTTTAATTTTTAGGGGAAATTTATCAATCAGCTTGTTTTTTATAATATTTATTTTCTTAGGAATAATTTTAATATATATTATTTTATATCTCTGTTTCTTTGAGAAGTATCATATCATATCCCGAATATTTAATTTTTCATTGAAAATATTTAAAAAAATCTATTATGCCGCAAAAATAATGATATCAAAGAAAAGTTTTCATATTATTTTGTTAAGTTCACTATTTATTATATTTCTTATAATTGATTTTAAAATATTAGGATCTGTTGAGAAGAGAAATCTTGTTTTAACAATAATTACTTTAACATTAAGTTATTCAACTATGCTTTTCCAAATATTTTTATTTTTGAAAGGAATTCTTTTTTATCAAATAGAAAATGATAAACAAAACTTTTATCTCTTAGTAATTATATCATCATCAATTAGTATAGGTATTCTATTGATCTCTAATTTATGGTTAACTCTTTATATTTTACATACTAGATTTTTTGTTATTTTAGTATTTTGTAATTCAATAATTATAATAGAATCATATTCTAAAGAATATATAAATAGGAACAATATTTATTTAAAATTTCTAACAATTATAATTCTATTTCTGGGGGTATTCTATAGTTTAAGGACATTATCCTATGGTTAGAGTAAATTCTTTTTTTATCAATGGAAACTTGAAATTATATAATGTAATCCTCTTAAATTTTTAGTTAATGATTAGAAGAAATATAATAATCTTATTAGATTTTTATCCATAGTATATGTAAAGGTTAAAGTATAGTTAAAAAAAAAATTAAATTATTTAAAAAAATTAGTCATTATATTCTAATTAATTATTTTTGGATGTTTTTTGACATCTAAATTTATTTTAGATTTACTAAATAATTAAAGGTAGATAAAAAGTGAAAGATATAGTTTTTAATTTTAAAAATGATAAATTTAAAGCGTTAATTAATAGAATAACTCCACAGGAATATATTTTAATATGCATACCATTTATGATTTCACTTGATTCTACTAAAGGATTAAGTTATAACCCATATGGATTCATTTTTTTGGGTTTGAGCCTAATTGTTATTTTAGGAATTATGTTTTTAGTTGGAATTAGATGGAGAATTATCTATTTTTGTATTTTATTGTTTTTTGCAATTTTTTTAATAATCTTCATAGGCGTGCCCTGGGAATATTCTGCAAAGGTAGATAGAGATTCAGCTATTCGAGTAGGTATAGAAGCTATATTAAATGGAGAAAATCCGTATAAAGCACAAACTCATTTAGGAAATTTACCAACACCCCTCCCATTTACATTTATTCTATATCTACCCATCTATTTATTGACAGGGGGTTATACATTTTATATGAATATCATTATAATAACAATTTTCTCTATTTTATTATTTTATAAGTTTGCAGATTCAAAAAAGAATTATTTAATACTTCCAATTCTGTCTTTTATTATATTTTCTGATTATTATTTATTTGAAACTGGAATGAATAGTGATATTGTTAATATAGGATTAATTTTTTGTATGATGCTTTTTTTAATTCCCGATAATATCCCTGAACAAAAAATAACACTAAAATATTTAAAACTAATTCCACAAAAGCCAAATAAAATTAATAGGAGCGTAATAATATTTGCTATACTTTTTGGGTGTTTATTAGCGATGAGAATATTTTTTTGGCTTATTGGGATAATTGTATTATTATACATATTAAAAATATATGGACTAAAAAATACGATTTTTTTATCCTTAATAACTGTTACTGTGTTTTTAATATGGATATTACCATTTATGTTCCAAGATATTCATTATTTTATATTTAAAAATCCTTTAAGTCATAATTCTAATAAATTTAGTCAGTGGCGTCCATATAATTCTGTAGAACCATTTGGATATTTTATTTTAGATTTATTAAATAATTTTTTTAATTATGGGAATTTAAATGGAATAATTATTTCTCTACTTATTATTATTATTTCTTTTATCTTAGGTTTAATAAAATTTGAAAACAAATTTCATTTATTATTAATTATTTCAATCTGCTTGTTTATATTTTTATTTTTTCTCTTTCATGCCTATCAATATACTACTATCAGAGCTTATCTAAGTATAGCTTCAATCCCATTTACATTTACTTTCTTATATGTTAATTTTGAAGAAATTAAAAAGAGTACTTTATTATCAGCAGAAGATGATAATAATCACATAGAATGAATGAGAACTCAAAATAATCAAAAAACTATCTGATTCTGTAATAATGATTAAACTCCTATATTGATATGGTTATTGAAAAATGAATGTATTTAAAATAGTTAAGGAGAACCTATATTTAATAATTCCCGCTTTATGTGTAGCTTTTTGGGCGTTTTATTATTT
>SDBT01013404.1_pt1 | contig 13133 bp, 13 predicted proteins | sample 2277101 | NCBI WGS metagenome assembly SDBT01 (sample SAMN10404973, study PRJNA504765) | marine sediment metagenome | isolation source: marine sediment core GS10_PC15, 103 cmbsf | place: Arctic Ocean: Southern Knipovich Ridge | collected 2010 | reverse complement strand
GTACCTGCTCATTTTGCCTATTTATCCAATAATACACGGGCTTACCATTAATTATGTTTGAGGTATCAATATTCTGCATGAAATCAGAAAGTTTCTCACCATCAACAGATAAACTATCATAAACACTATCTTGAATGATATTATTTGTTAATGTATTCTGTGAGGAAGTATCAATTTCAATTCCATAAGGATTACTCAATATAGTGTTACTTGATAGAACATTATTAAATGAGTGAATAATTCTAATTCCAATATAATTTTGAGAGAGATATACATTTTCTATTCTTGAATTGTTTGAATTGACAACTAGCACTCCTTCACCATTGTTAAATAATGATAAGTCCTTCACAATAATATTTGTACTATTAATGATTCCTACATAACCGGCATCGCTAGGCACTTGTTTATCGTGCTGATTCATCCAATAGTATATGGGTTTTCCATTTATCGTATTTGATGTGTCAATATTTTGAATAAAATCATCGTATTCACCAGTAGCCCACCAGTACCAGTAGCCGGAAACCGTGAATCCATTGTTTAACATTGCATTTCTGCTTAAGGTACTATTATAAGAAGAAAAGAGGGAAATACCATAAAAGTTTGAATTAGCAGTATTCTCAATTATTGTAGTGTTACTCGAATGTTCTATATGAATTCCACGATAAACATTGTTCGATGCATCATTGTTTCTCAACTCATTATTGTTGGAACGAGTTAAATTAATTCCATGATAACCATTGTTCGATGCATTATTGTTTCTCAACTCATTATTGTGGGAACCAGATAAATGAATTCCATAATTTTCATTGTTCAATGCATTGTTTCCCAAAATCGTGTTATTATCGCTAGCGTCCAAATATATCCCATATCTGTTGTTATTTGAAAAGTTGTTATTGATTAATATACCATTGCTAACTGATTGTAGCTTAATACCGGTATCATTAAATGTACTTCCAGAATTATATACGGTACTATTTCTGATTATAAAATAATCATTTGAATTTTCAATTAGTATGCCGCTACCTGAACCACTTGCGTCGATGGTAACGTTTTCGATAACGTAAGGACTTCCCCACGAGCCATCTCCACCTTGAACCCAGTCAAGAGTGCTTGCGGCTAAAGACCAGTTATTATCAATATGTATAAAGGAAACGTCGTTCTCGTCCCAATACCCTGACTTTTTAGGCCTCTTTACCCCATCAACGTTGTAGTCTGGTTTCTTTTGACTTGTATAGGTTTGCGAAATAATTGAAGACGTTAAAAAAGAGATTAATAAGAAAGATAAGCCGAATAAAACTTTAATTCTACTTTTTTTATTTAACATTTTGAGATTGGTTTCTTTAATAGAAGAAAAACTTTCATTGGATTAACGGTAACAGTATACCAGATTTTTTCAAGATTTTTGAGTCTTCCCAAGTTTGATTCTTTGCAGTGTTAAATTTAATTGGAATCATCCTAATGCTAAGAAGAGCTATCAATATTACAAATAATGTTAACATTGAATATTTGTAACTTTGAGTTGTCAAAATTTTTCGCTTATTAAAATATAGTGAGATCTTACATAAATGTAAACTTTTGATGATAATACTGATAATTTTATTTAAAAAGTTTTCTAAAAAAAATTAGTAAATTGTTAAAAATTAAAACTATGGTTAAGTCAAATAGTTATAATTTCTGATTTTTTCTTTCTATTTTTCCTTTAATTTTTTAATTTATTTATCCGTTCCTTTTCCCAAGTTTAAAGTAATTATTAATGAGACTGAAAAACATATGCCGCTCAATTTCTTTTGGAAACTCTCCAATTAGAGTAATATTTGAGCTATCTAAAGAATATTAATTAACTACAACTTCTGATAAAAAACCATTTATAACTTATTACAAATAAATTATTAATTTCAGGAATTTTGTTTCTTTTTAATAACGTATCATCATTTGAAGGGTAAGGGTTAAAAAATGTCGTTAGATGATCTATTCAATTTCTTTAAGAAAAAAGGCGATTGAAAATAAATTCTCCTGCTCCATGTATCTTATATGCTAAAGTTCTTGGATCTGAATCAAGAATATTCTGAGTATAGTCGTCTATTTTTGTTTCAATATCACGAGGTACATTTGAAAATACCCAGATTCGCTTTGATAATCGATAACAATAATTTTCCTCCTCTAAAAATTTGAATAACATTTTTAATTGAGTGCGTGTTAATTTCCATTTTTTTAAATAATCATCGTTAGGAATATAATTTATCCATATAAGATTCTTAATGTTTTTTAAGACCATTAATGTAGGAACAACATCAAAATCATTGAATTTAGTGAAAGATTTAAAGCTCTTTAATAATTAAATCATAATTACATTATTTATCTTTTCAGAATCAATTCACTATTCAAGCTTCTTTAAAAAAAATATTCAACAGATTTATTTGTTTTTCCTCTTACAATATTAATAACTATCATTATTTCTTTAACTATACTTTTAAAGATTTGATGAGATTAAAATAGAAAAATTAAGAATTATTATGGGGCATTCCGAAATAGTACTATTCGCAAGTTATGCTACTAAAGACGCTGAAGTATTCAAGATTAGCGAAATTGCTAAAAGTCTTACCGTATATGATGAAATCGACAAAGTTCTTTATTGGCAGGAAGATGCTGGAGGAAGTATTATAGAATATATGGAAAATAATCTAAAAAAATGTGATATTATGCTTTTATTTTGTTCTCCGAATTCGTTAAATTCTTCTGCTGTGAAAGAAGAGTATGAAACAGCAAAATATATGGGAAAACCCATTATTCCAATATTCAATAATATAGATGATGTTCCTATCTTAGTAAAAAAAGAAATTGGGATTAAGTTTGATTTTTTCGATTTTCAAAAAAATATTCAAGGAATTTTCAAAAAAATATTGAAAAAACTTAAAAAAGAAGATGGAAAGGAACCTTCTAAACCCTTAGAAATCTCAAAAGGTCGAAAAAAGTGCGATTATCTCATTAATTTAGGTAAAAGATACTTTGATTCCAAGAATTACCAAGAAGCCTTGATGAATCTTCAAAAAGCGCAAAAAATATGTGATGGGGAATTATTTGACTCCGAATTGATTATTGAGATTGACGGTCTATTAAGGCAAGTCGAGGATAAAATGAATAAGGAAGCCGAAGAAAAGGCAAGAAAAGAGGAAGCTGAAAAGAAGGCAAGAAAAGAGGAAGCTGAAAAGAAGGCAAGAAAAGAGGAAGCTGAAAAGAAAGCAAAAAAAGAAGCAGAAGAAAAGGCGAAAAAGATAGTACCATTTAAAGACGCCAAAATCCCTCAATTCGAGGCGGATATACTTCAAGAGCTTGAAAATCAGTTGGGAAAACAATTTTCCTTAGTTAATAAAGTTGAATGGGATACTAAAATGGGTTTTTCCGTCGAAAATCAACGAATTACTGGAATTGGATTTTATAAATGTGGTATATCGACTCTCCCAGAGTCAATAGGCAGCCTATCCTCACTTCAAACACTAAATTTATGGGGTAATGAGTTAACGACTCTCCCGGAGTCAATATCAAACCTTAAATCACTCAAATATCTTAATTTAAGTGGTAATCAGTTTTCGACTCTCCCAGAGTCAATAGGAAACTTAAAATCGCTTCAAACACTAGATTTGCCTAGTAATCAGTTAACGACTCTCCCAGAGTCAATAGGAAACATCTCCTCACTTCAAGAGCTAAATTTGGGGGGTAATCAGTTAACGACTCTCCCAGAGTCAATAGGTCAACTCTCCTCATTGCAAACACTATGGGTAGATAGTAATCAGTTAACGACTCTCCCAGAGTCAATAGGCAGCCTATCCTCACTTCAAACACTAAATTTATGGGGTAATGAGTTAACGACTCTCCCAGAGTCAATATCTAACCTTTCCTCACTCCAAAAACTATATTTGAGTTTTAATCAGTTTACGACTCTCCCAGAGTCAATATCGAACCTTAAATCTCTCGAAACACTATATTTACATAATAATCAGTTATCGACTCTCCCGGAGTCAATATCAAACATTAGATCACTCACATATCTTAATTTAAGTAGTAATCAGTTTTCGACTCTCCCAGAGTCGATAGGGAATTTAAAATCACTAAAAGAATTAAATTTAAGTGAAAATTCTTTAGATAAAAAAGCTGAGCGCATCCTAAAGCAACTGGAAAAAAGTGGTGTAAGCGTTTCCAAATAATTTACTCTTATTTTTTTCTCGTGATTAATTGGAAATTTCTTGAAATTTGCCAAATTTTAAAATTCTACCCGCAATTATTAAACCCACCCTGAATTAAAAACCAAGGGAGTTAAAAAAAATGAATATTGAAATTGTACATAAATTATTAGACGAAGTAAGGCATTTATGTGCCGAAGAAGGGCTTGCCCCTTCCACCACCTTAAAAAAGATCCGCTTTTTGGAAAAAATTTTTTAAGGGGATAAGCGCCGTTTCCGTGAAGGAAATTAACGACTGGATAAATTCTTATGTGAGCGAACGAACGGGCAGAACGTTAGGACCTCACGGGAAGAATAACTATATTATTGCCATCAAGTGGATTCTGATGCGCAGCAAGTTGGTCAAGCTATCGCTGAATGAGATGACAAAATTAAAGCGATTCAAGGCAGAGAACAAGGGACGCTATGTTGATGAGGATTCATTCTTTAGAATCTTGAGCTACGCTCCTAGCGCTGCCTACGAACTTGCGTATTTACTAATGTACGAGACGGGCATCAGACCGCACGAATTATTGTCCTTAACGGTGGAACATGTTGAGGAACGAAAGGATAACTTAGTATTGGTCAATATTCCAGACGAAAATCCCGAAACCCCTTCAGGAAGAAATAAAACGGGTGGTAGGACCATAGTAATACATGAGAATGCCAAGCAATTGTTAAAACTTCAAAAAAGGATAAAGAATACGGTTTCTACGGAGTTTCAGTCAAGAGCTCGACGATTGTTTCCTTTCAAGCACGGGATATTTTCGATAATGTTTACTCGCATGAAAAGGAAACAGCGTAAGGAATCGACGAACCCAGAGAGAAATTTTAAAGGGCGTTTATACGATCTTAGACATTCCGCCATCACGAACCTGTATCTCAAGGGATTGACTGACCAAGAAGTGAGGAAATTGGTAGGATGGACGCCCTCTTCTAAGATGCCTGATGTCTACGTGCACGTTCATATCAACCACATAATCAATTCTTACTACAAGAACGACGCGTTAACCGTCCGAATATCGACCTAAAAGGCTAAAATCGACAGATATAAAAACAGTTCCTTGAAAGGGAAGGCATCATTAGCGGACGCTATCGAGATTTTTTCATCTTTCCTATTGTTTCGTTTCTTTCAGGGCAATTTTTTCGCAAAAAAGAATGTTATTTCCCATCAACCAACCTATTTAATAATTGTTACTCCTCTTTTTTCCAAGATCTTTATTGACTCTGGGAGAGTCGTTAACTTATTATCATACAAATATAGTGTTTGGAGTGATTTTAGACTCGCTATTGACTTCGGGAGAGTCGTTAACTTATTCCACCTTACATCTAGTGTTTGGAGTGATTCTAGCTTTGTTACTGACTCTGGGAGAGTCGTTAACTTATTCCTCCGAAAGTTGAAAATATTAACTTGGCTTTTTATACTTTTGTAGGATTAGGATATTATGTGATCGGGATTGCTGATAAATCTTTAAGATACTATATTGATAACCCTGATTGGTATGAAAGCAAATATATCACTTCTAATTACTTTACTGAATTTAATTACGCGGACCCAGAAATTGTTGATTTGTCCTATAGACTTAAATGTTTTATAATAACTAATGATAAATATAAACAATATATTGGAACGCTATTGGAAGACTGGTTGAACAAGATATTAATTCCCTTAAAATAATTGACGGCAAATTTAATTTGGTCCCTAAAAAAAGCCTTTTCAAATAAATTTCCCTTTTTTTTTTTAAATTTTATAACATCCTCTTGGATACTCCACTAGTATTACCTATAAACTGAAAATAGTCCATAAGGGCTTGATAACATATCTCTACTATAGCAAAGTTATACATTTATTTTTAAAAAATGATTTTTAAATCTTAAACAACTTTTTATAATTGATAATAAAATTAATTTAGCTTTCAGGTAATGCTTTATTAAGCAATATATTTTTTACTTTATGTATTAAATAATTTAACCTTATTATTTGTCATACCCGTCCATTCTGAGCCAACAATTAACTCCCTTCTTTTTCAATTTCTTTTTCAATTTCTTTAACATATTCTTAGCACTTGAATCCAAATGATTGTTTGGGATGCGTAAATTATTTAAGGAGCTCAAGTTATTTAAGGTCTCTGGGAGAGTTGTTAACTGATTATTAGCTAAATATAGATCTCTGAGTATTGGAAGATCTCCTATGGATTCCGGAAGAGTTGTTAACTGATTTGTTATGAACTCATGCCGGAGCTTCTTGAATTCCGTCTTAAATTGTCCCATAATTCGATAAATTATTGCCTCTTCAAAAAATTCAATCATCTTCTCTAAGAAATCATTGCTTTCGCTTAATCGTTTTAAATTATTTCCAATTTCAAGAATAGATGTAGTACGATAAGTTTCGTCTAAAAAAATACAAAGATAAAATCCGGTCTTAAAAACTGCTTTTGAATATTCCTTCATTGAGTTTGATTGGTCTACGGTTATTGGATAGTAGTAATAACACCATTTCGGGAAACTCCGTAAATACCAATAGAGATGGTGGGATACAAATACAGTATGGTAATAGTAACACCATTACGGGAAACACCGCAAACCACAACTCAAATGGGATATCTTTATATGGGAGTCATAATAACTTAGTTTCGGGAAACTCCGCAAAGAATAATAATCACAAAGGGATAAATATATATTTGAGTAATAATAACACAATTTCGGGAAATATCGCAAGTAACAGCCTTAGAGGGATAGCTTTATACAATAGTAATGATAACACGATTTCGGGAAATACAATCATGAATAATAATGAAATGGGTATCTATATAGAACAATCTAAATGTAATCAAATGGTAGTCATTGTGCCTTTTATGACGATCAGAAGATCTATTTTGATGGGTTAATAAAATTCATCAAAGACGTAAATCAAGGAACATTTGCCACCAAGTAATCATAGATTATGATGGAATTTTAACATTATGAGACCGAATTCAGTTAAATGTAAGTATAATCTTCAATTCTGAAAAAACAGATGGTAAATATTCACTTAAATGATTTATAAATAAATACTAAATGATTAGTCATTTTATATATAAATCTACTAACCATTTTTTTCATTTATTTTTTTAATAAGTTTATAACCTCTAAACTTACATTTAAATTTTTTTTTTTAAATGTTTTTGGAGTTGATAGATGCTTTTTTAGATGATGATTCAGATTCTTTATACATTATCTCACGTAGTTATGGTAAAACTCTGGAAGAGTGGGTTCTTAGGGGTGATTTACCTTGGTTCTTCACTGATGACCAAATAGAGGGAAGAAAAGAGGTCTGGAGTCTATTTAGCGCTCTTTTAGATGGAGTGGATGCGCTTCATAATATGAAACTACTTCATAGAAATATTAATCCTAGTTCTGTCTACTATTCTGAAGAGAGTGATGAAAAAAAATTCGTGCTGGGTGGGATTATTTATCCAATTAACAATGCTCGCCAACGCTATTTTCATGTCGAAATCGATTTTAAACACACGTTGAATTAGAGAGGGCATCAATCCCTCCATATAGTGTTGTCTTGCCCTACGTTTGTAATTTTCGTGATAATTTCCGAATTTTGGCGCGATTTTTGAATAATCTGGCTTAATTTCTCCGCACCTGGGACACCGCTTCCGATGAATGTAAAACTCATGTCTTCCAAGCCCTTTATCTAAGATCGCAATTCTGGGATTAATTCCATTATTTATCAATCGAGATCCACATCTAAGACAATGTGTTTCTTTAATGTAAATCATTCCATTCCTTTCCATTCTTAAGGTATAACTATGGAAAGATATATATAACTTAGCAGAGAAGGGAAAGCCAGAGCATTTTCTTGGTTCAATCGTATTTATATCTGAAAGTGAACACCTACCGGGTGCAATAGACAGGATTTTACTTATAGATGGACAACAGAGGATTACTTCAATATTATTATTATTACATGTTCTTGGTAAAGTAATTGAAGAGCAAGGGCTAACATTTATTACAAAGGAAAAGCTCTACAATTATTACATCTTTAATCAAAATGAATCTGGTGAGCTAAGGTATAAATTAATTTTAGTTAAAAAAGATAATGAAGCTTTCAGAAACATTTTAAATGATGTTGAAGTTTTAGAAGAGCAAAATGGTTCCAATTTAAGAAATGCTTATGATTTTTTTTACAATGCTATTATTAAAGCAAAAATTGACCTAGAAAAAATTTTTAATTGTATTCAAAAGTTAAATATTGTCATTATTGCTTTAAAACAAGGGATAGACAAGCCATAAATGATTTTTGAAAGCTTAAATTCAACTGGTTTAGATTTAACTCAGACTGATCTCATACGAAATTATATCTTGATGGATTTAAAAATTGTTGAACAAGAAAAATTGTATAATTCATATTGGTTTCCTATGGAAATAAATTTTCAAGAAGATCCAACAAAATTTGACCGCTTTTTTAGAGATTACCTAACCTTAAAGACATTATCGATTCCAAAACTAAATGAAATCTATTCTGATTTTAAGGAATTTACTGAGGATGATTTCACATTTAAAAATGATATGATTCAGGAATTAGCAGTGGATCTACTAAAATTTTCAAATTATTATGCCAAAATGGTATTTTTAAAAGAAAAAGATAAAGATTTGAGAAATAAATTTGAATCTTTAAATCAAATAGAAGTTAAAGTTGTTAATCCTTTTTTGTTGAATTTATATGACGATTATGAAAATAAGATCATTACAAAAGATGATTTCTTAACAGTTCTTACCTATATAGAGAGTTATGTATTTAGAAGATCAATTTGTGGTGTTCCTACTAATTCTCTAAATAAAACGTTCTTGATGATGATTCAAGAGATTGATAAGAAAAATATTATTGAATCTAGCAATATCCTTCTAACAAAGTGGAAAAAATACAGGAGATTTCCAAATAATACTGAATTCAAAAATGAACTCTTAATAAAAGATGTTTATGGATTTCGGAATAGTAAATATCTATTAGATAAATTAGAAAATTTTAACAGAAAAGAGAAAGTGAATGTTGATGGATACACTACTGAGCATATAATGCCCCAAAAAGAAAAACTAACTAAAGAATGGAAAAAAGAATTAGGTGCAAATTGGGAAGAGATTCATGAAAAATATCTTCATGTCTTAGGGAATTTAACAATAACAGGGTATAATTCAGAATTAGGTTATAAACCATTCTTAGAAAAAAGAGATATGGAAGGAGGTTTCAGAGAAGCTCCTTTTAAATTAAATAATATGATAAGAGATTTAGATAATTGGGACGACATAGAAATCAATAAAAGAGGGACGATTCTAGCTGATCTCGCAACTAAAGTTTGGCCATATCCAGAAATTCCTGAGGAAATTCTAGAGAAATACCAAGCAAAAGGTGCAGATGAGGCGGATGATGAAGCTGATATAAAAACAGATTATGTTAGTGAAGAATATTGGAAAAAGAGAGCTTCACAAAAATCATTGGGAATAACGAATAAATTTACTGAATTAGCATTTAAATTCGATAAAAATCTAGCAATAACTCATAATAAAAACCATATTGCCATAAAAACTTCAAAAAGAAATTTTATCTGGTTTTATCCTAGAATGGGAAATTATAATTATATTGGGATTAAAATTTCTTTAAACTCAAAGTTCTTAGAATATTGTTCTGAAAAACTCTCAATTCCTATATTAAAAAGTGAAAAATGAAGTGATGAATTAGTTATCCGTTCAAAATCAAATTTTTTCAGAGATCTCATTGTGGCAGGTCCTCCAATACCGATAGGTGTCTTGTATCCCTCAAATAACTCAAAGAGCTCATACCACCAATTTCTAAATGTTAACAAATTAGGTTCGCATCCACTTAATGTTAAAATATCTTTTGATCCCTTGTGATGTTTTACCACAGCCTCATAAACTTCTTTTGGTGTTACTAAAGGTGGCGTGTTTTTACTATCAAATAATGCTGATGTCAAACAAAAATTACATCTTTCTGGACACCCCAACTTTGTAACAAGGTAAGCCCATTCGACTCCTTTCAATGCAGATTGATTGCTTGAGCTTAAATTTACTTTATAAGGTCTATCAATATCTTCTCCAAACAAATTTCTCAAAGATTTTACTCCATCACCTAAAAAAACATAAGGAAATAATAATGGAAAAGAAAGTAATTGTAAAAGCATAAGGAAATAATAATGGAAAAGAAAGTAATTGTAAAATATATCCTAATTCAACAGAATAAATTGAAGTAACTCCGTACTCACTGTCAATAACATGTAAGTAAGGAAAATAAAGACCTTGCGGAAACAAATACATTATTGGAAATATAATAGTATAGAACAATACCAGTAAAAGTACGGCCCCATTAATATACGCATATCGTAAATGTTTACCTAGAGCAGAAGTCTCCTCGATATCAATAAAAAGTACAGTATATGTAGAAAGGATGGCTACGCCTATTAGCATTAAATTTAGAATTAAAGGAATTGAAGTATCTTCTATACCAATATCCACATTCGATAGTCCTGAGATTGATTGTTTCCAGCCATCAAAGAGATTAAACGTTGATAACACAATGGTTTCATTATTAAAACGAATTCTATATGAATACCAATCAAAGAATAGAGAAAATAGTATTAAGATAATTCCTATAATATAAAAGCCTTTAAATACTCTGATATTTTTGCTCGTCACTTCAATCCTCCAGGAAAAAACTATATTTGCCTGTACTATTATCACCTGAATTCCTATCTTTCATACTTTTATCCTCAACTTTATCGTCATGCGTATAATTTTCTTCAAAAAGTTTAGCATTCTTAACTTTTTTTTCAATTAGTTTTTCATGAAGATAATTCTGAACATTTTCCTGTTCAATTTGATCCACAATCTTCGACTTATTATCTTTTTCTAAACACTCATATGCAAATTGCTCCATCAGTGTAGGAGATAATTGCTCACTAATTAAAACAAGGCTTGTATCGTCTAATTTTAACTTCCGTTTATAATAAGGCATGGAAAAGTCTTGGCGAATTTTACGTATTTTTGTATAGTATGAAATATACAAATACCCGAACATGATAGCATACACGAAATAAGCTCCATAGATACCGTTAATAAAGACTTGTAAGAAGGAATATCCTTGAAATAGAAAAATCGAAAGAAAGACAAGACCTAATCCAATGAATGGAACAGAAAGTTTTCTTAAATTGTTCATAAAAGTAGTAGCTGCTTTTTCTTTTAATTTAATCGAATTTTTTTGCTCAATGTGAGTCTCGACAATAGGAATTTTACGTTCTAAATAACTAAGTAAGTTAGAAAAACTGGAAATATCAACAACGTGAATATTATTATTTTGCTGATATGGAAAAGGAAGGCTTTTTTCCGTAAAACCAACACGATTTTTTGTGACTATGAGGGGTTCAATTAAGAAATTAAATTGCCGAGGTCCTGAATGAAAAAATAAGTTTTTATGAGTCAGTGTTTTTTCTAATGATAAATTCAGTTTAAAATATTTGTTGAGAAAGGAAAGGAAATTTCCTTCATTTGTAATATCATCTGATAGGTTTTCATAGGCACGAGTTAAAATTCTCGCATATCGTTGTAGATTCTCATAATTTTTTTTCCTTTGATTCTGATTAACTGGTTTATAATCTATTTTATTCTCAGAAACTATTAATGATCCTTTAAAAGTACAGACCTTTATAGGAACTATACATATTGTCTCTAAAAATTCATTAATTTGAATTGTTTTAAGAGCTAAAATATTGATTTTTGTATATACATCTTTTAATTGTTGAACTCTATTTAGTATTAAAAAATCATTAGCTCTTAATTCTTTTCGAATATTATCTGAAAGATTTTCTACTTCTGCATGGCTCAATACCTCACTAATCTCTGATGTTTCCCTTACTTTAGGTAGTGCTACCTCTGATTTGAGAATTTCCTTTGTTGAAATTGTTTCAGGTCTAAAGTTGAAATCCTCAAGTTCTTGGTTATCATCATACTCAACATCATCTGAAATATCTTCAAATTCTTCTATGTCTAAACTTGACGAGAACGTTTCTTTTCCATTTAACGGAGTTTGCCATTCTTCTGCCTGTGTTTCATTAAGCTTATTACCAGACCAAGTATCTTTTTCTTTTTCTGAAGGAGCTTCCTCACCTTCAGTTGGTATATCTTCCACATTAATAGTAGATTGAAGATGATCTTGTGTTGGTTGGTTGTTACTTGAATATTTATCAAGGGTTGAAGTGGATATTTGTGTTCCTGCTTCTTCAATAATTTTTTTTGCCATAACAGGACCAATTCCTCTTACCTGAGATAATTGAGCAGGAGTAGAATTTGCAAGTTTTCTCATCGAATTTATCCCTAAATCTTTGATTTTCTCAGCAACAGAAGGACCAATCCCTTTTATTACGGTTATATCCTCTTTTATAATACTCGGTGTAAGGCTATTACTTTTTAACTGAGATTGCAAAGAATCAAATTTTTGAATCCATTCATCATCGTTGTCTAATTCTGCTTTTTTCAGTCCGTTTTCAGATATTAATAAGGCTTGATCTACATCACTTGCTTTAAGAGCTTCTTGAGCCTTTTCATAAACGAGACCTAAATTCTCTTGTGTATCTGTCATTTCAAATCAAAAATATTAGCCTAACTATTTAAAAGAAAAAAATTTGGAGAATTATCTTTAAATTCATACAATTTATTTCTTAAGGTTTATATTTTCGAATAACTTTTTATTATGTGATATAGACAAGAATTTACCATAAATTAGTCTAAAAAATGAAAATCATGACTTCGCGCCAAGTGTCCCCTGGATTTTTGTCTTTTGGTTGTGCCTCATACGATGCACATACTACCCTAACCCTTTTCATTTAACATCCCCTTTTTTGGGGACCTATGCACTTG
>SDBT01013402.1_pt1 | contig 13134 bp, 22 predicted proteins | sample 2277101 | NCBI WGS metagenome assembly SDBT01 (sample SAMN10404973, study PRJNA504765) | marine sediment metagenome | isolation source: marine sediment core GS10_PC15, 103 cmbsf | place: Arctic Ocean: Southern Knipovich Ridge | collected 2010 | reverse complement strand
AAATTTCCACAATTTACTGCAGCAAAGAAATGGGTAGAGAATAATCCTGAAGCTAAACAATCTTATGAACAGTATTTTAATAAGTTTGTATCAGAGAATAAAGCAATCTATAGGCATATGGTTGCAAAGTCTGGAGATATTTCTGGTATTGAATTGATGAGTAAAGCTTCTTCTCTTATGAGTATTCTCGGTCAAGTTCCTGCAGTTACCGATAGATGGAATAGAAAAATCATCTGGCCGGTTGGGTATGCTATTGCTGATAGTAATGTAAATGCTTATGTTAAAGGAGATATATCTGCAGGAAAGCTTTGGAAGAGATTAAACATGTCTCCAATGCATCCTTCTTATCAGACACAACTTGCTGAGCTTTTGAAAGATAAAAAATATAGTGAATTTAAGTCAAAGTATGCTGAGTATAAAACTGAGTTGATTAATATGAGATATAATCCTTTGCTTCGATCAACTCAGGAGATGAGCTTAACAGGTAGATTAATTTTTGGTCCTGTTACTTTTGCTCGAGGCGTTGCTAATATTGCTGTTAAACAAGGATTATCACCAATTTTACATGGTACACCAAAGCAAGCTTGGGGAGGATTTAAAACAATCATAAAACTATTAATCGGCGGAGCTATGGTTAATGAAGTCAGCGAGAGAACTCTTGGATATAGTATTTATGATGTTCCAAGAATCATAATGGGGATTGGTCCTTTGGCTCCTGGAGCAGGTTCAATAGTTCAAGTGTTTGATGAAGTTAATCAAGCTATAAGAAGAGCACCACAAGATGCTTCACCAGTAGATTTAGCTATGGTTGCTGCAAAGGTTGGAGCAAGAAATCTTGAAGGCTTTATTGGTATTGCTGATGTAGCAATAGATTATTATAGGTTAAGGAATGAGGTTAAGTATGTTCATATTTGGGATTTAGCAAGAAAACAAGCAATGACAAATTGGGAGAGATTAAATGATAAACCTTTCGTTAAAATGAATCTTGATACACAACAAAAGATTGCGTTGATGTTCTTTGATGTTGAGCCAAAGAAGAAAGAATCTAGTTGGCAGATGTTAGAGAATAGATTAAATAATAAAAGGAAAAGAGTTTTTAAGTAGTGGAGAATAAGATGAAAAAGAAATTATTTTTGATGTGTATGAGTATGATGTTTCTTCTTGTTAGTTGTGGTGGAGTTGCTGAGGTTGCTAATACTATCGCTTCTGATCCGCATGGTCCACTTGTTGCTGCGTCGATTGTTTTTCAAGAGTCAGTTGAGATTCTTGTAGAGCTGAGAGATGGTGGGTTTTTTAATGATCAAGAGATTGAAGAGATCACAGAGCTTTTATATTATCTTAATGATCTCTTGATTGAATGGAATGTTGCTATTGATGCAGGTGATACAAGTATGGATTATAAAGCTGCATTCGATGAGTGTGTTGAGTATTTGAGAGAATATATTTTAATTGGATCAAATAGGAGTACTGTATGATGGATATTGATTCAGCTTTGATGATTGTGAAATTAGTAGCTAAAGGAATTGGCGTTGTAGATGAATTAAGAAAGCTTGCTCTTAGAATTCAAGCTGGAGAAAAGATAACTGAAGCTGAGGTAGAAGAATATCTTAAGAAAAATGCTGAAGCTTTAGAGAAATGGGATGCCCAAAAGAGTAGTTAGATTGAGCGATGCTCTCTGCTGCTGTCGCCGAGCCTTAGATGTTGATGAATTTACTCCATCTAAGGCTCATTTTTTACATGCAATTTGCGTAATACTCTTGCCATCTTTCATGCCAATATTCTGAATTAGCTTGAGCACATCTTGGGCACATAACTACCCAATTTCTTTTATCATCTGCATATCTAGTATTTTGTCTCATCTTTTTCCCATGATGAAAACAAACATCATCAGCACCTTGGCATATCGGTAATGGTGTATGTAAAACAAAAAATCTATGAATTTTAATTACAATATGATGTATACGATGTTTGATTGGTATTTTTATTTTCATTTTCTTTTCTTCTTATTCAATAAATGAATTAGCGACTACAAACTCTCTACAGAAAAAGGAAAAATTGTAATCATCGGTTTATCAAAGCATTGTTTACATATCAAATTATCAAGAATAGACATGTCTATAAAATACCCTCTGCTGAAAGTTGGGAATTCAGATAAAGGAATTAGCTCAGTATAATCACAAGCATCACATTGAATCTTTACCATTAGCTCATGTTTTTCTTCTGAAGATACTTTTGTTTGAAGCTTTTTGATGACTTTAAACATGGATGGTGGAGATGTTTTCTTATCACACCATTCGCATAATGATCTTTTCCCAATGGTCTCAAGTCTTATTTCATTTTGGGAACTGCATTTTGTGCACCAGTTAATAGGAGCCATTACTCCGGTCCTTTCTTTACGTATCTATATGCAACTTTACTATCTATAAGAGCTCTTTTTACATAACCAGTCTGCATTAATCCTTCAAGAATAACATCAAGTTCTCGATGGGATATTCTATGTCGAGTATCATAGACAAGTTTTGTTCTGAAAATTGAACCTGATGTCATGATCATAGTCATTACATACTCACAAATATCACCAGTTGGTTCTGATGTTATTGCCCGCATAACAGTATCCATCCCACCTTCAGCAGATTTAAGAGCTTGAATAGATCTCCATATATCTTGTTTTACTATTTCTCTTGAGCTGTGTCTTGATGCAGAAAAAGCCATAGCAGTTTTTAATAAAGTAATATGCCTTCGGCCAGCATAGCCTGATAGATATGGATTTGCTTCCATTGGACCATCGAGGAATGTATCATATTCTTGAGTGTATAATTCTATTGCTTCATCTGTTACTCCAAACGCTCCTCGCATACGAGCAACTTCGTTTAGATCATGAACGATTCTCGCTGCTCTATCTATGTTTTCTTTACTTCGGGTTGGCCATGCAATTTTTCTATCTCTATCAGCACGATAGACAAATATTATTCTTGATGTGAAGCCCCCACCGATTGCATGAATAGGTACAGCTTCTTTGATCCATTGAATTGTACTTCCACCGAGGATTGATAAACATGGATTTTTTACAGCCTCTTCTCCTCGTAGCTTTGTTGTGTACTCGAAATCTTTACAATCATATAGCTTTGTGAGAACAGGAATAAGAATTGATGAGAATGTTCCACGGTCGATTAAAGTTGATAACTCGTCGTTGATGAAACATCCTACAGCTTCTTGGATTACTTTTGATTTATCTTTTATGGCAAGCCCGCTGAGAGCAGAGATCATTGCTTCAGGTGTCATTTTTTGAGATAAGATTTTTATTTGTGGTTCTACTTTTCTGAGGAAATCTGTTATGATATTTATTGCTGTGCTTTTTCTACACTTCGCAGAGCCTGCTACGATTACTATGTACATATTTGGGTAAACTGTAAAGTGACCTTGGTCGATGAAACAATCTCTTCCAAGACATTCATTTACGCCAAAAATTGCTGTCCATAGAGCAAACGTAGCAGGTACTTCTGTCTCCTGGCAATAACAGCAGATCTCTTCAATTATTCCTTCGTTGCATTGTCGAGACATTTAAGGTCCATGTTCTCCATGTCTTAATTGAATCTCTGAATCTTGTCTGATGTCGATTATTGGTTCTTGGTAATTATTCCAGCACCCACTGCTTACGCTTAAGAATAGCATCATCAGAACTAGATTTATTAGGATTAGGTTCAATTTTTTCTTCTGTAACAAGACTTGTATCTTCATAATGTGGCATATCATCAAGACTTCTGTTAAGATTTCCTTGTTTAATCATCTCTTCATAATGCATAATAAACTGTGCATTTACAGCAATTGCTGCAAGATGATCTTCGTTTTTCATACCCATTTTATACTGCTGGATATGTCGTTCCATAGATGCAATACATCTAGAAATTGGCATACCTTGTTCCCAGTTTCTCTCAGCATATTTTTCTGCTCCTAATCTCAGCCATTCACCACAACGCATTTGAGCATAAGGAGAAATCAAATCAACTCTTGGTTTATCTTCTGCAGTATCTCGAACTGCTCCAGTTGAAAAATCTTCTCTTTTTCCACTATCTTCCATCATTTTTATTACCTCTTAAGAGTGTCAAGATGATTGTTGATTTTTCCAAATGCATCAGTTGTATCTCTGACGATTATTACTGGAATATTATGTAGATCAGAATGATCTATTTCTATTTTCATTCCATTAGAAATAAACCCATCAGGAGACCAAGCAATAATAAAGTGTCGAGAATTAATTATCTCACAGTCAACAGATAAGATTTGCTTTTCATTCAAGTAACCTCTTCTAAAAGCAACACAAACAAACTCATCATGATCTCCAGGTATATAAAAATCTATTTTTGGAAAATATTTTCGTAAAGCTTTTCCAAAAACAATTGCTCTTTGATTGTTTTCCTCCATGTATTCATCAGTTGCATCTTTTCCCATCTTTCCACGGATGGGATGAGATACGTAACATTTTATTTGGCTCATTTTTGTTCTCCATTTTTTTATAAAATATTTTTGCTGCTTTCCAGGCTTTAAAGCAATCATTTTTAAAAATAACTTCACCTTTTAATACTCGTGGAGCCATTTCCTTTGCCCACCATTTTTCAAATTCTTTCATTATGTAAGCTCCTTAAGAATTGAATCTTTAAATTCTGTTAATATTTCAGCTTCAGTTTTATGGACAGTTTGTAAATACAATACCCAACAAAATATACAAGAATGCTTTGGTTTATTATATCCTCTATATTTTTTATGTTTTACACAATCCATTTATTTTCCCTTCAAGAAAAGTAATGCTTGGACTGCACCAAGTAGTATTGATGCAATTCCTGTTCTCCAATTTTGTTGGAGAAGGTCAAGGACTCCTAATGATCCAAACGCAGTTACCATGATTATAATTATTATTATTCTAATCATTGTAAATACCTCAGCATCAAATAAACTCCTTAATATCTTGTCCTGGTTCCCATTCTTTCATGTTTCCCCAATTCGGGCCTATCATCATCTCAATTGGTATAACCAAAGGTTCGATGTTTGATCTTATGTTTAAGCTTAATTTCGAAGCTTCAATCAAAGCATAAGCAGCTTCTTCGGCGTATTTTTTCTTACATTCAAGAATGACTTCATCATGTGTTGTTAGAACTGGCCAAAAATGTTCTTGTCTTGAAACTTTTCTGAACATTGTATTGCAAACATCTCCACAGGTAGACTGTGGCTCGAACGCTATAGCCGACCGAAGTGTTTCACCTTCGATACGGCCAAAGAATTGCAAACGGCGTCCGAAGCACGTGTGGAGCGTCCTAGTGGCCCGTAAACGGCGTTCGACGTCCGACCACCATACACGGAGGCCAGGTATAGCTGCTAGTCGTTTTTCCAAAAGTCTCTTGCATGTAGGATAATCAAAGCCTTTGAAACCATCTTTGAGTGCATGTTTCTGCATAACACTTGGACCAGCTTGATAATTTCCGCTGTGGTTTGTTAGTTTTCCTCCTTGTTGTCTTTGTAGCTTTGATACTTTTGCTACAGGGATTTCGTAGATGATACTTGCACACCATTTGTGGATGTCGAAAGATGGATCTTGGTAGAAGTTATAGATGGTTTTATCTCCAAGACTAGCAAGAATCCAGCCAACTATCATGGCTTCAGCTTGTTTGAGGTCTCCTCCGACAAAGGTATTTCCGTCAGCAGCTTTGAATAGATGTCTTGTAGATTCTGAGCCTCTAGTATATCCTTTTGGGATGTTATGAAGATTCATTCCAGTACCCCAGATCGTCTTACTAGAAGCAATTCTCCCTGTTTTTGTTCCAGACGCATTATAATCACATCGTATCCTTCCATTTTCACAAAGAGAAACATCTATATATGTTGAGATTAATTTTTTTGTTTTTCGATAGTTTATGATCGTCTCAAGTGCAGGCTCAAGAGGATATTTTGCTTGAAGCTTACGAAGAGCATCCTCATCAGTAGTAACACTTCTTGTTCCTCGTTTGTATATTTTTGGATATTTTAGTTTTTCATAAAGAAGTTCTGCTACCTGCTTTGGGCTGTTTGGGTTGAATTCTATGCATGGTTCTTTCTTAGTACCTGCAAATGATGCAAGAGCTTGTTCCATTGTTATGAGCTTTTTTGATAATCTTTCTCGCATTTCTGCAGCATTTTCTGCATCCCAAGTTATTCCAATTTCTTTTGCGGTACATAAATCTTCTTGAAGTCTGTGAGCATGTTCAAAATATAACTTATCCAAGCCTTCTTCTTCTAGCTCATTTTTTACTTTTGTTGCAGATTCAAGGGTAGTTACTGAATCCATTGCGTTATAATACCATTCGCTTTCATCTACCTGAGTTTGCTTGTTTGACCAGTAGTTTGGATGATCTGTTAGAACTGAGCTTATGAAGTTTAAACTCTTCGGAAGAGATGGATAGACTATATGCCAAGCGTGCATGAGGTCGAAATAATGATTGTTGATGTTGATACCAAATTCTTCTTTGATAAGAGGAGCATCAAATGATATTGAGTTCTGACCACATTTACGTAAAATTTCAAATTCTAAAACTTCTGTAATTTTTTCTAAAACAAGTTCTTCTTGATGTGGTTGCCAATAATTTATCTCTGGAGAAGAAAGATTTATTGTCGATGGTCCTGTTACAGTTATTCCTGTTGTATGAAGCATTCTAAAAAATGGAATAGAAATTGCTGAGATGGTATTGTTTGGTAAATATCTTGCAAAAGAAATAGTTCTTATGCGACGACCGATTGTTTCGATGTCGAATGCGATCATGTCATTGTAAGATTCATGATCGAAATCAAACCATTTCAGAACATTGTCAATTGATGGTGCAATGACAATCTCAGGTTCTTGGTAAATAAAACCTGAGGCTTCTTTTTTCGCTTTCCTTAAATCCATCTCAGCAATGATGCGATGTTCATATGCACGAAGGATATTTGCAGGATGATATGTTGCTATTATTTTTGTATCATAAGCGTTTATTCTTACTCCTCGCCATTTTTCTATCCCAATAAGATTAGTAACTGCTCGGAGTGGTTCTGCACCGAGGCATATTACTACTTTTGGCTTGATGCGTTTTATTTTATTAGCAAGCTCGAACCAACATTTGCTTAAAAATTCCTTTGGTACAGTTCGCTTTTTTCCATCTTCATAGAAATATTCAAACTTGTTGCTTGGAGGCTGTTCGTTGCAGACGTTTGTTACGTAGCAATCTTGGTAGTTTATTCCTGATGCTTTACATATTGATTTTAATAAAACACCAGATTGACCAGTAAAAGGAATTCCAGAAACTGACTCTTGATTTCCTGGGGCCTCTCCGACCAGCATTATTGCGGCATCCAGAGGACCTATATCTCTTACTAACATAATATCAATTCCTTAACAGCAATATGAACTTTCATATGACATGAAGGACAAAGCCAATTAACATCATAAGGCTTTGAATAATCTCTATGATGAGCTAAAGTAAATTGACTTGATAAGCCACAAATTTCACATGGTTTAGGTTTCAATCTTTTAGATACTACAGCTTTGTAAACTAACTCACGAGCATATTTTGGATTATTTTTTGCTGGTATTCTATATGTTATTCTTGGTCTGTATTCTGCAGCACAAGAACTAGAACAATACTGTTGATTTATGCTTATAGCTTTAAACTCAGAAGTACATCCTAGGCAAATTTTATTATTTCCTTTTCTATTTTCTTTTCTATGCCAAAACTTAGTTCGACATGATATAGAACAAAACCTTTGATATTTTACGTTCTTAGCGAGTTTAAATTCTTTATTGCAATCTCTGCATAGCATTTAATTATCCTCGTGCCAAATACCATCTTGTGTGTTATCTTCATACCACATTTTTATTACTCTTTCCAGCTTTATGATCTTCGATATTAAATCCATTCGGACATCTTTTGATGAGACTTTTAAGATTTAAATTCCTTATATCATCTTCATTCCAACCATAAAATGTACATAAAGCTCTGATGAAGAAAAGTAAATCTCCGAGTTCTTTTTTAAGCTTAGTTATATTAATAGTTTCATCATAGCAAATTGCAGACTTTAATACATCTGCAACCTCACCACCTTCAGATGCTATACCAAGAATTATATGAACTAGCTTTGGATCAACATTTCCATACTCATGATCAAGCATCTCTAACACAAATTGACTATATGCTAAATCTTCTTTTGGGGTTGCCATGTTATTTCTCCATCAACCAAGCTTGAGATAATAAAAAATTCTTTTCATTAGCTTCAAAGCCAATACTTTTTCTTCCGAGCTTTCCTGAAGCTTTAAGAACAACTCCAGATCCTGAGAATGGATCGAGGATAATTTCTCCAACAATGGTACTGTTTGCTATGAACATTTCAATAAGATCAATTGGTTTTTGAAGCGGATGGACTCGCTTTACTGGAGCATCGGGAGGATAAGATGTTAAGCAATTTAAACATGGCTTTACAAGAGTTCTCTGTTGAGGTTTTTTATATCCATACATTATAAATTCATAAGAAGGAATGTAATGATATGGATTTGCTATCATAGTTCCTCTGCCTTTTGACCAAATTAAAGGAACTGGATCAGCAGTAAATCCACAACCTTCAAACATGGAACGAATTTTCCAGTACCAATCTGCAGCAAAGAACATGTAGAAATGTGCTCCAGGAGACATTACTCGATAAAGTTCTGGGATTAATACATTATATACTTCAAGCATTTCTTTATGTCCAAGATCAGATTCTTTTATTGAAGAACCTTTGCATAAAGCACCTGATACAACAGCTTGAATATCTTCTACACCCCAAGGTGGATCTGTTATCAAACAATCTATGCTGTTATCTGCGAGATTTTTTATCTCTTCTTCACATTTTCCAAGAATCAAATTTGATGTTAGTTTTATTTTTTGTGTAGCGATTTGAAGCTTCATCTTAGTTGTCTGCTTTTCACGCTCGATGAACTTTCGTGCTACAGCTTTTGGCATGTTTGAAACTTTTCTTCTCATCCCTGGGATTGTTTCAAGATCTTTTGCAAGCTGAATATCTTGGCAGACAGTTCCTACAGATGCTCCTATTGATTTTGCTGTGTCCTTTTGTGTCCAACCATCATCGCTTAAAGAACCTTTTTCTTTTGTTCCATGTATCTTGCGTTTGAGATCATCTAATTGCTTGACCGCGAGGCATTGTTCTTCCCAAGAGATATCTCTACGCATGATGTTTTCTTCAAACTCTATTTCTTTTCGAGAAACATCATCAAGGTCTTTCTTCTCAGTTACTTCAATGTATTTCCAGTCATCAAATTCAAGACCGAGGAATGTTGCAGCAGTTAATCTTCTCTCACCAGCGATAAGAAGCCATTCGTATGGAGGCTCAGGTGGTTCAAGAAGTGAAACTACAATTGGATGGATTAAGCTAAATCTCTTCAAACTATCTTTCATGGCCTGAACGTTTCCAAGATCTTTTCGGAAACGTTTTGTAGAGCTTTCTTTTCTCTCGATTTTTATTGATGATGTTAGGATTTTCATCATTATATCCCTAAAATCTTTCCAGCTCTGACAGTTAAAATTCCATCCTTTGGAGCTTCATCATAAGCAAAGAGAATCTTTTCTTTTGGGATGAGGATGAAAGGAACACCGAAAGCTTCGAGGCCAACGAACTCATGCTCAAAATAAAGCCTGTCCCAATCGTTTCGATCATCGTATGTTCTATGAAAATATATCCAATGATGATCAGTAGAGTCTCCAGAAAGAACAGGATGTTTCTTTTCGTTTGCTGTAGGTATTGGTTTTCCTCGCCAGATTTTTTTCTCTTCATCGACGGGTTCTATTGCATAAAGCGGGCGAAAGTTTCCTACGCCGATTAAAGCTGCTCCGTTTAGTTTTGGTTCGAGAGATTCTTCTTTATCATCAGCAAAATCATTTGTTGCATCTGTGTATGTTCGTTCATCTAAATTTTCTTTTTCTGATGCCATTAGTTTCATACCTTATATTTTAAGCAATCATTATTTTTGTTTAATTTGCTAGGTTGTTGCTTATGATTAGCGAATGAAGTACGCCAAGAAGATTTACAATTGCTTAATTCATTGCAGAGATTAAACTGTTTTGAAAAATGAATACAATTATCACAAAAAACTTTTTCTGGTCTCATTTTTATTCCTCTAATTCAATAAGTGAATAAGCGACTAACAAAATGGGAGGAGATCACAAAACATCTCCTCCCATAAACCAAGGAGATTAATCCTCTTTCTTTGGCTCAAACAGAAACTTCTTTATGGAAGCTTTGAGAGCTTTCTTTGGGCTTCCATCATCGTTCATCTCCTGTGTAGGTTCATTCTTAACAACAGTTTCTGCTTGGAAGAATGTTTCTTCATCAAACGTATCCAAGTCAAAATTTGCTCCAGCTTTGATCTCTTCTATTGTTAAAATACCACAAGCTGCAACGAATTGAGCAAGTTGAGCGTTGTTGATCTCGATTGATTTCTTTTGCCCATCGGTTTGAGGGTCTTTGATGAAAACAAAGTTATGAAAAACAACTATTCCTTTTTCTGCACCTTCATCTTGGCAACGAGCCTGGAGTTTTATGATGTCATTTCCAGACTTCTCAACTGTTTCTACAGCAAGATGATTGCCAACACAAAAGAGATGAACTCCTGCAGGAAGTACTTTGTACTCTGGAGCTTTAAATAGCTCATCAGGATCATCTACTACAATGTTGATAAGATTGCTCATTTTTCTTTTCCTTTTACAAAAGGTATTCCATTGACAGGTGATGGAATATGTTTGTTTTGATGTGCTTGTTCCTGTCCACATCCTGAGTTGTTCCCGAAGAGACGGCAGAGGATTTGAACCTCAAGATAACATTATTTTTAGCGTTTGTTATCGCATCGCCGGTTATGCCCGTCTCATAAGTTATAACTATGAATTTATTTAAGTTCTTGCCATTGCTATCTGGCTGGTGTTGGGGAGTTTAGTTAAGCTCAAGTTCGATAGATTCATGCGAAAGACCAAGATTCATTTGTAAAGCTGAATTTTCTGCTTTATCTCTGCCTTTATAATCCCTACAACTCCTTGCTATCGGTATCCCGTCCTTGTTGTACAATACCCAAATATAGTGAGCGGATGGAACACCGATAAAATGTACGAGTATTGTTGGAACTTTATATTTACACATTTAACCTCCTACTCTAAAAAGTTTAGACTCTCAAGCCGCCACTGAGTTCCACCAACCCACTTGACTACGCACACAAAGCGGGTTCTAATCATTGCACCAAAACCGTTCTGTGAGTCAACATAGTAGGCGTAACGGTAGCGACCGCTGCCTAAATTGATAGTGCGGTCAGAGTGGCCACCCCAAGTCCATTTTGCTGATCGTGGACTTTTCAACCTTGCCTCGATGAATTGCTGGGCCATACAATAAGCGTCAAGTGTTCGGTCTTTTTCTGTTGGGCGGCTTCTTGCTGCTGCTATCTCTGCTGCCCTTATTCGTTGTTCCTTCATTCGTTGCTCGGGCACCTCATAGTCGTCACATCCCTGTACCATCAGCATCCCTGCAACCATCAACATGATCATTAACTTCTTCATCTTTTTTACCTCCAATAACTATGATTTTAATTTGAATGAAGATATAACCATCTTCATATCATTAATTAAATGTTTAGCTTCCTTCAAATCAGCTCTGAGATTTCTGTTTGCTTGTTTTAATGTCTTTATTTTTTCTTTAAAATTACTCATAATTATTCTTTCTTTTCATGATATTTACAGCTTATGTAACTAAAAGTTACAGGACAAAAATGTAGCTCATTTCCTATTGCAAACAAACCAGTATGTTTAGTTTTAGCAGAATGCCCATTTTTAGCATCAATACAAACACCATAATTATAATCCTTTTTCTACGGATACCTTAACCATTTTCGACATGTATCACATCTATTTTTTGGTACTATTTCTTCATAAGTACTTACATTAAGATAATAAGCAAATACTCTTGGAGCGAATCTACCTAATGGAATATATTGAACCATCCATCCAGCGATGCTTCTTAAGAAAGTTTTTTTAGCTCTCATAATGATACCCTGTTAATTTCAGAACTTCTTCAAGCCCAATTTCATCATGTCTAACTTTACCAAAACTGCTTCTTGTTCTTGTTTGAATTACTCCGAGTTTATTTCCTACAACCCAATAACTTTCTTTTCCTTGACCGACAGGCTTTTTTTCAGCATACCAAACTTCATCAAATAACCACATTAGTTTTCTAAAACCATGTTTTGTTGTAGCAGATGAAGGGAATTGAGCTATTGTTTCTCGTTGACCAATGATAGGATTTCCTCTAGCATTTAAAACTGCTTTATCCATCATATCAACATGAGCAGTTACAATTGTTGGAACACGAATTGCTCTGATAAGAGTAAGGAATTCTTCGATGTCATTTATTAATGCTCCCCAATGTTGAATTTCCATTTTTGTAAAAGCATTTTGAGTATTTTTGAATTGATTATGAAGCTGTGATGCTCGGCATAATCCTGTTAAACTATCAATTACAAGACCATTATAATCCCATTTTCCTGCAAAGTTATCTCGTATGATTTGTTGCATTTTCTTCATAGCAAGAGGGAACATGTTTGGTTCGAGAGGATTTTCATCTTTGAAAATATCAAATTCTATTTGTTGTCGAGCATCAAAAAATTTATCTTTAAGTGTTGATGCTGTGAACATACCATCATCAAAATCGAATCCGTAGGCATTTTTTAATTGACTTACAAGACCGGTTTTTCCTGTACCTGCAGGGCCGTATAGTAAGATGCACGGTGGGCGATTTAGTTTTAAAAGATCAGCTGGTTTCATGAATGGTCCTTATATTTATAATCACTTGCTTTTGTTTGAACCTTAACATTTTTATCGAGGATTGTTATAATACATTCGTTACCATGTTCTTCAATTCCAATCTTCCAACATATTCCAATAGGAACATCAAGGAAGGATAAAAACTTCTCAAGACCAAAAAGACCAGCAACTATTGGATGATAGCTTATGTTTGGAAAAAATACTGAACCATCATGAATGTTAAGCCATCGTTCAGTTGGTTTAACATTAAAAATGCTAAAAGATTTAAGAGTACTATCTCTTG
>SDBT01013401.1_pt1 | contig 13134 bp, 11 predicted proteins | sample 2277101 | NCBI WGS metagenome assembly SDBT01 (sample SAMN10404973, study PRJNA504765) | marine sediment metagenome | isolation source: marine sediment core GS10_PC15, 103 cmbsf | place: Arctic Ocean: Southern Knipovich Ridge | collected 2010 | reverse complement strand
TTTGATTTTCATAATTTTGTGCGGGTCGGTGTTTATGAATTGGGCCGCGCTGACGGGTGAGGCTGGGGATCTTTATTATTCTTCGGATGTGTCGCTTCAAGAGCTTGCACAAAAGAACGGGATTGTGCCGCGCGAACTGAAGTTTAAGTTAGAACATGACGGAGTTGAGGTCGGGCATGGTATGATGAGGCGGCCTGTGTGTGAGATCGGACTTGAAGAGGATAAGATTCGGGCGTTGTTATTGCATGCACTTGAGCGCGGGCGGCCGGGATTGGTTGTTTTGGAATTTGGTTTGTGGTCGGTTCTTTGTGCGGTGGTGGTTCTTGTTGTTTTACGGCGGAAAAAGACGACGCGGCTTCGGAAGTTTGTGATGATTGGTTCTGTTGTTGTATTTGGAGTTTTGCTTGGTGCGACGCCGAATCCGATGGAATCCGTCGTTAAGATCTTCAAGCTTTTTCTTGGGATTCAGGGCGGAGCTCTTGTGGTTATTATGAGTCTGGTGATGTTTAGCCTGCTTTCGATATGGGGGGCTAAGCTGGTTTGCAGTTGGGGCTGTCAATTAGGTGCGCTGCAGGAGGTCCTTTTTAATATCCCGTTATTTAAGAAGAAATACAGGTTCCAGGTGCCGTTTGCGATTTCTCTTGTTGTGCGGGTGGTGGTTTTCGTAGCGTTTCTGTTACTGCTATTCAGGGGCGGTGAACGGGTTAAGGATTTTGTTCTTTATCATCATGTGAACTATTTTAAGATTTTTCGGTTTGGTGATCTTGCGGAGGTTGCATTTTATACGCTACCGATTATGATAATAGCGAGTGTATTTGTATTTCGGCCTTTTTGTCAGTTTGTTTGCCCGTTCGGGCTTTGGGCATGGTTGCTGCAAAACCTGGCGATTAATAAGATCAGAATTGATGAAAGCAAATGTACCGAGTGCAAGAAATGTGTGAGAGGTTGTCCGACAAATGCGATGAGAGATATATACAGCAATAAGCGAAGGTTTTTCTTAGCGGACTGCTGGTCCTGCGGTAAGTGTGTTGAGGAATGTCCTACCAATGCAGTAGGTTATGGTCTGAGGGAATCCTCAGGTATGGAGAGTGCGGTGAGATTGGGAAACGATAAATGTTAATGTTCTTTTTTGGGCTGATATGCTATGGATTTAAAGCAGAAGATAACGGAGTTTTCGATTGGGCATTATAAGACTGTCACCTGGGTGATGGTTGTTGTGACGGTGTTGCTTGGGGCTTTGATACCGCTTATTAAGGTTGATACGGACCCTGAGAATATGCTTAGTGAAGATGAGGCGGTACGGGTATTTCATAATTTGACGAAAGAGGACTTTTCGTTGAACGATATCGTTGTTGTGGGAATCGTGAACGATAAGAATGCGAATGGTGTTTTTAATATCGCGTCGCTTGGTAAGATTTATGAATTGGCTGAGTTTGCCAAGACGCTTACATGGGATGATGAGGAAAAGCCGGGTGAACGTGCAGGAGTTGTCGGGGTTGATTTGCTTGCTCTGTCGACGGTCGATCATATCGGCCAGGGTGGTCCGGGTGAGGTTAAATTCGAGTGGTTGATGAGAGAGCCGCCTGGTACGGAAGAAGAGGCTCTGGAGATCCGGGACAAGGCGATGAGTAATCCGCTTTTGAAGGGTACGCTTGTTTCTGAGGACGGTAAAGCGGTTTGTCTTTATCTGCCGCTTACGAGTAAGGATCTTAGTTACCGGATTTATACTGAGCTTAGAGAGAAGATTGCGACTTTTAAGGGTGATGAGCAATATCATATTACCGGGCTTCCGGTTGCTGAGGATACTTTTGGTGTTGAGATGTTTATCCAGATGGCGGTCTCGGCACCACTTGCGATGTTGGTGATATTTTTTCTTATGCTTGGTTTCTTCCGTAAGTTTATCCTTGTTATTTCGCCGATGATCGTTGCTATGGTCTCGGTGATATCGACTATGGGGCTATTGATCGGATTTGGTTTTCCGGTTCATATTATGAGTTCGATGATCCCGATTTTTCTTATGCCGATCGCGGTGGTTGATTCGGTCCATATTCTTTCTGAGTTCTTCGATCTTTATACAAAAGAAAAGGGCAGAGTGAATACGACCAAAGAGGTTATGAGTAATCTGTTTACTCCGATGCTTTATACTTCGCTGACTTCAGCGGCGGGGTTTGCGTCTTTGGCATTGACTCCGATTCCTCCGGTTCAGGTTTTTGGTGTATTCGTTGCTATCGGGATAATGACCGCGTGGATATGTACTGTGATGTTTGTTCCGGCATATATCATGATGATAAATGAAAAATCGCTGGAGAACTTCGGTCATGGAGCGGTTCACGAAGAGAAACCAAGCCAGCTTACGAAGCTTCTGAACAAGGCCGGCGTTTTTACTTACAGCAAGGCCAAGCCGATCCTGTTTGGTGTCATTATAATTACACTGATCGCGCTTTATGGGATTACTCGCATTGAGATTAATGATAATCCTGTAAAATGGTTTTCTAAAAAGCATCCGATTCGTCAGGCGGATATCGAACTTAACGAGCACTTCGGTGGGACTTATATGGCTTATCTGGTTCTGGAAGATGGAACGGACGGTAAAGCCGGCAATGATTTTGCAGGTCCGCTTCGCGAGCGCTGGCTTGCAAAGGGTGCCGAACTTATGAAAGGAACCGGCAAGGGACATGATCAGGTCGTTGAGATGGAAAAGCTGATTCTGTCCAAGGCATCGAGTAACACAAGCAGGGAAGAATATATAGATGAGCTTATTAACATCGCAACTAAGCAATTGGATTCAGCGGTGGATTCGGGTCAGGAAGCTGCGGTTGATTTGTGGTATGAGATCGTAGAATTCTTTGAAATGGAGAGGGAGGGTCTTAAATTATTCAAGCAGCCTGAGGTTCTTGAGTATGTCGCTAAGCTGCAAGGGTATCTGTTGAAAAGCGGGCTTGTCGGTAAGAGTAATTCGGTGGCTGATGTAGTCAAGAAGGTGTATCAGGAGTTAGTTGACGGCAAAGCTGAGAATTTTAAGATTCCGGAATCACCGGGCGCGGTTGCTCAAAGTTTGTTGCAGTTTCAGAGCAGCCATAATCCTGAGGATCTGTGGCACCTTGTAACTTATGACTATATGAAAGCCAATGTCTGGATCCAGCTTAGAAGTGGTGATAATAAAGATATGGAAAAAGTTGTTGATGGTGTCGATGAGTTCTTTAAGTTGAATAGTCCGCCTGTTCCGTTGAAATATAACTGGGCGGGTCTTACTTATATCAATACAGTGTGGCAGAAGAAGATGGTGTTTGGGATGCTGAAATCGTTTCTTGGGAGTTTTATCATAGTTTTTATAATGATGACGATCCTGTTTCGCTCGCCTCTTTGGGGAATTATATGCATGATCCCTCTTACGATTACTATCGCGGTTATCTATGGGATAATAGGTTTGGCCGGTAAGGATTACGATATGCCGGTTGCGATCTTGAGCGCGTTGACGCTTGGTATGTCGGTTGATTTTGCGATACATTTTTTGGAGCGTGCGCGGGAAAGCTACAGGCAAACGGGTTCGTGGAAGAAGAGTGTCACCATAATGTTCAGTGAGCCGGCGAGGGCGATAAGCAGGAATGTTCTTGTTATAGCGATCGGATTTTTGCCTCTTCTTGCGGCTCCATTGGTTCCTTATAAAACGGTTGGGATATTTTTATGTGCAATAATGGCGTTGTCGGGGGCAATTACACTGATGGTGCTTCCTTCAATAATAAGGTTGGGAGAGAAAGTACTTTTTAAGAATCAGAAACAGCATGGGCAACAAGTTGTTAGTTAATTTTGAATTTTTAGTTTTGAATTTTGAGTTATAAAATGAAATTGTACAGGTCTATCATTGCCAGTATTATGATGCAATCTCAATTCTCAGGTTTGAGATTGCCGCGTCGCTACGCTCCTCGCAATGACAATTATAGTTGTTTTGTTAGACAGTATAGCTAATTAGGGGGATTTAAAATGAATGTTGAACGAGCTTTACGAGCAGTAGCAGGATTTTTTATTTTACTGAGTGTTCTGCTGGCGCATTTTCATTCGCCTTATTGGCTGTTTTTTACTGGGTTTGTCGGTTTGAACCTGTTTCAATCGGCGTTTACGAACTGGTGCCCAATGATGAATATATTGAAAGCTCTTGGGGCAAAAAGCTGATTTTTTTTGAGTTAACGAAAGTGAGGTTTGTAATGAGATATTTAGCAGTTTTGGTTACTATACTATTTTTTCAGTCGGTTTTATTTGGTGCCGAAGCTCCTGGAGGGCTTAGCGATGTTGATGCTATAGTCACTAAGGCTAATATCGTTGCTTACTACCAGGGTAACGATGGTAAGGCGAAAGTTAAAATGACCATAACGAACAAGAAGGGGCAGAAGCGGATGCGTGAGTTTAATATTCTTCGGAAGGATGTTAAAGACGGTGGCGATCAGAAATATTATGTGTATTTTCAAAAGCCCGCTGACGTTCGGAAGATGGTATTTATGGTGCACAAACACGCGGATGTAAAAAAGGACGACGACAGATGGCTTTATCTGCCGGCTCTTGATCTTGTCAGGCGGATCGCGGCTGGTGATAAGCGGACGAGTTTTGTTGGTTCTCACTTTTTGTATGAGGATATATCCGGCAGAAGCCTGGCTGAGGACAGCCATGAGCTTATTGAAACGACGGACAAATATTATGTTGTTAAAAATGTGCCCAAGAAGCCGTCGAGTGTGGAGTTTAGCTATTTCAATGTTTCGATAGACAGGAAAACTTTTGTTCCGATGAAGATGGAGTTCTACGACAAAAATAAAAAGCTCTATCGCACTATCGAATCGAAGAAGGTCGAGATGATCGAGGCGAAGCAAGGTGATAAAACTGTGAAATATCCTACGGTTGTCAAATCGGTCGTTTCGGATTTGAATACTGGGGGTAAAACAGAGATGGAATTTAGCAATGTAAAGTATAACATAAATATCAAAGACATCTTTACGGAACGATACTTACGAAGGGCACCCAGGGAGGCCAAAAGATAAGAACCGTTACCGTGCAAAACAAGTTGACTTTTATCCTAAGACGGTTTATCTTAGTAATAGCAAATGCCATATTTGATCACGTATCTTTAACAGGTGAGCAAAAGAAGTAGAAACAAGACCTGAATTTTCGAGAAGTAAGTTTTACACAATACTATTGCGATGATTGATATAGAAAAAGTCAAACCAGAGATTGAACGGCTATGTCGAAGTTTGCCAGTCAAGCGTTTAGGATTGTTTGGTTCTGCATTGAGCCATAATTTTTCTCCAAGCAGTGATATCGACGTTTTGGTTATTTTTGATTCGGGTGAAGATATTGATCTTTTCGATAAGTATTTCGAATTAAAGGAGCAGTTGGAAGAAATATTTAAACGAGATGTCGATCTGGTTGTTGACAGAAAATTCAAAAATCCTGTCTTGAGAGAATCCATTGACCGGACAAGGACAGTAATTTATGAACGATGAAACAAGAAAAACCCTTATTGATATCCTTCAGGCCTCTGAAGAGATACAAAATTTTGATCGGAGAAATAAAAGAAATACTGAACACCTGATAAAATAAGCCTGAAGTTGACTTTTATCTTATGAAAGCAAATTAGTCTAAAAGCAATACACAAGACCTGGATTTACTCCGTTATTATGAGTACAATATTTCTCAGAGGTAATATATGGGTCAGATTAGAATTAGATTACCCCAGGAACAAATAGATTCGTTTTGCATCAAATGGAAAATTTCAGAGATGGCCCTATTCGGTTCTGTTTTGTCAGACGAATTTCGTTCCGAAAGCGACATCGATATCCTGGTCAGTTTCCATGACGAAGCCGGATGGGGACTGTTCGATTTTGTGGATATGATTGACGAGCTTAAGTCTATTTTTGGAAGAAAGGTGGATTTGGTCGAAAAAGATTCATTAAGAAATCCTTTTCGCCGACAGAGAATACTTGCTGGTAATGAGGTGATATATGCAGCCTGACCAGCGAGATTGCGCTTATTTATGGGATATGCTCGAATCTTCCCGTACAACCGAACAACTTATTTCTGGTCTGGATTTCACCCAATACTCAAATGACCGAAAGACGCAACTTGCAGTGGAGCGGTCTTTGGAGATTATCGGTGAAGCAGCGGGAAGAGTATCAGTCTTATTCCGCAAGGGACATCCTGAAATCCCATGGCGTCAGATTATCGGTCAGCGCAACGTTCTGATTCATGAATACGGAGAAATCAAACAGGAGCGAATCTGGAAAACAGTGCAAGATAATATTCCTCAGTTGATTGATTTGCTCAAAACATTTGTTTGAAGAGCAGTGAAGGACAAGCCCGTAATACAAGGATTGTGTTTTTGTGAAAGTAAACAATAGAGCGGGCAGAAGACACGAAGTTATTTGACAGGATATAGAATAAACAAGCGGTTTACATTGCGGCATTGCAGACTTCCATGGTAGGTTAAAATCAGTGATTATGTTATTCTCTCGGTGGTTGATTTTTAATTTTGGATACCATAAAATGTGTGCTCAGTTATTCGCAGTTTTGTTAATTTGTTTGTTTGTTTCAATGCCCGCTATTGCAGAGGAAGATAGTACAAACGAAATCGTTACATTGTTTGAGAATCTTGAGACTCATGGTTTCTATGAGTTGCGGGGCGGGTATCGCACGCAGAATGATAAATATGAAAAAGATATGTCTGTTATGGAGCAGCGTCTGCAGATTGATGTTTCATCTTACGTTGACTGGGCGGATTTTAAGTTTAAGGGCGATACTGTCGGTGATCTTGTAGAAGGAGATTTTTCCTTCGATTTCCGAGAGGGTTCGGTAGCTATGAGCCCGGTTGATTTTATGGATTTAAAGGCTGGCCGTCATACGCTGACATGGGGGACTGGCGATCTTATCTTTATCAATGACTTATTTCCGAAGGACTGGGTGTCATTTTTTATCGGCAGGGATACCGAATATCTCAAGGCGCCTTCGGACGCTATCAAAACGAGTTTTTTTCATGAGATTGCGAATCTTGATATTGTTTATACGCCACAATTTGATTCCGATCGATTCATAAGCGGCAGGCGTGTTTCATATTGGAATTCGAACCTTGGCAGGCAGGCGGGCAGAGACGCGATTCAACATACCGATAAGCCGGATGACTACTTCAAGGATGATGAGGTCGCGGCGAGATTGTATAAGAATATCAGTAACTATGAGTTTGCGCTGTATGCTTATCGTGGTTTCTGGAAGAGTCCGGGTGGGCAAAATTCTTCGGGGACCAGGGCGATTTTCCCGGATTTGAATGTTTATGGCTCAAGTTTGCGAGGGGCTGTTGGTAAGGGAATCGGTAACGTTGAATTCGGGTATTACGAATCAGTTGACGACGCAAGCGGGAAAAAGGGGAATATCAATAATTCCGAGGTTCGGTTTCTGGCTGGATATACGCAGGAAATTGGAAAGGATTTTACGGCTGGTGTGCAATATTACTTAGAGCATATGCTTCAATACGGCAATCATAAGGACAGTATGCCGTCGGGGCTGACGAAAGACAGGAACAGGCACCTTATTACGTTGCGGCTTACGAAATTACTGATGAACCAGAATCTTCGATGCTCAGTTTTTACATATTATTCTCCGTCAGATAAGGATGCTTATTTGCGGCCTAATGTCAATTATAAGGTCAATGACTCATTTACCATTGAGTTCGGAGCGAATGTGTTCTTCGGGGATTATCCAGACACGTTTTTCGGTCAGTTCGAGAATAATACGAATATTTATACGGCGGTTCGATACAGTTTTTGAGCAATTATTAAGATGAATGCCTGGATATGTGTCTCGTATTGCATTTATCGGAAAGGTTTAGATTGGTTCGCTTGGCTGGCAATGACGGAGTGGGAGAGAAAATTTGGGAAAAAAGCCTTTGTAATCGGGCAGGAACCGGGTATTATATTTGGTTTCAATGAAAATTAACTTTAAATCTGGTAGTTTTTGTACTGGAGGATTGACGTGGGTAATAGTAGTGATATCCGTAATATAGTTCTTTTGGGGCACGCGGGTTGCGGTAAGACAACGCTTGCTGAGTCGATTTTGCATAAGAGCGGTTCGGTTAACCGTCTGGGTAGTGTCGATGATAAGAGCAGTACTTGTGATTACTTCGAGGAGGAAAAGGATCGAGGTCAGTCGCTCATGTCATCCCTGGTCCATGTCAATTATGGAGGTAAGGTAATCAATGTTATCGACACTCCTGGTTCACCTGAGTTTATTGGTCCAGCCATAAGCGTGATACCGGCGAGCGATACTGCAGTGATAGTTATCAGTGCGTCGGCAGGGATCGAAACCAATACCCGGAAGCTCTCTGAGTTGTCTTCTGTTGCGGGTAAGCCCCGTGTTATCGTAATCAATAAAATTGACGCGGACAATATCGATTTGCCTGGTTTGGTGAAGATGATTCAAGAAACTTTCGGTTCGGCTTGTAGATGCGCGAACCTTCCTTCAGGTGACAAGAGTTCGGTTATAGATTGCGTTGAAAACGAATCTGGTGAGTCACCGGTAATGGATGTTGGTACAGCCCATACGGAACTTATCGAAAATGTAATCGAGGCTAACGATGACCTGATGGAAAGCTATCTTAGCGGAGAGGAAATTTCCGCGGAAAAGATTTCATCTGTTTTTGTAGATGCCCTGAACGCCGGTACAGTTATCCCGATACTTTTTACGAACGCCCGTGCTGAGGTTGGTGTAACGGAATTGCTTGATTTTATAGTCAATTACACACCATCTCCTGTTCAAGCCAAGGCTGCCGTTTTGAAGGACGGTGACGAGACGACGGAGTTAATGATGGATTCATCCGGTCCCCTGGCAGGTCTTGTATTTCGTATCGGTCTTGATCCTCGGTCGAATATGAAGTACGCTTGCATTCGGCTATTCAACGGTACACTGAAGTCAGATACGAATTTGATTCGCAACGACGATAAAAAAGGAATTCGTCCCGGTCATCCATTGAAATGTCAGGGTGGTGAGAACAAAGAAGTAAGCGAGGGTATCGCGGGAGATATAATCGCGCTATCGAAGGTTGACGAACTGTCGATCGGAGATTTAGTTCATGACGGTAGTTTTTCCGGTCGATTCGAGGTCCCCCCCGCTCCTTCTCCGATGTTCTCTTTGTCGCTGGAACCTGCAACTCGAGGTGATGAAGCGAAGATAGGTGTTGCACTTGAGCGATTGTGCGATGAGGACGTCTGTTTTAAGGTGACTCGTGACCAGCAGACAAACGAATTAGTTATTAGCGGACTTGGCGATCTTCACCTTCGTGTTATCCTCGATAAGATGGAGAAGCGCTTCAAACTTTCAGTTAATACCAAGCAACCGAAGATACCCTATCGCGAGACTATAGCGGCCAAGGCCGAAGGTCACTATCGTCATAAGAAGCAGACCGGAGGTGCCGGCCAGTTCGGTGAGGTGTATCTGCGTGTAGAACCTGCGGAGCGTGATTCCGATCCATCTATGATTTGGAACTGGGACATATTCGGCGGATCGATCCCTGGTCAGTTCGAGCCTGCGATCCGCAAAGGTATTCATGATGTTATGAGTCTCGGTGTTGTAGCGGGATTTCCTTTGCAGGACATCAGTGTCTCGGTCTATGACGGCAAACATCACCCGGTGGATTCTAAGGAGGTAGCTTTTCGTGCTGCTGGTAAGGGTGCGTTTATCGATGCGATTAAGAAGGCCAAGCCATCATTGCTCGAACCAATAGTAAATATAGAAATCACAATACCGGCTGAGAACATGGGTGATATAACTGGCGATCTTGCTTCTAAGCGAGGTCGTGTTCAAGGTCAGGATATGCTTGCTGGTAACATGGTCGTTATCAAGGCCCAGGTTCCGCTGTCGGAGGTATCACAATACAATAGTCAGCTTAAAAGCGTTACCGGGGGTCGTGGCAGCTATTCAATGTCCCTTAGTCACTATGAAGCGGTTCCGAGTAATGTTCAGGCTCAAATCGTAGCCGCATATGAGAAAGAAAAACACAGCGAGTAATTAGTAAGTATTAGTTTGCTATCGTATATGATCGGTGGATTTTCTTTTATGGGTACTAACGAGACAAATTACGATACAATTTTCGGCAAGATCGCATTAGATCAGGGCTTGTGCACAAAGGATGAACTTCGCGCCGGCGTTGAAAAGCTCAAAGAACGCCGCAAGTCCAATCCGGCGATGCTTCGTGACTTGATGGTCGAGCTTGGCTATATTACGGATAATCAAGCCGAACGTCTTCGCAGTTCGATTAAGGGAAGCCGCGTGGCGGTGCATCAGATCCCTGGTTATAAGATATTGGGCAAGCTTGGCGCCGGGGCGATGGCGATCGTTTATAAGGCGCGGCAGCTCAGCCTTGATCGTGAAGTTGCGATAAAGGTTCTTCCGAAGCGTTTTACGGAAAATCCAGAATACGTTGAGCGCTTTTATCGTGAGGGTCAGGCGGCGGCGAAATTCAATCATAATAATATCGTTCAGGCTTATGACGTTGGTGAGGCCGGCGGTTATCACTACTTCGTGATGGAGTATGTCGAGGGTAAGACGATTTACGACGAAATAGCGTCGGGCCAGGTTTTCTCAGAAGAAGAGGCCCTTGATATGATAATTCAGGTGGCGCACGCACTTGAGCATGCCCATAATCGTGGTCTAATCCACCGTGATGTTAAGCCGAAGAACATCATAATCAATCCTTCCGGGATAGTTAAGCTTGCCGATATGGGTCTTGCTCGTGAAACGACCGATATTGAAACGGCCCAGACGGAAGAGGGTAAGGCTTATGGTACTCCTTACTATATTGCTCCGGAGCAGATTCGCGGCAAGATCGATATCGACGGTCGAGCGGATATTTATGGTCTTGGTGCAACGTTCTATCATATGGTTACAGGCCGTGTACCTTTTATGGCAGATGATCCTACAGAGGTGATGAAGAAGCATCTTAAAGAGCCTATTATTCCGCCAGACCATATCAATACATCTCTTTCGGCGGGTCTTTCGGAAATAATTGAAGTGATGATGGCCAAACGTCGTGAAGAGCGTTATAAGGACGTCGAAGAACTTCTTGTAGATCTTGAGGCAGTTCGCAGCGGTTTGCCCCCTCTTCGCGCTCATAAGCGATTCGATTTTTCAATGCTTGAGCAACTCGAAGAAGGTGAGACGATCGAAGTAGAAGACAATTCCTATAAAGAAGAAACAGTAGCCCGTTACCAGACGGCTATTATAATTCTAAGTATTATGACAGTGGTTTTTTTGCTGATAATAATCCTCTTGATCTTTCGCGGCACGGGGTAGTTTCGTATATCGTATGTCGTATATCGTATATCGTATATCGTATGTCGTATGTCGTATGTCGTATGTCGTGTTTCGAGTTGAGATTTTGTTGGGGGTAATTGGTTTCATTTCTTTAGATTTTTGTTGACTTGCGTTTTTATAGTTAGTAATCAATATCTGGCTTTTATTGAATTGTATTTTCGTTTATTGTTAAGGAGCGACGAAAAGTATGGCCCGAGGTGGCGCACATTTTGCCGGAGAAGAACTTGTCCGTGTTCTGAGCCATTACGATATCGGTATAATCCTTCAAGTCGTTCCTCTCTCTGCGGGTTCTCTTCGTTCTCCGAAAATGGTGATAGTATCCGAGGCTGGCAAATTTCTTCTTAAGCGTCGTCCTAAAGGCCGCGACGATCTGTACCATGTTGCCTTCGCACACCGAATTGTGAATTACCTTTGGGAACAAGGCTATGCTGTTACCAGGTTAATTGGTACTCGTGAGGACGGCAATACGGTTCTGCAGATTGATAAGCACATCTATGAATTGTTCGGTTTCATAAGCGGTGAGCGTTATGATAATTCTGCCGAAGCGACTAATGATGCTGGCAGACAATTGGGATTGCTTCATCGTCATCTTTTGGGTTTTGGTATTGAGTACAAGGGTCTCCAGGGCAGCTTCCACGATTCATCGAGTGTTCGAGTTCATCTGAAAAACACCGGCGGCAAGGTTTTGACAGGGGCAGGTAAATCTCTTGTTCAGATCGCCGAGCGTTTAAGTATTCTTTATAATGCATCGAGTGTTCGCGTCAATGAACTTGGATTCGACAGTTGGAACAAACAGATAGTTCACGGTGACTGGCATCCTGGCAATATGCTTTTTAAGGAGCGAAAACTGGCTGTAGTACTTGATTTTGATTCGGTGCGTATCGCACCTATAGTTACGGATCTTGCTAACGGGATTCTTCAGTTCTCCATAGTCGCCGGTCGGCCTAATCCTACCGAGTGGCCTTCTTATCTTGACCAGGCGAAGCTTGTCCAGTTTTTGAACGGGTATCGTGAACTGGCGGAGTTGGAAGAAAATGAGCTTGATTGTCTTGCCGATTTGATGATCGAAACGATGATTGCCGAAGCGATCCTTCCGATAGCGGCTACGGGTTTTTTCGGTAATCTTTCCGGAGTTGATTTTCTTAGAATGATCCATCGAAAAGCCGATTGGATCGATAAGAACCGCGAGAAGCTGTCCGAAGCGATTGTTTCGTAGTGCGTATGTCGTTATTTGTATTTTCCTTGCTTAAAAATAAAATGCTTGACTGACAATCGTTCATATGGCATGATGTTTAAGTTAGTTCGGGGCGTGGCGCAGTTTGGTAGCGCGCATGACTGGGGGTCATGAGGTCGCTGGTTCAAGTCCAGTCGCCCCGATTTTTGTAACTCCTGCAATATCAATTGGTTACGCCTCAATCAATCCCATCTTATTCTGGGTAATATCGCCCTGTAATGATGTGTGTGCCAATCGCATGCCAAAAACATCTCCCAGGACAGCGGAGCTTGCCACCCTTGCCCGCTCAATCATCGTCTCTCTTATACCGACATAGTAATTCATGGTAGTGTCAATACTGGAGTGTCCGGCAAGTCTCTGTACCTCGTGCGGGATCATACCTTGTCCTTAAATTCATGGTCGAGTAGGGGTAATTTAACAGGACAAACCTTGCGGTAAACATCTTCAGGTGCTCGTCTTACTCCGTCAACAGTAAGCAGATCACGATCGATAGAAATACCGAAAAGCTCTTGATTGGTCTCAAGGTAAGGTCGGATTAGCTGCCAGTCCCGGCCTGT
>SDBT01013400.1_pt1 | contig 13135 bp, 16 predicted proteins | sample 2277101 | NCBI WGS metagenome assembly SDBT01 (sample SAMN10404973, study PRJNA504765) | marine sediment metagenome | isolation source: marine sediment core GS10_PC15, 103 cmbsf | place: Arctic Ocean: Southern Knipovich Ridge | collected 2010 | reverse complement strand
GCTCAAATGACCAGCTGAAGAAGTAAAAATGAGGATTTTAGATTTCATTTTAAAAGCAGTTTAACAATTTTAACTAATTTTTTCCCTGTTTGAAGATTAGTTTGCCGCTCTTTTTTAATAGAACTATTAAACTGGTTTAAGGTTTGAGGTTGGTGAATAATTTTTTGCAGCAGCTTGATAGCTTTAATAGGTTCTTCTTCGACCCAGCCAATTTTTCTCTCTCTGATTAAATCTAAATTGCCATCTTCCTGGCCGGGAATATGACAACAAGCAAAAAATGGTTTTTGCAAAGCCACGGCTTCAAAAATGAGGTTAGGTCCGGCTTTACCCATCACCAAATCAGAAACAGCTATTAACTGGGGAAGTTGTTGGGTAAATTGGAATAGCTTGAGATGTAAAAGATTTTTCTTTTTGATTTTAGTTAAAATATTTTTGAAAGTCAGTAAAGCTTTGTACAAAGTTTTGTTAGTGCCGCAAACAACCATTACCTGCAGCGGTTTTTTAATACTTAAAAGTCCGGGAATGATTTTTAGAATAGCGTTACTGCCTTCTGAGCCGCCGCAGATTAAGAGAGTAAATATATTTTTCTTAAAGCCCAGTTTTTGTCGTTCGGAAGTTAAAGCATATTTTTGGTAAAACTTTTCCCTTGTCAGCCAACCTATAGACTTAATTTGGGAGGTAGGGATTTGGCCTTTTTGGCCTAAATGCAAGCCTTTTCGGCCATAGACCAAATTATAATCAGCCGCTTGAGTAAACTCTAAAGGAAGAATGGTTTGGGGATTGGGAATAAGATTTAAAAAAGGAATAGGTTTTTTTTGATAGTCTAAAAAATTTTCTAAAGCCGGCAGGTAAAACATGTGATTGCTGATAATTAAATCAGGATTAATTTCTTTAACATTTTTTTTTACCTCCTTTTGTAAAGATTTTGCAATTAATTTTTTAATTCCTTTTCGCAAGTTAAGGTTTTTGCTGATTTCATAATAAACTTGGTTTAATGCAGGAAGATAGCGGTAAACAATCAGATAAGGCTTGTTGATTTTATCTTTAAGCAAATCAACTAAAAAAACTTTAAATTTATTTTTTCTAAGAATTTTGGCGGCGGTTTGGGCAATGCTGAGATGACCTTCAGTGGTAGTGAAAATAAGAATTTTTTTCATTTTTCTGAAACGATTTCTATAGCTTTGGAAGTTCCCAGGCGGGAGGCGCCGGCTTGGATAAAACCCAGGGCTTGCTTTTGGGTGGCAATGCCGCCGGCGGCCTTAATCAGAATTTTATCCCCAACTGTTTTTTTGATGATTTGCGTCATTTTTAAAGTGGCGTCCAAAGGACCGTAACCAGAGCTGGTTTTGACAAAATCTGCTTTGGACTTTAAAACTAGAAGCGAAGCTTTGGCAATTTCTTTTTCGGTTAAAAGCGGCGCTTCGACAATAAATTTGACAATAGTTTCGGCCCTGATTTTTTTGGCGGCCTGGACAATTCTTTTTAGTTCCTTAAGATAAATTTTTTCCTTGCCGGCTTTAAGCCAGCCCACATTGGTGCAAACATCAATTTCATCAGCGCCTTTTTTGATTACTTGGCGAACGGCCATAATTTTCATTTCCGTGGTGTCTTGACCTAAGGGGAAATTAATTACCGTACCCACTTTAGGAGTGGCAGCAGGCGGCTGGTGGTTTTTTTTAAGATAGGTTTTGGCAAACCTGACCCAGCAGGGATTGACAAAGGCGGCGTTAAAGCCGTATTGGAGGACGCCGTCGCAAAGTTTTTGGACTTGCGCCTGAGTGGAGCGAGGGCTGTGATTAGCAAAATCTAAGTAAGAGGCTAAATTCATCATATAAATATTATAACAAAGTAAACAGTAAACAGTAAACAGTAATGAGGAGAAGGATAAAATTGTGATACAATGCAGTTATGAAAATTGTGGCGGATTTGCATTTGCATTCCAAATATTCACGCGCAGTTTCTCCGAAAATGATGCCAGATATTATGGCTCAATGGGCGAAGAAAAAAGGCATAGACCTTTTGGGCACAGCTGATTGGACCCATCCTTTATGGCTTAAAGAGCTGGAAACTAATCTGAAGCAAGCAGGGGATGGTATCTTTAAAGTTAAAGGAGAAGATAAGGTTAAATACTTTTTAACTACAGAAATTTCCTCTATTTATTCTCAGGGAGGCAAGACCAGGAGGATTCATAATTTAATGATGGCGCCTTCTTTTAACACTATTCACAAAATTAATGAGGAGTTGAAGCGCCGGGGCTGCAATCTCTTAAGCGACGGCAGGCCCATTATTGGTCTTTCTTCAATCCAGCTGGCAGAATTGATCTGGAGCATTGATAAGAGTGTTTTAATTGTGCCGGCGCATATTTGGACCCCCTGGTTTTCTATGTTTGGTTCTAAGTCTGGTTTTGATTCAATTGAGGAATGCTGGGGAGAGTTTGCTGATAGGATTTATGCCGTTGAAACAGGTTTAAGCAGCGATCCTGCAATGAATTGGAGAATAAAAGAATTAGATACTAGGTCGATTGTTTCCTTTGGCGATTCCCATAGCCCGCCTAAATTAGGTAGAGAGCTAACCATTTTTGAGTTAGAGAAGTTAAGTTATGATAACATCTACGCTTCGCTTTGCTCGAGGACGAAATTTGATCCGGCTTTTCAATCGCAGACGAAAAAAAGTAGTCGTTCCATTGCACCCGCGAATCGTATCTTACATACAATCGAATTTCATCCAGAAGAAGGTAAGTATCATTATACTGGACACCGTAACTGCGGCATTAAACAAACGCCCAGTGAAACTAAAAAAAAGGGGGCTCAGTGTTCAGTTTGCGGCAAACCTTTAACTTTGGGAGTGATGCATAGGGTGGAAGAATTAGCAAACAGAGATCAAATAAAACCGATTAAAAAAACCAGTAAAAGTGGAGTAGTGGGTTATTATAATTCGCAGGATGAAACCCGGCCTCCCTATGTGATGCTAGTGCCTTTAATGGAAATAATCTCTGAAGCATTTAATATCGGTGTTTCAAGCCAAAGAGTGCAAAAAGAGTATGAAAATCTAATTAAAAACTTGGGTTCAGAATTGGCGATTTTAACTCAACTGAAATTGGAAGAGATTAAAAAAATTACTGATGAAAGAGTGGTAGAAGGGATTAAGAAAGTCAGAAGCGGTCAGATTGTAATTGATCCTGGTTTTGATGGAGTTTTTGGAGTAGTCAAGATTTGGCCTTCCTTTGCTGAAGCTGCGGAGGGACAAGATAAAAAAGCAATTAAAAGTGAACAAGAGACTTTGTTTTGAAAATAAAGACAAGAGAGTGATAAAATATTAATGTAAGATTCGAGGGGAGGTGATTAGATGCCAGAAGAAAAAAAATCAACAGGTTTGAAAAAAAATGTAGCCGCTGCCCTTTGCTATGCAGCTGGCTGGATAACTGGTTTAATCTTTTTACTAATTGAGAAAAAAGATGAGACCATCAGATTTCACGCCGCTCAATCAATTGTAGTTTTTGGCGGTTTGACTATTGTCAGTATGGTGCCGGTTGTAGGCTGGATCCTTTCTCCTTTAGCCACGATTGCCGGTTTTATTTTATGGTTAGTTTTGATTTTCAAAGCTTATCAGGGAGAAAAATTTGAACTGCCAGTAGTGGCTGATTGGGCTAAAAAGTTACTGAAAAAAGTATAAATCCATGTTTCAAAATAGACAAGAAGCGGGCCAGCAATTGGCTCAAAAGTTGTTGGGGGAAATAAATCAAGAAAAAAACAATATTATTGTTCTGGGAATTCCCCGGGGTGGAGTGGTGGTGGCTGGGGCAGCAGTTAAGGTTTTAAATTGCCCAGCAGACGTAATTGTGGTGAAAAAACTAGGCGCCCCAGGACAAGCAGAGCTGGCTGTGGGAGCGATGGGTGAGACTAGCGGTTCGCTTTACCTTCATGAAAAATTGATTACTGACTTGAGGGTTGAATCTGAATATATTGAAGAAATTAAGAAATTAAGATATGAAGAAATTAAGGAAAGAGAGAGAAAATATCGTCAAGGTAAGCCAGCTTTAGATCTTAGAGGAAAAACAGTAGTGATCGTGGATGATGGCGCGGCTACGGGGGCGACCATGATTGCCGCGGCTCGAGAAGTATGGAATAATCAGCCCAAAAAAGTGATTATTGGTTTGCCAGTTGTGGCTAAAGACACTTTGAGAAAGCTGGAAAAAGAAGCAGACCAGGTGGTTTTTTTAGAAACACCAGAATTGTTTTTTAGCGTGAGCCAGTTTTATCACGATTTTCCTCAAGTTTCTGATGAGGAAGCAATGAAGATATTAAATAATTTTTAATTTAAAATTTTTAATTTAAAATCAATTTGTAATGATTTAATTTTTAAAAATTAGTAAATAAAAATTCAATAAGAATTAAGAATTAGAAATTGTAAATTAATTATGAGAATTATCGTCGGTTTAGGTAATCCAGGGAAAGAATATGAAGAAACCCGACACAATGTGGGTTTTATGGTAGTGGAAAGAATATTGGAGAAATTAGCAATGAGGCAATTAGTAATTAAGAATTGGAAGATAAAAAATAAGTTTAAGGCAGAAATAGCAGAAATAAAATGGGGCATAGGTAAGAGTTTATTAGTAAAACCACAAACCCATATGAACTCTTCAGGCGTAGCAGTAAAAAAGATTATTGATTTTTATAAGAGCCCTAATTACTCAATTACTCAATTACTCAATTATTTATATATTATTCATGATGATTTGGATCTGCAGTTGGGAGATTATAAAATTCAGTTGGCTAAAGGACCCAAAAGACACAACGGCATTTTATCAGTGGAAAAAGAGCTGGGGACTAAGGACTTTTGGCGGGTGAGAATCGGCATCGCCAAGCCTGAAGCAGAAAAAAAAGAATGTCTGTTTTCGGGCAAGGATTATGTTTTGGGAAAGTTTACTGTCAAAGAAAAGGAAGTTTTCAATCAAGTGATCAAAAAAGCAATTAATCAATTGTTAGAAAAAGATGAGAAAAACCAGAAGAAAAGTTAGAAGAAAAGTTAAAGGATTGCAATCTATTCAAAAAATTTTATCTGGGTATAAACTAGAAGATAAAGGCAAGTATATTACTCGGGAGTTTCAGGATTATGGTTATCGACTGGCCCAGGAATTAAATGACGAGCAGCGCACCAGTCTCTATATTAAATTTGCCAAAGAGGTGGAACGGCCGCTTTTAGAGCAGGCCAGAGTTTTTATTAAAGACGCCAATAAAGTAAAAAGCAAGGCCAGGTTGTTTATGTGGAAGCTAAAACAGCTGCGCCAGAAGAAAAAATGAAAGTCCATGTTTTGATTAACGGCAAGGTGCAGGGAGTGTTTTTCAGAGCGCAGACTCAGAAAAAAGCTTTATCACTGGGCCTTAAAGGTTGGGTGAGAAATAACCGGGATGGTCAAGTAGAGGCAGTGTTTGCAGGATCGAAAGAGGAAGTGGAGGAGATGATTAAATGGTGTTGGCAAGGATCTGCAGGGAGTAAAGTAACTTCAGTAAAGCCAGTCCCGGCGCTCCGACGTACGTCGGAGGCACTGGATCCTCGGCGAAACGCCGGGATAAAATCAGCAAAACCAGAGGAAGAATTAAGAGAATTTGAAATTAAATATTAGAAATACGTTCTTGAGTTATTGAGTTGTTAGTTGTTATACTTAATTTAATGAGATTAAGATTGAAGCATTTGGTTTTTTTAGGCTACTTTTTGATTATTTTTATCCTAAGCCGCCTAACTGTTTTTTCTTTTTCCTGGCATTTTTTGCAAAACTCTTTCAAAGAACTAATTCCTTGGTTTTTAGGCGCTTTTTTAGGCGCTTATATTATTAAACTGGAGCAACTGGTTTATGTTTATTATGTAGCCCCACAACAGCCGTTGTCTTTGCAGGTAAAAGATTTAATTAATCAAAACCAGCACCAACAAGCCTGGATTCTTTTAAAACAAAAGGTAACAGAGCAAAAATTGGCATTTCGGAGCCTGGTTTTTCAAGCAATTTGGGTGGTTTTGGCTTTTTTTACCCTGACCTCGACCTCAGTTTTACTGGGTAAAACCCTGGTCATGGCGATTGGTCTGCACCTTTTGCTGGATGAATGGGAAGCGGTTTTGCGGGGAGAAAATATCTCTTGGGTTTTTTGGCAAGTGAAAAGAGAGATAGGAGTGGGTGAACAGAGGAAATTTATTTATATAATGACAGGGATATTTGGGGTATTGAGTTTATTATTGATATGATTTTAAATCTCAAATCTCATTTGAGCTTCAATTTTTATGGTTTTTTCATTGTTTTGGGTATTTTGGTTGGGGTTTTGGTAGTGCAAAAGATTAAAGAGCACCTGCCCGCAGATGCTACAGCGTTGCAAGCGGGAAGAAAAAAGATTGAAGGTTTTGTTTGGCTGAAATCACTTGATATTTATCAAACTTTAACTTGGATTTTACTGCCGGCAATTGTAAGCGCCAGACTTTATCATGTTTGGGATTATTGGCAATACTATCAGGAAAATCTAGTGGAGATTTTATTTGTTTGGCAAGGTGGTTTAGGGATTTTTGGTGGCATTCTGGGAGGATTAGTTGGCTTAGCGATTTTCCTTAAGTTCAAAGTTCAAAGTTCAAAGTTCAAAAATACAATTAAAAATTTAAAATTTACAGCGATTTTTTTATCTTATTTAGATTTGGGAGTAGTGGGTTTAGCCATTGGCCAAGCCATTGGTAGATGGGGGAATTTTTTTAATCAAGAGCTTTATGGCTTACCCACCAATTTACCCTGGGGTATATATATTCATCCAGAAAATCGCCTGCCCGGATTTGAGAATTTTTCTTATTTCCATCCTTTATTTTTCTATGAAAGCCTAGGATGTCTGCTAATTTTTTTAATATTGATTAAAAAAATTAAAATCTCAAATCCACAACTAAAATCTCAAAACTTTTTAAACCCTGGTTGTACTTTCTTCACCTACCTATTTTTATATTCTCTTCTTCGCTTTGGTTTGGAGTTTTTAAGACCTCAAGGTTGGCAAGTACAAATCTGCCCCTTGAAATATATAAGAGTTACCCATATAATAACATCTTTAGTAATGTTGGTTTCGCTGCTTGCGCTAGTCAGAATATTTGTTACAATGAAAAAGGAACAAAAATGACGATTAATAAAGACAATAAGCGTTTTATTCTTTCTTTAGGTGGGTCGTTGATTGTTCCCAACGGCGGCATTGATACCCAATTCCTCAAGGAATTTGAAGCATATATTAGAAAAAAAGTGGCACAAGGTTGCCGCTTTTTTATTGTCACCGGCGGCGGCGAGACAGCTGGACACTATATTAAGGCTGCTTCTGAAGTCAGCGGTTCTAAATTAACTAATGAAGATAGAGATTGGTTAGGCGTTCATGCCACCCGGATGAATGGTCATTTGCTCAGGACTATTTTTAGAGATTTAGCTTACGAATATTTGATTAAACATTATGATTTGATTGATAAAAAAGCAGTGGAAGCTAAAGTAGTCATTGGTGTGGGTTGGAAACCGGGTTGGTCTACTGATTATGATGCGGTGCTTTTGGCCCAGGATTATTACGTTAAACAAGTGATTAACTTAAGTAATGTTGATATGGTTTATGATAAAGATCCAAGCAAATTTAAGGACGCTAAGCCAATTAAAAAAATTAAATGGAACGAGATGTTGAAAATTGTAGGGAATAAATGGGTGCCAAGATTAAACATGCCTTTTGATCCCATTGCCGCTAGGCAAGCGCAAAAGATCGACCTCGAAGTAATTATTTGCAAAGGCAATAATTTGCAAAATTTGGACAATATTATTGAAGGGAAAAAATTTGTGGGCACAACCATCAGTAATTAACTTCAATCCCGGCGAGGCATTAGCCTGCACGGGATCCCGAGTAAGTAAAAGCCTACCGGGATAAATCATTAACTTCAATAAATCAAATCCGCTGCAAGGCGGTTTTTTGATACAATAGGGGCAAATGGAACTCAAATCATTTAAGATAATCACTTTTGGCTGCCGGGTAAATCAGGCAGAAAGCCGGCTCATAGGTGAACAATTAGCTTCAAAATTAGCAATGAAGCCTGTTGAAAAAACCAAAAAGGCGGATCTGGTGGTGATTAATACTTGTTGTGTAACCCACAAGGCTGAAAAAGAAGCAAGAAAAGAGGTAAGAAGAGTAAAAAGAGAAAACCCCAAATGCTTTTTGGTGGTCGCTGGATGTTGGGTGGAAAACGTTTTGTGTGCAATAGATTCAAAAAAAAGTAGTCAAAGGCGTGATGCTATAAATATGAAGAAAGAAAATTTTAAGCAATTTGCCCGCACACTTACCCTGGTAGATTTATTGATAGAAAACAAAGATAAAAAGAAAATTGGGCAGATTTTGAAAAGCAAATTTATTAAAAATATAATCCAACAAGATGGAGATTTGGGGAGATATAAAGATAAATATGGGGTCAGTAATAAGGCTTTGGTTAAAGTTCAAGAAGGGTGTGATAATTTTTGCACCTACTGTATTGTTCCTTATGTCAAGGGCAGGAGTAAAAGCCGGTCAATAAAGGAGGTTGTTAAAGAAATTAGAGATTTGATTGAGCAGGGCATAAAAGAGGTGATATTGACGGGTACAGATATGAGTGATTATAGATTTGGCCTGGTGAAATTAATTAGGGAAATTTTAACTAAGACGAAGATTAGAAAAATTAGTTTTGGATCGATTAATTTGAGGAGTTTTGATGCTGAGTTTGTTAATCTTTATTCTGCTCAGGTTCGCTTTTCTCAGAACAAATTGCGACTATCTAGTCACTTCCATATTCCTTTGCAATCCGGCTGTGATACGATTTTAAAGAGAATGAATAGGGGTTATAAAATTTCTAATTTCCAATTTCTAATTTCTAAATTGAAAAAGAAAATCTCGGGGTTTTCTTTTTCAACAGATATCATTGTGGGTTTTCCTGGAGAGAGCAAAAAAGAATTTGAGCAAACTTTAAAAATATTAAAAAAGATAAAAAAAATCATGGGAAAAAGTTTTACTAAAATTCATGTTTTCCGTTACTCTGCGAGACAAGGGACAGTGGCAGCTAAAATGGCAGGAAAAATAGGTTGGGAAAAAGTAGAAACAGCAGAGAAAAAGAGCAGAAGCAGACAAATAGTCCGGCTTTTTAACTAACTAAAGAAGAATTTTTTTAGGGACAATCCTGGGAAAGAATGAAACTCTGCCATTGCGCTTCCCACTGGTTGCAAAACCAAACATCGCCTTCTTTTTCCCTGATAACTATTTTGTCGTAATCATAGCAGCCGGGCAGGTGATAAATTTTGTTTTTTCCGTCTTTGGACACATTACCTTTAATCAGGCAATTTTCCCGGGGTTGGCACTCAGTCGACCAAATACCTTTGCCTAGTTTTTGAGCTTCTTCCTGGGACGAAAGCAGTTGGGGATCATAAGCAGAATTATTGCTTTCTACTTGGGCTAAGCCTGCTTCTACTATAATTTCATCAATTAAGCTTTCATCTAAAAAAACATAAGCAATTTGCCGGCCAAAGCTATCTTTGGCAATTATTTCTAATCGGACTTTTTTATTTTCTAAAAGCTGGGTTAGTTTTTGTTTGGCTTGGTCAGCCAGGCAACCTTGAGGGAGTTCTGGCGCATCCGCTCCAGCCAGCTTAACCTGTTCATTAGTAGCTAGCTCAAAAGTATCACCGTCAACGATTCTTTTTACCTGGCCAGAAACAATAGTGTGATTGATTTGATCTTCAGAAGTGGGCAAAGGCGGTAAATATTTGTGGACTAGAAAATAGAGGTTGAAAATAATAGAAAGAGCTAAAAGGGGCAAAAAGATTTTACTGAAAGAAAAATGCTTTTTCTTTTGGGTAGGCATGGAGATATTATAACAAGTAAATTGGTAGTTGAAAATGTTGGGGTAATTAGGTAATGTATAAAAGTTAGAAATTTAAATAGCCCCTTCGCTAGGTTACGTTAGGGGCGCAGGAGGCTCAAATGGCCGCAGTACACTTTGCCAAAGATAATTTTGCCAAAACTCTTAAAGAAGATAAACCAGTGATGGTGGACTTTTTCGCTACTTGGTGCGGACCTTGCCGTATGGCCGGACCAGTACTGGATGAGCTGGCCAAGGAATATAAGGATAAAGTGGTGATTGGTAAAGTTGATGTCGATGAGGAAAAAGACTTGGCTCAACAGTATGGAGTGATGAGTATTCCCACGGTGATTGTTTTTAAAGAAGGTAAAGAAGTGGAAAGAATTACTGGGTTTCCGGGAAAAGAAGGCTATGAAGAAGTGATTAAAAAGTTGATCTAAAATGGAAAAACAAATATACGATCTTATTATCATTGGCGCCGGTCCAGCCGGGTTGACTGCCAGTATTTATGCGTCCAGGTATAAATTGGCTAATTTAGTTATTGGTAAACAACTGGGCGGGGAACTGGCTTTGGCCCATAAAATTGAGAATTACCCGGGATTTATCAGTATTTCTGGTCTGGAATTGTGTGGGAAGATGAAAGAGCAAGCAGAGAAGCTGGGAGCAAAGGTTTTGTTAAAGGAAGTGGGGAAGATAGAGGTGTGTTCGGAAAATTTTGAGCAATCTTCCCGCGAATCTTCTCACTTTAAGGTTTATATTAGCGGGGATGAACTTTATAAAGCTAAGGCATTAATAGTAGCTACAGGGAGTGAAAGAAGGAGATTAAATATCCCAGGAGAAAAAGAATATATAGGTAAAGGAGTGAGTTACTGTACTACCTGTGATGCTGTTTTTTTTAAAGATAAAGTAGTGGCTTTGGTTGGAGGCGCAGACAGCGCTGTTTCCGGAGCAGTCCATACAGCAGAATATGCTAAAAAAGTGTATATTGTTTATCGTAAAGATCAATTACGGGCTGAACCAATGTGGGTTGAAGAATGGGAAAAGATCAAAGCAAGCAACAAAGGAGAAGCTATCTATAGTACTAATATAATGGAAATTTTAGGTGATGGTACTCGAGTGACAGGAGTAAAACTTGACAAAAACTATCAAGAGAAGGATACTTTAAGCCTGGACGGAGTTTTTGTTGAAATTGGGGGGGTGCCGGGAACAAGCTTAGTTAAACCCCTGGGATTAGAGTTGGATGAAGCTGGATATATGGTAGTTAATGAGGAAATGGAGACAAATATTCCGGGCTTGTTTTGCGCCGGAGATATGGTCAATAAGTCAGCGAGGTTTAAACAGGCAATTTGGGCGATGGGTCAAGGGGCGATGGCGGCAGGGAGTGTTTATAAATTTGTTAAAAAGCAAGAAGCTCCAAGGATTCTAGGAGTGTAAGTTGCTAAGGAGGTAAAATGCAAAATCCATACAAAAATGCAGTTAAACAATTAGAACAAATAGCTAAAATTCTAAAGCTGGATAAAAATACAGTTGAGAAATTAAAATTTCCGGAAAAGTTAATTAAAAAGAATTTAAAAGTAAAAATGGATAATGGTAAGACCAAGACTTTTAAGGCCTTCAGAAGCCAGCATTGTAATGTTAAAGGCCCATACAAAGGAGGAATAAGATTTCATCCCCAAGTGAGTGAAGATGAGGTAAAAGCTTTAAGTATGTGGATGACTTGGAAATGTAGTGTGGTGAGTATTCCTTATGGCGGTGGCAAGGGAGGCATTATTTGTAATCCCAAGGAAATGAGTCAAGGAGAAATAGAAAGATTGTCACGGGCCTATATGAAAGCGATTGCTTCTTATATTGGACCATGGGTTGATGTGCCGGCTCCAGATGTGAATACTAATGCGCAGATAATGGCATGGATGGTAGATGAGTATATAAAAGTGGCAAAGGGACAGAGTGATAAATTGACAAAGTGGGGGAATGTGGGGGTGAATCCGATAGCAGTGATTACGGGGAAGCCAATTGAGCTAGGTGGAAGTCAGGGAAGAACAGAAGCCACGGCTCAAGGGGGAATTTATGTATTACAAGAGCTAGTTAAAAAATTAAGCTGGCAGACCAACAAAACTACTATTGCTATCCAAGGCTTTGGAAATGCAGGGTTTTGGTTTGCTAATTTGGCTCAAGATTTAGGTTTTAAGATAGTAGCAGTTTCAGATTCTAAGGGCGGAGTATTGATGAAAAGCGGAAAATGGAAGATGAGAAAGGTTTTGGAACATAAGCAAAAAACTACTAGCGTTATTGGTTTTCCAGGGTCAAAAAAAATTACCAATGAGGAGTTATTAACTTCTAATTGTGATGTTCTGGTACCAGCCGCTTTAGAACATGTGATTACCGCCAAAAACGCGAAAAAGATTAAAGCAAAAGTGATTATTGAATTAGCTAATGGTCCAGTAACTCCTGAGGCAGATGAGATATTAGATAAAAAAGGAGTTATTGATATTCCTGGTATTTTAGCTAATGCCGGCGGGGTGACTGTTTCTTATTTTGAATGGGTTCAAAACCTGAGTGGATATTATTGGGGAAAAGAAGAGGTTTTAGAGAAATTGAAAAAGATTATGATTAAGGCTTTTGGAGAGTTTTGGAAGAAACATAAAGAATTGAAGACTACGTTTCGGATGGCGGCTTATGCCTTGGCAGTGGATAGGGTGGTGAAGGCTCTAAAAATTAGAGGAGGAAGCAATTTGTAAGCTTTAAATTTTATGTTATCAGATATTGAAATAGCTCAAAGTTCAAAATTAAAACTAATTAAAGAAATTGGTAAATTAATTGGGATTGAAGAAAAAGATTTAGAGCTTTATGGTAATTATAAGGCTAAAGTTTCTTTGGGGAGATTGGGGGAATTAGAGAAAAAAAAGGATGGTAAACTGATTTTAGTAACGGCCATGACTCCAACTCCGGCAGGCGAAGGAAAAACCACTACCACGGTTGGTTTAGGTCAGGCTTTGTGGTCTTTGGGAAAAAAGTCAATGATTTGTTTGCGTGAGCCTTCTTTAGGGCCATGCTTTGGAATTAAAGGGGGAGCTGCCGGGGGAGGCTATTCTCAAGTTTTACCAATGGAAGATATTAATCTCCATTTTACCGGTGATATTCATGCAGTTGGTGCAACCCATAATTTATTATCAGCTTTAATTGATAATCATATCCATCATGGAAACAGTTTAGGAATTGATCCTAAAAAGATCAGCTGGAAAAGAGTGTTGGATATTTCTGACCGTTCACTACG
>SDBT01013399.1_pt1 | contig 13135 bp, 10 predicted proteins | sample 2277101 | NCBI WGS metagenome assembly SDBT01 (sample SAMN10404973, study PRJNA504765) | marine sediment metagenome | isolation source: marine sediment core GS10_PC15, 103 cmbsf | place: Arctic Ocean: Southern Knipovich Ridge | collected 2010 | reverse complement strand
GACAAGGAAGCGACTACGATCATCGAAGGGGCCGGCAAGAAGAAAGACGTTACCGCCCGCTGTGATCAAATTCGCAATCAGATCGAAAAGACAACCAGTGACTATGACCGCGAAAAATTACAGGAAAGACTGGCCAAACTTACCGGCGGCGTTGCCGTTATCAAGGCTGGCGCCGCAACGGAAGTGGAAATGAAGGAACGCAAGGACCTGCTTGACGATGCGCTGCACGCCACAAGAGCCGCAACCGAGCAGGGAGTTGTCGCAGGTGGCGGCGTCGTTTTCCTGCGTGCGATTCCCGAGGTGGAAAAAGCCAGGGCCAAAGCAAGAGGCGATGAGAAAATCGGCTTTGATATTGTTATAGAAGCGCTCAAATCGCCCACAATGCAAATCGTTGAAAACTGCGGCGAGAAGGGCGATGTGATTGTAGCTCAACTTCTGGAAAAAGGCAAGAAAATCGGCTATGATGCCAATACAGGCCAGTTTGTCGATATGTTCAAAGCCGGAATTATCGACCCGGCAAAAGTTGCTCGAACCGCTCTGGAAATGGCCGCCTCGGTAGCAGGACTGATGCTGACGACCAATGTGTTGGTGACGGAATTGAAGGACAAGGACGAAGAGCCGATAGCCGGATCGGTAAGATAAATGGTAGGATTGTCGTGCGTATTGCGTGATGCGTATTGCGTGGAAAAACGAGGTATGGCTGGAAAAATAAGAACATACCGGGATTTGGACATCTGGAAAGCAAGCATCCAGTTGGTGAAGGATGTGTACAAGTTGACGGAGCAGTTTCCAAAACAGGAAGTCTATGGCTTGGTAAGTCAAATGCGAAGGGCAGGTGTTTCCATTCCTTCAAATGTAGCAGAAGGCTTCAGGCGATATCACAACAAGGAGTACAAGCAATTTCTGTATATATCGTTAGGAAGTTGCGCAGAATTGGAAACGCAGACGACAATATCAAGAGAACTGGCCTACATTTCCGAGGACAAGGAGACTGCCTTGCTCGAAAAATTAGACCACATCTCTCGGATGATCTCAAACTTACTAAAGAAACTTTAACCTAATACGCAATACGCGATACGCGCGACGCAATACGAAATTATGGCCAAACGGGATTGCTATGAAGTTTTAGGCGTGGGCAAGACGGCTTCTGCCGATGATATTAAACGCGCTTACCGGCGTAAGGCTATGAAGTATCATCCGGACAAGAACCCGGATGATAAAGAAGCTGAAGCTAAGTTCAAAGAGTGCGCCGAGGCCTACGAAGTCTTGAGCGACACCAACAAACGTCAGCGCTACGACCAGTTCGGACACGAAGGTCTTCGCGGTTCCGGCATGCATGACTTCTCCCGTATGAACGTCGAAGATATCTTCAGCATGTTCGGCTTCGACGATTTCTTCGGCGGCATCTTCGGCGGCGGTCGGGGCAGACGCTCAAGCCGCCGGGCCGGGCCGACGCGCGGATACGACTTGGAAACTACAGTCGAGTTAACACTGAATGACATCGCAAAAGGTGCAGAAAAAACCATTGAATTCACCCGACAGGATTCATGCGGTGAATGCAGCGGCACCGGCTGCGCAAAGGGAAGCTCGCCCGGCCAATGTCCGGTCTGCAAAGGATCCGGCCAGGTCGCAAGGGGCGGCGGTTTCTTCCAGATGGTCTCGACCTGCGGGCAATGCGGCGGTAACGGGCGGATTATCACCAATCCCTGCAAGAAATGCAAAGGCGCCGGCAGAATGCCGAAGAAGAGAACAGTCAATATCAAAATCCCGGCCGGCGTTCACGAAGGGCAGGGTATTCGAGTTGCAAGTGAAGGTGAGCCCGGCCGCAGCGGCGGACCGAGAGGCGATTTGTATTGCTATGTCAGGATTAAACCGCACGAGTTCCTACAGCGCGACGGCAATGACCTGATCGCAGTGGTCCCCATCAGCTTTACGCAAGCCGCTCTTGGAACAACAATTGACGTACCGAGCATTAACGGGACCAAGGGTTTGAAAATTCCGCCCGGGACCCAGTACGGCGGTATCTTCAGGATAAAGAGCCAGGGCCTGCCGGACATACGAACACATCGAACAGGCGACCAGCTCATCCAGATTACGGTCGAAACACCAAGGAAACTGAACAAGCAGCAGCAGGATATGCTGAGAGAATTCGCTAAAACCGAGAATAAACGTGTTTCTCCAAAATCCGTAAGCTTCTTCGAGAAACTGAAAAAACACTTTGGTAACCACTGATGAAGCGAAGAAAAGATAAATCAAAAGCTGAAGATTTGCATAGCGCGGATCAACAGGAGCGTAAAACACAGGAAAACGAATTGAAAGAGAAGCCCGATACAATAGAGTCTCTTCAGAAAGAGAAGGATGAGCTTTTTGCACAGCTCCAGCGGGTCAGTGCCGACTATGCGAATTATCAAAAGCGTGTACCCAAACAAATTACCGATACGATCGGCTACGAAAAGGAAAGAATCATAAAGACGCTGCTGCCGGCCCTGGATAACTTTGAGCATACGCTCCAAAATACACATTCAGCGGAAAATGTAGATGTGCTCGTAAAGGGTATCCGGATTATTTACGACCAACTGCTCGACATCCTGAAATCTCACAACGTCGAGCAGATAGAGGCATTGGGCGAGATATTCGATCCCGCGATGCACCAGGCGATGACGCAACAGAGCGATCCTGACAAAGAAGAAAACACTGTGCTGGAAGAATTCCAGAAAGGATACAGGCTAAACGGCCGGGTTATTCGGCCAAGCAAAGTGATTGTTAATAAGCTGCCGTCTGAACAAAAAGACCAGCAGGAAGCGACGGCAGAAGAACAAGCTAACGACGAATGTGAATCTTAACAGTACACGCAATACGCGATACGCACGACGCAGGACGAAAAAATGCCGACATACGAGTATATATGTGATAAATGCAAACATGAGTTCGAACGATTTCAGAGCATAAAATCCAGGCCCGTTCGTAAATGCCCCAAGTGCGGCAAGCTCCATGTGCAGCGGCTAATCGGCGCCGGCGCCGGCATAATCTTCAAAGGCTCCGGGTTCTACCAAACCGACTACAGAAGCGAAGGCTACAAAAAAGCCGCCGAGAGCGAGAAAAAGAGCCGCACGGACAAAGACACCACAAAAAAGAAAACCGATTCCAAAGCCAAAGATACAAAACCAACCGAAAAACCAAAATCCACAACTAAAGACAAGAAGAAATCAGCATAATCCTCGCTACTCATCTATCCACAAACTTACTCTGCTGCATTTTCATGTCCAGGATACCCCGGAGAATTAGATCATACATTTTTTGTGTTGATTCCAATTGAGACTTCAATTCCTCAATAGTCAATTGTTTACGCCCCAACCTGATTGCTTCAGAATCTTTCTGAGACAGCAACTCCCGGAGGCGCTTTTCGTAGGCCTTCTTCTGCTCCAGTTCGTTTCGTTTGGCGGTTAGCTGCTTATCACCGGCCACCGTTGCTTCCTTTGTCGCCATTTCATCAAAGTCCTTACTCGCTTGTAGCTTCAGCTCTGCCAGGTGCTGTTTCAACGTCTCCAGTAGCGTGGTTTTATTTTGTATCTCCGGATGCGTCGGTATCAATGTCTGTTTGACAACGATGATTTCACGTTCTAATTTTGTAATATCCTCACTATATGACAAAACCGCCGGATCCTGGTTGATGTAATCCTGGCGCATTTTCAATATCTTCTCCGGTGCTATGGCCTGCTCCCTCGTTCGTTCAAGGAGCTGGATTTGTACTTCAAGGGCAATTCTCTCGGATTCAACAGTCGTAAGCGTGTTCAGAAGATTTGAAACGCGCTGTAGCATCATTTCCTGTCGGCTCTCCAAATCCACAGTCCCATACTCTTGTCCCAACTGCTGGATCGTTTGGTTGTAGTTCTTGATTTTTTCGCCAAGAAGGTCACACTCGTTTTCCATGAGACGCAATTTTCCGTCCAGAACTTTAGGATTCCCCTCCAGATATTCTGCTGATATTCCATTTGCACTGAGTGCTCCCTGAACTTCAACCTGCACATCGGTCTTATCCTCTGCAGTTACAACTTCATGAATGGTAAACTTCAATTGTAGGATGTCTTCATCAGTTTGAGAAAAGTAAATGTTTATTGAACCGACAACTTTATCTGTCGAATACTCTAAATGTCGTAAATCAGTCACTCCACCACCACCTGCTGTAACTCTCAAGATATCCTTGATATCTTTCTTGATATTTTCATACAACTGTTTCTGGAATTCCCTCTTCTTCCGAAGCCTATCAACTTCCTTGTAGGCAAATGGGATTTCGAATCCAATACGCTTTTGAACAAACTTTGGCCCGGAAGTTTCGCCTGATGTTTTCCTGCCAATAGTCTCTGTTATATTTTGCCCATAGGATTTAGACACTATTTCCAAAAGGTACTTTTTGTTAAATTTCTTGTAATATGCTGTTCCTTCCGGAGGTAACTTCCTTCTTACCACAACATCGGGGCCACTCTTGCCTTTGAGAACACTGATTTCTCCCCCCTGCATGGTCACCCTTGTCTCTCTTTCTCCTACGACCTCAACCTGAACATCGGTTTTGAAATTCGGCTTAAGCGAAACGTTTTTGAACTCGACCCACTGGTACGGCCGAGTCTGGAATTGAAACTCCTTAATTTCATCAATTTGTAAATCTTTGAAATGCACTGTTCTTTGTATCCATAAACCGTTACCTATTCCTGAACGTCCTGATGATGTGTGGATATTACTTTTCCGGTCAACAGCTATAATACGGTAATCTGCTTTTTCTTTTTCAACAGTGTGAGTTGCGGTAACACCTACAGCGGCACCGATTAATTCATAGTCTGACTCGAATGCTTTACCAAAGGCAATATCTCCGAAACTTTGTATGTGCATAGGATCTGCTTCCATTATGGTCTTCCATGGGCCTTGAGCTATCCCAATGCTCTGGTTTCGCATTTTCTTTCCTTCGGAAAGAACCCATCCTCCCCATATATTATCTGGATATAAATTGAAAACACCGCCGGGTTTACTAATTATGCTTAATTTTCGATTTTCTGGATTTTCTATTTTTAATGCTAACTCATAGTATTCACGCTTTGTATGCCATCGTTGGTACAATTTTTCAAAAGGCCGTTGGCTTAATATACTTCCGTCCGGCCGCCACCATTGTTTGCCTGTACTCGGATGCTCACAAATACCGAACAACTCGACGGTCACGCCATTAGGCAATGTTGCTATGAACTGTGATTCATTTGACACATTGTCTTCAACCGTAACTTCCTTATCCTTGTCTGCTTTTGCCATTGGTAATAGAATCACGCCAGTGATGATAACCACCAGCAGGCCAAGGATTCCGAGTCTTGCGCTTTTTGGTATCGGACGATTTAACATGTGTCTAATCCTCACATTTAAGGCTTTCTTTGATTCTACGATACCTACCAAACGTAAGCTTAAAACGGGCCGGCTGAAGGTCAGGCGGGAAATGTTTAATAGTGTCTCGGGGTAATCCTCGGCCTGTTCACCCATAGCCACTAATACCATCTCGTCAACAGCCTGTTCCCTAACCTTTCGGATAATCACATTTGCCACCCAGAGCAGAGGATTATAGAAATAGGCTATTTGTAGAATTGTCTGAATCAAATTAATCCATAAATCGCCCCTTTTAATATGAGCCAGCTCATGTAGAAGAATCGGTTTTAAATCTTTAGTTTTCAATATACGTTGAAGTTCTTGTGGGATTAAAATTGTCGGTCGAAAGAGGCCGCAAACCGACGGGCTGGCAACATCAGGGGAAAGTTTCAAGAACGTCGATCTATGCACTCTCATTTGCTTACAGCATCGCTCAAAGATATCTAACATTGAATCGTTTGGTTTTTTAGATTGAGCCAGCAGACCTCTAACAAAGAACATTCGCTTAATCAGCAATAAAACCATAGCTATCACAACAGCTAACCATCCAAGAAAGGCAAAACCCTGCCAAGATAACGAGGCTTTTGCTGGAGAAGAAGCAACTGTAAATTTTGCAGATGTGTCGTCGGCAGCAAGTTCAGGTGAAGCGCCGGCCGAAGGCAAGGCCGCGATTCCGGTTCCAGACGGTATCGTTTCAATCACCGGTTCAATTCTTTGTGGGATCGGTGCGGTTTGTTGAGGGATCGAAGCTTTTTGAGTTATGATGCCGGGCAATTCAACGCCGAACCAATAACCCAGGCTTGTAGGTGATGAAAGCGTTGTTGGAAGAACCAATTTGACCAATATCAGCATCCAGATACAGTAAAGGAATACTGCTCGAACCCTTTTTCGAAGAAGAAAATCCAGTAGAAGCAACATAATGATAAGCACACTGGATTGAATCAGCATTGAGGTGGAAAAATCGATAAAAGATTTACCAGTTGTATTTAAAAATGTTATAATACTATCCATAATATTATCTCCTTATTTTTTTAAGGATTTGTTTTCCGAATTCTCTTCATGCCTATTTCCACTTCGAGCCTGTTTTTCTGCGTTTTCTTTTTTTGATCAACTTTTCCAGATAAATATATTCTTCTTCTGAGAGCTGGTCATTTTCGATTAGAAACTGCATCATGGGAGTAAAAGTTCCATCAAATGCTCTTTTAAGCGTTCTGGTGATTTCACTCTTGCGTGCCTGGGACTGGGTTATCGCTGAGCTGTAAAGATAAAGATTGCGAATCTTCTCTGTTTTTAGCAGTCCCTTTTTAACCATTCTGTCCATCATGGTCTTGACAGTAGTATAAGCCCATCCTTTTTCGCTCTGGAGTGTTTCCTGTACCGTAGGTGCCGCACAAGGTTCGAGTTCCCATACCTTCTGGAGAATTGTCCATTCACTTTCGAATAATTCGAGATTATCTTTTTTCATAATTAGCTCCTTATATCTATTGCAGTAAAAACTACTCTACTCCGGTAGATATTGCAAGGATAAAATAAAAATATTTTAAAAAATTTTGTCATTCCTCATTTTAGCCTCAAAACGGCCAATCGGATGCAGGAAAGGAAGTAGCTATCCAAAGCTATCGTACGAGACTCCGTTTTCGGATAAAAAGGGCCTTGCTTGAGCTTGGTGAAGCTTGCACCCAAGAGATGTAAGCGGATGTGTGCAAGCAAGGCCCAATTTTGAATGAAAATATTAGAAGCTGTTTCAAAACTCAATTTCCGCTACGAACGGCTGCAATTTTCTCTCGTTCTCGCGATGAAAGCAGTGTTGACCCGCTTTTACATATCCACTTTGCAAACCTGCTTTGGCTGCAGGCATTCCGGGTACAATATCCACAAGTGGCCAATGCTTATCATTAAACTCAAGGCCAAGATATCACTTTTTCGGTGTTATTCACTCGCCGTAGTCGCTGCGAGTCATATAGATAGAGCCTATTTTATAGTCTGTAAACCATAAGCGGACGTCATGGTCATAACGGGCATAATAACAATACCCCTTTCTGCCATCGATATCTTTGTACAGAACACCATTTTCAAACTTATTTTCTTCGCCCTGGACAATTTTTTCAGGATGCCCTATTAACTCGAAAACTTCATCAAGGGTTGAGCCGCACCGTAGTTTGTTACGGAAGACATAGCTGAAATCATGTTCATGTCGAAGCTCAACAATTTTGTTTTCACGCATGTATATATGAAAGTTGCTCGGATAAACCAGGACATACTGTTTGGGCAGGTTATCTTCCGTTAAGATTTTTTTGCCCCAGACATATTTAAGGGGTTTACCGAAAATCTCTTTCACTTGTTCAAGATCTGCCGTATCAATATCCAATTGTCGAATCTTTGCCGGAAGCCGTCTGGTAAATTCCTCATCTTCCTCATCATCTTCATCTTCCTGCTTAGAAATCCACACTTTGTCGAGTGGTCCTGAAGTTTTCGATGAGACTTTTTTCAGAACATAATATGAAGGTTTTCTATAGCGAATTGTATAATCGCCGCTCTTCCATTCATAGAACATGTAGGTCGAACCTTCAATATGTTTAATGGTGTATTTACTGGCAGTTTTATCACCTGAATGGAATACAAGCCCTTTTGTCCAGGTCCACCAGGGCTTAAACGTTTTGCCATTCGGCTTGAAGATAAGCCCTTTGAGATATAGTTCTCCTCCTCCCCATTGTTTCTTGCCGGCCTTGAATTTTTCCATCTCACCGACAAAATCTACGCTCTTCCAGGTTCCTATGAGTTGCGGGTCATTTACGAAGGGGTAATCGATTTTATCAACAATACGTCCATCTTCGTCAATAGTGCTGGTTGGAGGAATATAGGCTTTTTTACCGAACGGTGGCTCATACTTTAAGCCTTCAGCTGAGACTTTCTTCAGAACATAATAATATGGTTTCATATAGCGAATTGTATAATCACCGCTTTTCCACTCGTAGAACATATAAGATGAACCATCTATTTCCCTGATGATATATTTGCTTGCGGTATCGTCATCAAGTACTAAACCTTTTGTCCATTTATCGCTACTGCGGGGCATAGTACCGCCTTCTTCAAAAATAAGATGATTGAGGTGAAGGTTACCTTTCCAGTTTTTCTCAGCGGGATTGAACTGCTTTATCTCATGGACAAAATCAACACTTTTCCAACTGCCGATAACTTTCGGATCATTAATAAACGGATAATCGGTCTTGTCGACGAGACGCCCCTGCTCGTTGATAGTACTGGTCGGAGGAATATCTGCTTTTTTGCCGAATGGTGGTTCGTACTTTAAGCTTTTAGCTGAGACTTTCTTCAGAACATAATAAAAGGGTTTCATATAGCGAATTGTATAATCACCGCTTTTCCACTCGAAGAACATATAAGCTGAACCGCCTATTTCCCTGAGGATATATTTGCTTGCGGTATCATCACTAAGTACCAAACCTTTTGTCCAGGTCAGGATCTTGCCGGTAATATTACCACCTTCTTTAAAAATAAGATGATTTAGGAAAAGGTCACCTTTCCAGCTTTTTGCTGTGGGATTGAACTGATCAATTTCCCGGACGAAATCTACACTTTTCCATCCCCCGATAACTTTCGGATCATTAACAAATGGATAATCGGTCTTGTCGACGATACGCCCCTGCTCGTTGATAGTACTTGTCGGAGGGATATCTGCTTTTTGGTCGGCAGCTTCGGCCATGGAATTTCTGCCCATCGGCAATAATATCGCGCCGATAACAACAATTGCGATTAATCCGAGACATCCGAGTTTTGAACTTTTTGGTATAGGTCTAATTAACATGTGATTAATTCTCCTTTCTAAAGCCTTCTTTGATTCTACTACGCCAATAATACGTAAACTAAAGTTCGGCCTCCAAAATGCCATTTCCGCTATATCAATCAGCATATTGCTGTAAATGTTAGTTTCCGGCCTGAGCGTAACAAGCACCATTTCGTCAACTGCTTGCTCTCTGACTCTGCGAACCATTGCATTTGCAATCCATACAAGTGGATTGTAGAAATACACAATCTGTAACATGGTCTGCAGCAGGTTTACCCAAACATCGCCCCGCTTAATATGAGCAAGCTCGTGAATCAAAACGGCCTTTAGTTTCTCTCGCGACAGCTTTTTAAGAAGAGCGGACGGTATTAAAATGACCGGTTTAAATAATCCGCAAACAGCAGGACTAAGCTTATTGCCGGTTAATCTCAATTCAATATTCCTGCGAATGCCAATCTGGCAGCGACATTCCTCCAGCATCTCAAGTGACCGCTCATTTGCAGGTCTGCTTTTAGCAATCAGACCTCTGACAAAATAAAACCGTTTAACGAGTAATACTAAAAGAACCAACATCCCCACCAGCCAGCCTGAAAACACTAAGCCCTGCCAACTAATAGATTCAAGCTTAACTCCTGTAGCCACCGTTTCGTTCATGGTGGGCGTCTCTGAAAAAATATACCCTTGTGGTATATCAATGACCATTGGCACAGCCTCTTCAATCTGCGGCACGAACTTCGCTATCGAAGCTACACTTGGAAAATAATCTCCCAGCCAATATCCAATTCCAGTAGGTAATGTGAAAGAAGCCGGCAGAACAAGTTTTACAAATAGCAGCATCCACAGACAATAGCGGAACACTGCTCGTACTCGCTTTCGCAGCATAAAATCAAGAATCAGCAACAAAACAATCAGCACACTGACTTGGATAAATACGCCCGCCGCATAGTCCCAAAATCCCTGGCCGATATTGTTCAAACCTGTTATACACGTGTTCATTGCCTGGTTCATTTTTTTATCTCCCAATTCGGCTTATTTTGTTTGCACTCAATCCTTCTTGTTTTTAGCCTTGTTTACAAGTTTGCGCAACTGTGCTGATTCGGCTTTTGAAAGACCCTCATGCTCGATCAGAAATTGCATCATAGGAGTTAATGCCCCGTCAAAGGCACGCTTGAGCATCTTGCGAAATTCGCCCCGCCTGGCGTCAACTTCGCTCACACAGGATTTGAAAAGCTGCAAGTTGCGGATTCTCTCGATTTGAAGAAAGCCCTTCTCAACCATCCTGTCCATTGTGGTTTTTATCGTGCTGTAGGCGCGGTCCCTGCTTATGGCCAGCGTTTCCTGGACAGTGCCCGCTGCACAGGGCTCCTTCTCCCAAACGACCTTCATAATGTCCCATTCGGCTTTGGTGAGTTCCACGGCGTTGTTTTCCGGATTTATTCCTGTGATTTTTCTCGGCTTTGGCATATCTTTGTCTCCTTATTCTATTTCATTAGAGTATATTCGACATGTGTCGAATTTGTCAATAAAAAAATTCGGAAATTTCCACATTTTTTTAAATAACCTACTTTAAGACACGAAAAATACACAAAAAAGATTGATATCAGAGAAAAAATATGTATCTGGTCTGCAATAGAAAGATAAACACTACACTTTTCAGCAGCAAGCTAGTTGACGATTTGATTTACAGCTTCGGCCTGATTGCACCTTTTTTTTCACTATTTGCAAAAACTAAAAATAAACACATAACAGGTTCCTTTTCTCCGAAGAACGTTTAAGGTAATGATGTTTCCTGACGTGACTGAGCCGAGGGGGCGATCCAGTCATATGTTGGCAGAGTACGACCGTTCTTTAGTTGGAGGCCGGAAGTGTGCATCGGCGATTTGCCATTGTATCCGTTCGGTCGAGTTGCAATTGAAGTAATACCGAGACTTTCAACCGAGACAATCTCCCCAACATCGGACCGGCCATCGGAGTTGCGATCGAACCAGACCGAAATCCCATCAAATTCACCGTCAGTTAGAAAGCCGTCCCGGTCATCGTCCAACAGATCCAAAGCACGGTAGCCATTTGAAAAGAACAGCCACCACGTTACCGAACCGAAAAGCTCCCTGCCCGATGTAATCTTGCCATCGCCGTCACTGTCCCAAACAAGAAAACCGGTCGTAGGTCTTACCCAGGGTCGTTTCTCGACGACGCCGTTACCATCCATATCAAACGGAACAATCTGCCCGGGGTATAGCAGTTCCGAAAGAGAGGAATTCTCTTGTAAGCTGAATATAATCGGTGTAATCGCTCCGGGTTGCAAAGTCTCAAGTATTTCCAGGTTTTTTTGGATGGCTGTTATTTTTTCCTTTATCTCCGGAGGGATGTTGTCCTCAGCACTCCACAGCCGAATAAAAGCGCTGCCGGCTTCATAGCTGATTATGCTGCGCAGGCCCGGGATGGGCTTGTATTCGAGTTCCAGGTCCTCCTGGATTGAAAAATCGTAAGCCAAATAGTAGGTCTCTTTCACAGCGTTCAAAACAATAGCCTTGATTACCGTCGGCATCAGAGCCGGGCTTGTCTCCTGGAAAAAATCGAAGTATTGTTCGCCCAGGCTTGCCTGCCCCAGATAGTATAATGCATTGTTGGGATCAATCGCGATAGCCTTATAGAAATTCCATTGCGCCGCACCGGCATGCTCAATAAGTTGTTCGTTTGTCGGTTTTTCAGGTTGCCAGTCCTCTCTCTCGAGTTTGTTTTCAATAGATCTGACACGAATCCAGAACTCACCCTGACTTTCTTCAGGAATGTCACTTGTCGATTCGTATCCAAATTCCTCTAAGGCGATCTTTTTTGCTTCTTGTTGTCTGGCAGAATACAGATAATCGCCTGACCTCCAAAATGATATAATCGCCGGTGGAATATTATCATTATACGCCGCGACGAAAAAGGACTTATAGACAAAGGCCATATAATGAATTCTGGCCAGCGTATAGTAACCACTTGCATCGTTCGGATCTTGCTGGGTGTAGGCTGTTGCGTTTTCAATGAGCCTTTCAACCGGAATGTATTGGGGCCTTGCAAACATCCCGTACGTAACGTTCACACAAACTCCTATCACCAGCAATGATATAGCGCTATATCTAATCGCTCTCATAATATTTCCTTCCTAAAAACCCGACGCCATGTCCATGCTCGTACAAACATGATAACTCATTACATTAATAATTCACGAACAATCGGGACACATATATCATCTCAACAGAAGTATATACGATTATAAGGTCACTCCTGCGGCAAGTCAAGGAATTTCCCCTGGTAGTGCACTGCTACTTAATCAATCTGGCGATTTGTTTGAATTGTGGGTGTTCGGCGGTTTTGAGCAACTCAAAAAGGGTCATCTCGGTGCAACATATATTTGCTCCCCCGGCGGCCATTCTGCTTAGCGCGATCTGTTTGTTCTCCAGGGTTCTTGAAGAGACGGCGTCTGCAATAACATTGACGTTGAAATCCTGCCGGAGCAAATCAATGGCTGTTTGATAGATGCAGACATGCGTTTCGATACCGCACAGCAGGATTTGATTTCGTGCCAAATCTTTGAGCCTGGCGTTGAACTGTTCGGCGCCACAGCAACTGAAAGCGGATTTGTTAATCGGCTCATTGTCGTCAAGGAGTTGTGCTATCTCAGGAACCGTCGGCCCCAGAGCATCGGGACACTGCTGGCACCATAGAATTGGAATCTCAAGGATTTTAGCGGCCCGGACGAGGATTTGAATGTTCTTAAATAAAGCTTCCCTGCCGTGCATCAACTGCGCCAGCTTGCCCTGGACGTCAACTACCGTCAGACAGCACTGTTGTATATCAAGCATCCCTACCAATCTAAAATAATCGTCAGACGAATTTTTTGCTTATCTTTTGTCTGATCCGCTGGTTTTTTAGCTGCTTTTTTGC
>SDBT01013398.1_pt1 | contig 13135 bp, 14 predicted proteins | sample 2277101 | NCBI WGS metagenome assembly SDBT01 (sample SAMN10404973, study PRJNA504765) | marine sediment metagenome | isolation source: marine sediment core GS10_PC15, 103 cmbsf | place: Arctic Ocean: Southern Knipovich Ridge | collected 2010 | reverse complement strand
GGGTGTTATCTTACATGAAGATAGGTAGCGATGGCTGAGCTTCTGGAAGAGCAAAGGGAAAGCTGGGGGACACGGGGTGGATTTATTCTTGCAGCAGTTGGCTCGGCGGTAGGTTTGGGTAATCTTTGGGGGTTTCCGTATAAACTTTACAGCTACGGTGGCGGGGCGTTTTTGATACCTTACATAATTGCTCTGGTTTTGGTCGGCATTCCTATAATGATACTTGAGTTCAGCATTGGCCATTACACGCAGCGTGCTGCGCCTGATGCCTTTAAGCGGGGGCATAAGCGTTTCGAGATTGTCGGCTGGTGGGGTATTATTCTGGCTTTTGTCATAATTACTTATTACCCGGTTATTCTGGCGTACTGCTTCAGTTTTTTATGGTACAGCATTGTTGGGATTTTCAACGGCGGTGAGCTGCCCTGGGCAGGTGAGGGGATGGCTGGGGTTGCAAAGGCCAAGAGTTTCTTCATCGACACATATCTGGGCAAGACAGAAGGCCCCGCTCTTGGTGCTATTCGGTTGAACATTGTCTGGCCGCTGATGATTACCTGGGTGGCGATGTACTTTTGCATATTCAGGGGTGTCAGGCTGGTCGGTAAAATCGTGTGGCTTACGGTTCCTCTGCCGTGGCTGATGCTGCTTATATTAGCTGTGCGAGGTTTGACCCTTCCGGGCAGTATGCAAGGGTTAGCTTATTATCTGGACCCTGTTTGGTCGGAACTTGCCAAGCCAATTACGTGGCGTTATGCGTTCGGACAGGTGTTCTTTTCATTGAGTCTTGCGTACGGTGTTATGATTACTTATGCAAGCTTTCTGCACAGGAAAAGCGATATTAATAACAATGCCGCTATTATCAGTATCGCTGACTTTGCGACGAGTTTCGTGGCGGGTCTGGTAGTATTCGCAACGCTGGGCGGAATGGCGTTCGTGACCCAGCAGGCAGGTAATGCGGTAAGAGTAGAAAACGTTGCTGAGTCTGGGCCGTCACTTGCTTTTGTGGCGTTTCCGTATGCTTTGGCGCAGCTTCCATATTCGGCGTGGTTCAGCTTTGTTTTCTTCTTTGCGCTTGTTACGTTAGGTATTGACTCAGCGTTTTCCCTAACGGAATCGATTCTGGCCAGTATAGTTGACAAAACGGGATGGCGAAGGAGTATTGTTCTTCCTGTGATGAGCGTTGTGGGATTTGGGTTCGGGCTGATTTACGTAACAAAAGGGGGGTTTAACTGGCTTGGTACTATTGACGGATTTGTGAATGGTACCTGGGGCATAGCGTTTATGGGTTTGTTGGAATGCGTGGTTTTAGGTTGGCTCTGGCGAATTGGGACGTTGAGACATCACGCTAACAGCCGAAGCGACTGGAAATTAGGCAGATGGTGGGATTATCTGATTCGCTTAGTGATTCCTATACTGCTCGGGACGCTTTTCTTCTGGCAGCTTTTTGATGATGTCAGCGGGGAAGGTTTTCTGAGGACGCCGGAAGGTAAATGGATACTGCCGAACTGCATCGGGCTTGGGATTGTGGCGTTGGTGCCTGTCTTAGCGGTCATTTTCAGTTTGGTTAAAGGCCAGCGTGATGTTGAATCACCAAAGCACGAAGAGGCGGCTTTAAGTATCAAGGGTAGGTACGGCGGGGCGGTGTTGCTTTTACTGGCGTTAATTCCCGCAGCCGGCTTGCTGGTTATTTTGCTGAGAAGCTCAATCCCGGAAGCTGCTGAGAGCGCAGCGGAGAACCCGGTGTTCTGGTTACTGCTGGCAGTTGGGATTATTTCGATGGGGCTTAGCAATTATGTGCTTGATAAGCATAACACTTCCAGTAGTCAGGCATCGTGGTTTACCAGATGGGCGGGGATAGTAGCAACGATGGATGTCAGTGCGTTTATTGCCGTAATCCTGATTGGTCTGACACGCACGGTGAAGATTGAAGAAGTGGTGGTACCTATCCGCCATGAGTTAAGTGGTGTTTCATATGTAATCCTTGCTGTGGTGTTCCTGATTATGATAGGTGGTCTTGGCTGGTGCTTTTATCGTGCGGTGACAGCAACAGGCGGGTCTGCCGAGGCACAATCTCCGGACGAAGTCGGCGACGACGGTCGAGCGTGCGAGGGCGACTGAGAGTTAGCAGGGCTTAGAACCAATCCGAATAACCCGGTCTATTACGGCCGGCTGCAAAGCCCGATGCCTGTGTTGTCGGCCAAAAAATCCTCAACGTGGAGCAAACCGCGCTTCCGGGCGTTTTCGGCCTGCCGCCTTGGCCTCGAACTTTTCGCTCGGCCTCATAACGCCCCGATTATTCGGATAGGCTCTTATTTGAAACCCTCGATGTCGCCGGCAGTGTATTTTTCACAGGCCTTTTCCAAGTTGACATTGCTTATGTTTGCGAGGGTACAGAGCCAGGCGAATACATCAGCAAATTCTTCGGCCTTATTTTTTTCATCCTTAGCTGCCAGGGCGGTAGCCAGTTCGCCGACTTCTTCTATAAACCACATAAAGGTGTCTGGGATTCCCCTTTCCCGGTCACGTTTTTCGTAGTTCTTTGCGATTAACTGTTGAAATTGGCTAATATGCATTCTTAGCGTTTAGCATATGACATTCGGTGTAGCCGTTATACGCTACAACTATCCGCTATTTTCTATCCCTGCACCAAGTCGGAGAGCTTTGCTTTATCGAAAACATTTTTGGCCTGAGCGACTGCTTTTGCATAGACTTGCTCTGCTCGAGCGCTGAATTTTTCTCCGCGTGCGTGCTCGTCAAGGTGTAAATTACTAACCATAGGTCCGTCAACAGCTTCAATAACCTGCAGCAGTGTGATTTTTTTTGGTGGTCTGGACAGTGAGAATCCACCGCGAGGCCCTCTTTTGCTGCGTAGTACGTCGGCTCTGACCAACTGCTGCATAATCTTTAGCAGGTATTCGAGTGGGATCTTATACTCTTTAGATATGTTTTGGGATAAAATAATCCCCTTCTTTTGATGCTTGGCGAGATAACCGACCGCCAGTATTGCATACCCTGTTGATCTGCTGATTTTCATTTTAATCTCCTTCAAAAAAAACAGTAACCATAAAAATTTTCTCATCTGTCGTACATGGGCGTACAACAGCGAAAACGCAAATAAGGCATAAACGTCTACCTGATAGTCAAGCTCTTTTTACGTACCTTTTTAAAGTACAGACGTAGTTGCCAAGTTATTTTATTGTAAAAATCCAGGAAAACAGTTCAGAATGTAACATTTATTTTCCTGCGTTTTGGGTGTGGATATTAAGATATAAGCTAAAGTTGCACAGACGAGCTAACATTATCCGGACTATACTCCCAATTGCAAGAGTTTTGTTGTCTAAAATGCGTAAAAATTACAAATGGCAGATATTCATCGAAAACTGCCTGATTTGCAAGGTCTTTTTTAAAAAATAGTGAAAAATTTTAAAATTTTCTTCGAAATCGCAAAAATCTTGACATTTGAGGCGTTTTAATCTATGATTTCGGTGTAATTTTGCATTTTTATGGAGAATGTTATGACAGCGATGAATCCGAGAATTAGTGTTGAGTACGCCGAGCAGGCAACAATTGTTACTTTATCTGATGAAAAGATCCTGGAAGAAAAGGATATCCGTGGGCTGCAAGAATCTGTTATGTCTGTGATTGAACAGGCCGAGCGGATAAATCTGGTGATGGATTTTCGCAATGTCCGTTTTCTGTCGTCGGCTGTTTTAGGCCTTTTAATAAGAATCAGCAAGAGGGTCCACGAACGGGATGGCCAGTTAAGACTTTGTAATATAAACCCAAAGATCCACGAAATTTTCAAAATAACCCGGCTCACCAAAATTTTCGATATCTACGAGGATATAGAAAGCGCGGTTGAAGGTTTGTCTGCAGCAAATTAGACGATAGTCTTTTTTGCTTTGCTCCCAAGTAGAAAGATTAGACGACGGTCGGTAGCCTGGCGTAACCAATGACTAATGTGAAAAATAATTTTTGCCTGTATAGATTCGTTGCAAGTAGATTTCGAGAGTAAGTAAGTTTATGGCATCAAAGCCACCAATAAGTCGCTCGATGGTTGTCGGAAGTGTGCCGTCTGCTGTTTTCGTGGTCTGCAGGCCTCTTCTATCTGAACTGGAAGCTAACAATTTCAGTGAAGAGGACATTTTTGCCGTCCATCTTTCGTTACAAGAGGCTTTTCTGAATGCCATCTCGCACGGTAATAAAATGGACCTTTACAAAGAGGTTAAAATTGACTATCTGGTAGGCTCAGATAAGGTTGAAATTTTTATGACGGATGAAGGTGGCGGGTTTGACCCGGAATCTGTACCGGATCCACGATGCGAGGAAAATCTTTATAAGTCCAAGGGCAGGGGATTGCTGCTTATGCGCTCATATATGGATACGGTGAAATTCAATGAGCGCGGCAATGGTGTTCATATGGTCAGATATAAAGAAAAACCGCATCAACCGGGAAGCCGGTGGCAAACACAGGGATAGTCAAGTGGATAAATCGGGGCGAGGTCGACAACGTAATAACCGATAAGGTGAAATAATTAAAAGATGTTTGGCAGAAAGGTGAAATAATTAAAAGATGTTTGGCAGAGTTTTTATTTTTTGCAGTTGTTTGTTTGTTTTGGTCGGCTGTGCATATGATGATGAGCCGATGCCCAAGATTACCTACGACTATCCTGAGAATAGTTCAGCGGTTCGGGTTATTCAGTCGGGGCTTTCAAAGGCACCCAGAAGCCGGGGGGATGTTGACGAAAATATCCCCAGAAATTGGGTGCCACCTTCACGGGCGGAAAGGAGATGGACGGCTGTAGTGGTACATCATTCAGGTACAAGAAACGGGGATGCAGCTATATTTGACAAGTGGCACAAGGAAAACAAATACTGGGAGGGGGTTGGCTACGATTTTGTTATAGGTAACGGGACTGATAGTGGTGATGGGCAGGTTGAGGTAACATTTCGGTGGCGCAATCAGGTGACAGGAGCTCATTGCGGAGGGACGCCCGGAAACTGGGCCAATAAAATGGCAGTAGGAATTTGTCTGGTGGGTGATTTTATGAAGGCTGCTCCGACCAATCGTCAAATGCAATCGCTTGTGAAGCTGATTCGTTTTTTACAAAAGCGATACAATATTCCTAAAAGCAGGGTTTACGGGCATAGTGATACTCCGGGCTATACAGGTGGTTCTCTTTGTCCGGGCAGGTATTTTCCTATGTCCAGGCTGAAATTGATGCTTGAATTTTGACTCGATACAATAATGGCATTTGTTCAGCGGGTCTTCTAGGTCCTATAAACTCACTTCTAAATCCGGCAGTGGTGCTTTTTTGGTGAAATAAACCCAAAAATACTCTTTTAGGTCAAGATGCCAAGAAAGTTATCGCCTGATTATACCGAATTCTTTGCTGAGAGCATTTTTCCAAGAGTAAGGAGCTGGTCAAATGGATATGTATGGTTCGCTGTTTTCTCCAAGCTGTGTGCTGAATGAGCAGATTTGCCGGCAGATTTTTGGCATTCTGCCTGAGGGTGGCCCAGTTATGGTGATTATAGATAGAGAAGGACACTTCTGGCCCAGCGACTCTGAAAGATTCTCGAAGTTGGATATCGGCGAGTGGTTTTTGAAAGAGCTCTGTGCTAAAATCGACGACGGTTCTGAGCCGGTTGTAACTCAAGCAAATGACTGCAGCATTATTGCCACCCAATTGGCTACGGAGCAGACCAATTGCGGCTATGTGATTATTGCTCTGCCACAATATAGCCCTGAATCGGCTTTAGTAAATATTGACCTGATTGAAATATTACTCAATCAAATTAGTTTGATAGCCAGGCTGATAGAGAAGAACAATCTGCTTTATGAACTTCAAACGAGGCAGTTCAGCATGTACGGTCAGAGCGAGATAGCTTCGAATTGACAATGGCGATGACGTCGATAGGATGCTCTGGCTGTTAAGTTCCAATCATTTATCCCTTAACAGATGGCTTCGGAATATGGGGGGGGGGCGTCAATTCGTGCGAACCCTAAAAATCCTTCGTGATGCTCTGCTTCGGATTTTTTTGAACGCCGTCCAAACCTAAAATATTCCACTATTTGCAGATTTGACATATAATGAAAATCAACCTGGGGCAAAGTTTGGATTGCGTTTGAGAGTGTAATTGCTATAATTAGCGGACAACTGACAAAAAAGAGAAAACTGAACGCTGTACGCTGATAAGTGAAGGGTAAAAGTGAAATTTCGGATTTTTAAAAACGGCAAGGTTGTTAATAAATCCACATTATGCGGTGCATATCTTTTTGGCGGTGACGGTATTGCCATTCGCCGAGCGCGGATTACATTCAAGAACGGCATAATCGAGTGTAGAAAGCCAGCTCAGGAAACAGCAGGACTGGCTTTGCTTTGGCCTATCGATGGTTTCGGCAGGGTTCTTTTACCCACAACCTGCCTGCCTGAGAGGGCTCGCCCGTATAATCTGAATGTCGAGATAGCCCGGGCAAAGCTGATGCAAATCATTAACAAGCGAGAGGACTGGTCGTTTTTTGACCAAATAGAGGGTTTGGAGGATATTTCGAAAGAGGCCCAGAATTTGTTCATTCAGGCAGTCCAAAACATCTCGGATGCGCCTCTGGCATCCAAATTAGCAGATGAGTCGCTTAAAAAAGCTATGGTTTTTTCTGAAGAGCTGGCAATAAAGCAGTCAGAGTCGCTTTTCGGTACACGGAGTAAGAACCATGGTTTTGGTCGAGGCTGCCTCGGCTGTCGTGTAGAGCCCGGACAGATTACTAATCCCAAATATGTTGAGAAGCTATTAGAGTTGTTCGGCTTTGTAACTGTGCCATTAAATTGGGCTCAAATAGAGTCTAATAAAGGCAGTTACGATTTTTCAACGGTTGATGCCTGTATCAAGGTGCTCGGTAGAAAGAGATTGGTAATCTGTGCAGGTCCGCTGCTTCGATTCTCAAAAGGATATTTGCCCAAGTGGCTTCTGCGTGGTGGAGGTGGGTTTGAAAAGATTCGCGAGACTGCATATCAGTTCGTTTTAAATGTAGTTGAGCGGTATTCAGGCAGCATTCGTGCGTGGCGAGTTATAAGCGGTCTGAATGCATTTAATCATTTTGGTTTTAGCTTTGAGCAGGTTCTGGAAATGACACGTGCTGCCAATATGGCGGTAAAACAGGGAAGCGAGAGGGCATTGAAGATAATAGAAATCAGCAATCCCTGGGGCGAGTATTATGCAACAACCCCTGATACCATTCCGCCGTTGGTGTATATGGATATGGTGGTGCAGAGCGGGATTAATTTTGATGCGTTTGGGTTGCAGATGCAGTTTGGCAAGAATCAAGCTGGTATGCACATTAGAGATATGATGCAAATATCGGCAGTTCTGGATTACTTTATGCCTGTAGCCAAGCCATTGTATGTAACGGACGTGGAAGTTCCGAGCGAAAATGGCGATGGTTTACACGATGGTAAGGTTGCGGGCGTATGGCGTCAGGAATGGGACCAATTGCGACAAGGTCAATGGATTGAGCAGTTCTATAAAGTAGCTCTCAGCAAACCATTTGTTGACACAGTGACATACTCGAACCTGGCCGACGTAGAGGACAGTACCATAGCCAACAGCGGGCTGTTGACGGGCAGGCTGGAACCCAAAAAATCGTTTCAAACCCTGAAGAAGCTGCACGAACATATTTTCAGGCGGTAAATAAATTGTGGCTCGTGACTCGTGAATCGAACGAGTGACGCAATACGATATGCGCTAAGCAATATGGCAGCTGATAGTTTTATGGAGACAGACCCCAGACAAAACAGGATTCAATCATTTGCGTTTGTTATCGCTGCGAGCGTGGCTGTTTGCTTTTCGAGCTGTTTTGTGGTTTCAAGTCTTTTAGGGTCGGAATGGTCGTACGAAATTGGGCTGGAGAGCCGAATAAATCCAAACGATGCGCCGGCGGCGAGTTTGGTGAGATTGCCGGGTATAGGCGTTGGACGAGCCGGGGCAATAGTGGCTTATCGCGAGAATTTCAGCGAAAAAGCCAAGGGTCGTCCGGCCTTTCAAAATTGCGATGATTTGCAGAAGGTCAGTGGTATAGGACCTAAAACGATACAAAACATAAACGAATGGCTGAAGTTTGAATGAGAATACGCATCTGGGGGGTTGGTTATTTGTATCCGGTCTGATGCGAAAAAAAGATACCAACCACCGAGCAACAGAGAAAAGAGAAATATGGATGAGTGGGAAGTGAGTAAGCCGCTTGGGCGATGCTACGGTACGGGTAAGAAGATTGAATACGGTGAAGAATATTTTGCCGCCTTAGTGGAAACCGAGGAGGGATTGGCCCGTCGGGATTTTTGCGCTGATTACTGGCAGGCCGAAAAGCCGGATGTGTTCTGTTACTGGAAAAGTAAACTGGCCTCACCCGATGAGAAAAAGCGGATATTCGTTGATGATGAGATGCTGATGGTCTTCTTTGAGCGATTAGCAGGGGAGAGCGAGCAGGAGAAGGTAAATTTTCGCTTTGTGCTGGCATTAGTTTTGATGCGAAAAAGGCGTCTGAAGTACGACTCTTCCGAAACGCAGGGCGATAATGAAATCTGGCGTTTGAGAGTAGTTGGTGGAAAAGAGACCGTCGAGGTGATAAATCCCCATCTTGATGAGGAGCAAATCGAGCGATTATCGTCGCAGATAGGTCAGATATTGCAGGTGGATTTATAGAAAAATCAAAAATTAAAAATCAAAATGCAAAATGACAAGGCAAAATTTAAAAAAGCTTGGATTTTATTATTTTGTTGTGATGGTATTAACTCTTGCCAGCTGCGAGTCGCAGTTGCAAAAGGCGATAGAGGTTTGTCCAGGCGCCAAATCTGCAATTGACTCGTTATCTTTGTTGAGGTCTCGGACAGAAAATATAGTACCACTGAAAGCAAACGGCCGGTGCCTGCTGCAGTATTATGATGAGGACGAGAAGTATAAAAAAGAAAATTTTGCGGTGAAACTCTGGGTGAATCCTCCATCTCAAATTTGCCTGCAGGGTGATGTTGCTTTTAATCCCAAAGGGATTGTTCTTGGTTCGAACAAGGATGAGTTCTGGCTGTCAATGAAGCCGAAAGAAATCAGCAGTTACTGGTGGGGCAAGTGGGCTGAGGGGGATGGCTTTGGGGGACTTAAGATTAACCCAAAAAATCTACTTGAAGCGTTTGGTGTTTCCGGAGTCAGCGACGCTGAGAATTGGTCTTTGTCGAAGGAAGGCGACTTTGATGTACTTACGGAGCGAGATGATAAGGGTACTGAAACCAGGAAGATGTATATCAATCGCTGTGGTTATATGGTCAGGAAAATCGTATACTTTGATGTAAACGGCCAGGTTTTGGTTGTTACAGAACTGGATGAATATGAAGAAGTATCGGAAGGTTTTTTTGTTCCTGCGGTCATAAAGATTATCAGGCCTGTAAAAGAAAGTGAGCAGGGCTTGTTCAGCATTGCTCTTAGCCTGCGGTCTATAAGAGCGACGGATTTTAGTGAGAAGCAGAAGGGACGTATTTTCATTCGGCCTGAGCCACGAGGTTTTGAGCATATTTATAAAATCATTGACGGTACTACGATTGAACAGCGGCAGTAAATGGATTTTCGATTTTTAATTTACAGTAGGCATTCGGCAATAGGAAATCGTCAATCATTTGGAGTTTGTTTATGGCCAGGATGAGTTTGAGAGAGAGGATAAGCGAAGGGCTGTTTTTGTTAGACGGGGCGATGGGGACCGAGTTGATTGCCCGCGGGGTTGAGGTGGGCACGTGCAATGATTATCTAAATATCGAATCGCCCGATACTGTGTTTGATATTCATCGAGCGTATGTGGAAGCGGGCAGCGATGCAGTTCTTACCAACACGTTCGGGGCCAATAAGTACGCTTTGGGCCGGCACGGCTTTGGTGGAATGGTTGAGGCAATAAATGCCGCGGGCGGCCAGATAGCCCGGCGGGCAGCGGGGGATGAAAAGTATGTGCTGGGCAATATTGGGCCGAGCGGTGATTTTCTGGAGCCTGTGGGAGACTTGAAGCCGGACGAATTGAAGCAAGCTTTTGCCCAGCAGGTGAAAGCACTTTTAGATGGGGGGGTAGATGGCTTTATAATCGAGACAATGACGGCTGTTGATGAGGTGTCAATTGCAATCGAAGCGGTGAAATCGGTTTGCGAATCGCCGGTGCTGGCGTCAATGGCCTTTGATAGCGCTGGCGAGGATTTTAGAACGATGATGGGCGTTGATGTTAAAACAGCAGTATCTAAAATAGTTTCGCTTGGAGTTGACGCGGTGGGGTTTAACTGCGGCACGGTGTCACTTGATGAATGTGTAGAGCTGGCGGGCAAATATGTTTCGGCGGTAAAGGTCTCGGGCAAGGATGTGTTAGTTTATGCGAAGCCTAACGGGGGTTTGCCGGAATTGGTTGACGGCAGGGCGGTTTATAAGGTGTCGCCTGAGGATTTTGCAGCGGTGGCGGAGAAGATATGCCTGGCCGGCGTAAATATTGTCGGCGGCTGCTGCGGGACCGGGCCGGGGCATATTGAAGCGTTGGCTAAAAAACTGAGATAATGTTTTTATTTTTTCAAATAAATCGAGGAAATAAAAACAAACATTTAGGAAATGGCAATGGAATTAGCGGTCAAATTTGGCAAACCCATATCTCTTTTCATCATCGCAGTTGGTATTCCTTTTTTATATATCTTGTTCAGTGACAGCTTTGGCAAGGGCATATTTTTAATATGGGGGCTTGCGGTCCTACATGCAGTAGCTTGGTCGAGAATGGAGGGATTTTTAAGGAACTACACGCCTTATTTGTCCGAGTTTTTTTACTATCGTGGGCACGCATTTGTTATGAGCGTGTTTTTCGGGTGGGTTCCTGGTTGTTTTATTTCAGCAGCAGCAGCTTTAATCCGCAGGGGAATATTGTATTTTAAGCCTGCTGCTTTCAGGGGCGATCTAAACAGGCTACGATTAATCTGGGTTGCAGTAACGCTTTTTGTGGTAGTTGTTTGCTTCGTCACAGCATTTTTAATAGCGAAACCGCCATGTAAATTTAATAGCGGCTATAGAAGCACCTATTTATTGGGATTTGGTCCTATCGTTATCGTGGTATTTCCTATGGTATCCTACTTGCTGATATGGGCCTTCAGAAAAATGTTTTTGGATTAAAGAATCGAAAAGCTTTAATAGGGTCTCTTGCAATCGCTAAATTATTTCACAAAAAAAATCAACCACTAAAAACGGAAAGCCAATAAGAAAAGAATCCCCTTATTAGTATATCCGATTTAAAGATATAAACGGTAAATGGAAAAGTAACTGAATAAAGCACTTAGGCACAAGCAAATAGGGTCAGTCAAAAGACTTCTCGGGAAAAAACGGTGGGTTAGGTTTGAACCTACGAATAACGGTTTAGCAAATCGTTTTATTAAGCAGTATTCAGGAATTTTGTGATTTGGTCGATGGTTTTTTCGGTGGCTCCCTGGTTTTTTCTGATTACCTCTTGTCCGTTCCGGGCAATTTTCCGTGCAAAATTCGGTTCGAGCAGGCATTTTTGCATTGTTTGGAACAGGCCTTCTTTGTCTTTTACCATAATAGCGCCATTATCTTTAAGAAGTGCATCAACGGTCTGTTTGAAATTGAAGGCATGAGGGCCGAATACGGTGCATTTGCCAAGAGCTGCGGCCTCGGCCATATCGGAGCCGCCCATCGGGACGAGTGAGCGGCCGACGAAAATTATCGTTGCAAGCGAATAAAATTTTCTTAAATCGCCCATCGTATCACCGAGAATAACGGGTTGTTTATCAGGCTGCGGTGTGTCGATATTTTTGATGGAGCTGTAGCGGACGAAATCGAAGCCGGCGTCGGTGATGACCTGAGCGACTTCGTCAAACCTCTCTGGTTTACGGGGGACAATTGCCAGGCGCAGGTCGCTGAACTGGTTTTGCTGTTTTAGTTTTTTGTAGACATCGAGCAATATTTTTTCTTCGTTGTTTCCGGTGGCTCCTGCAACCCATAAATCTTCATTGTCAATGTTTAGTTGTGCTGCAAGGGTGTCGGCACCATCGACCTTGTCGGTAATTTGAGCGGTGTCGTATTTTAGTGAGCCGGTAACGACTACCTTGTTCTTCGGAGTGCCTATTCCAACGAACCGCTGAGCGTATTGGTCTGTCTGGGCAAGAATGAGACTTACTTTCTGGAATATTTTTTTGGCGATAGGTCTTATTTTTTTGTATCTGGAGAAACTCTTGTCACTTATTCTGCCGTTGATCACAACGACAGGGATGCTTAACTGCTGTGCGATTTGAACAAAATTGGGCCACACTTCCAGTTCCGTCAGCAGGCAGATTGTGGGACGGATATTGCGGAAGGCACGATGCATTATGGGGGAAAAGTCGAGAGGGAAGTAAAAAATCATGTGATTGGAACCGAAAAGGTAAGTTGCACGGGCAAAGCCGGTATCGGTAGTGGTGCTGACTACGATTTCAAAATCGGCGAATCTTTTTTCAAGCTCTTCAATAATGGTTCTGGCTGCATTGATCTCTCCTACGCTTACGGCGTGGAGCCAGATACATTTTTTACCGGTGTTCCTGCGGGTGATTTTGCCGAATCGCTGTGCCCAGCCGGTTCGGTAGCGCCTGTACCTGATGAGTCGATATATAAGCACAGGGCTTATAACTGCCGCGGCCAACAAATATACAAAATCAATTAGAACTCTCATTGGCAACTTCTGCAGAAAAACAATAATGGTTTAATCATATTTTCAAACTAAGGTTATGTCAAATCAATTGTGTGATTTGGCCAAGTGTGACTTTATTAGTGCAAAAGGTGGCGGATTAATCGCAGGTTTGGAGCCAATAGCCGGCGATGAATGCCAGGTCTCGCAGGTTTACAGACTGATTGTTGTCAATGTCGGCGAAGAAAGGTGGGGCGGTTTGGAGCCATTGGCTGGCAAGTACGGCGAGGTCGCGAGAATCGACAGGGTAGATGGCATCGAGGTTAGCCGCATCGCAGGGGGTTTGGGGTTCTGTGATGGTGACCTTTATCGGGCCGGCACTATCGGAGCTATAATTGTTGGCAGAGAAGGCGTGGAATTTAGTGTACCGGCCGGCCGGGCCGACGGCGTAGACGGTGAGGG
>SDBT01013397.1_pt1 | contig 13135 bp, 15 predicted proteins | sample 2277101 | NCBI WGS metagenome assembly SDBT01 (sample SAMN10404973, study PRJNA504765) | marine sediment metagenome | isolation source: marine sediment core GS10_PC15, 103 cmbsf | place: Arctic Ocean: Southern Knipovich Ridge | collected 2010 | reverse complement strand
TTACATAAAAAGACCCCCGCATTTGTCGGGGGTCTTTTATTTTGTTTTTAAGTTATTTTATTTTCTGTTTTGTTTTGGCCAAAGCACTACCGACACTACTAAAAGAGCAACTATTCCTATTGTCCACCAGTAAGTAGGTGTAGAGGAAGTCTCAGTAGGTTGTTGGGTTGTGTCTTGTACTGTTGGCGGAGCGTAGTCTGTATCAAGACTACCGTCGTCATTTAACGGTACGTTGAGTGGCGTCATGTCTGCTAGTTCAAACGTGGCGGTTGACGCATAGTTGTCCCAAGCGGCTTGCGTTGTCTCGGAAAGACCCGGTGCAAGCACTGTGTATTTTTCGATCATCTCTCTGGAAACTTCAAAACTCTCGTCAATGTCCAGTAATTTCGGGCCAAGATCCTGTACTACATTAGTCTCGACGAAAATTACTTGAGCTTGCGTCAGTTCCATAGAATCGTTCCCCTCGTCGTACAAGGTTATAGAACGTCTAGTAAGCTTCGACATGTTGTCGAGCGGCTGAACGACGTAACGGTAGACGTCTGGTATTACAGCGACATCGTCGTCATTTACACTATCTGTGGCGGTTGTTTCGCTACTCGTGTTCTCATGAGCAACAGTGGTGTCACTGGTAGCAGATACCTGTGTATTGCCAAATAGGAACAAGCCTACCAATACGGCGATAGGAACAATTAAAGTTTTTATTATTGCCCAGATAGGGGCGTGGACGTTCTGGTTTAGCATAACCCTCCTTGAACTGCCCACCGTTACTGTTGATTGCAGACTAGTATAACGACTAGCTTTTCACTATCAAACCCTATTTAAGTTGTTACTGTGTATAAAACTATTCCTGCAACGACGCTAACGTTAAAAGATTCTTTAGTTCCTTTCATTGGAATTTCTACAATTTGATTACAGATTTCGAGGATATCCAGCTCTAAACCATCGACTTCATTGCCAAATATAAGCCCAACACTGCCAAGTGGTTTGAATTTATCCAGAGCCGTGCTGCCTTTTGCTTGTTCGATGGCAACAAGCTCAATTTCGAGCGACTCAGCATGCGACACCAAAGATTCGACACTGTCAAAGTGCACTATTCCAACAGTTTCCTGTGCCCCAAGAGCTGTTTTTGCGATTTGGTTAGTAGCGCGTTTTGAAACATGGGGTAGTCGTTCGTCAGAATCTGTTGCGGGGTAGGGGGTATAACCACTAGTCCACACTTCGTCTATACCTAAGCCGTCACAGGTACGCAGAATCGACCCAACATTATGCGCCGAGCGGATGTTGTGAAGAATAGGGATAATATTCATTTTCGTAAGTATGACAGAAGCTTTCACAACATACGAGGAAGCGAAAGCGGTTGATTTTATTAATTACCGAAAAAACGGCGTTTTGTGTATTTTATGGGAATAAAGGTTTGAAAAAAGGCGCGCCTAATACTTATAAAGTCGTTCGACAACCCACAAATCGCAGATGAATTCATTTTCACGAGGTTCCCTGTTTTAAAAAAGCGAAATTAGTCCACTCCTTTCATAATGCTCAAGCTTTGTTAGAATACCTAGCTAGATGGACGAAAATCTAAAAGCTCGCCAAGAAGAAGAGTTGTCAACTCAAAGCAGAGCTCGCATATTAGGAGCGCGGTATCAAGACGCCCGTATGCTCATCGATAAGCCTCTCGTACAAGGTATTTTGACAGTCGAGGAAATGTACAAAAACACCATTGTGCCAACCAAGCATACGAAAGGCATGATTGAATTTGCGATTACAATCGCAACGCCTCAGCAACTAATGGCTCAGCTTCGAAGCAGGTTTTCTGACTACAATATTAATTTCGTATTAATCTCTAACACTGGCTTTAAAGATTTCATGCGGCTGTTCGACCCCCCGGAGGAAGTTCACTACGACGATGTCAAACTAAACACTGAAGGAGCTAGCGACACATTGGCCGAAGTGTCAAAGACGCTAGAAACAGTTCGTTCAGACGATATTTTAGATTATTTAATCACTCAAGCCGACAGATTGAATGTGTCTGACATTCACTTGGAAACTGAGGAAGACTATGTTCGCCTCCGTTTTCGTGTGGACGGAGCACTGCATAATATTGCCAAATTGTCACCGAACAAGTACAAGCAGCTACAGTCGTCCATCGCAATAAAAGCAAATATTTCAACGACTGCACCTGACGCACAGACAGGTCACATGGTCCATAGGCTTGTAGACGGCAGTGGTAACACCACTAAAACAATCAATATGCGAATAGAAACTTCTCCAACGCTACACGGGCAGGACGCAGTGATTAGGCTGTTTAACATGGACAGAAGCCTTATCAGTCTGCCTCGACTTGGGCTCAGCGACAAACAACTTCAGAGTATTCAAGACCTTATCGCTCACCCGCATGGCATGGTTCTAATTGTTGGCCCAACAGGTTCGGGAAAGACGACAACGATGTACTCGATTCTCGATGAGCTCAACGACTCAAGCAGGAAGATAATAACGTTGGAAGATCCGGTGGAATATGGTTTTGAAGGTATTAGCCAAATTCCGGTAGACACAAGGAAAGGTGAATCTTTTAACAAGGTTTTTAAAGCGGTTCTGCGCCAAGACCCAGATGTCATAATGGTTGGCGAGATACGTGATGTCGACACCGCAAAGACTGCACTGCAGGCTGCGCTTACAGGTCATTTAGTTCTCTCGACATTTCATGCAGCTAGTGCAGCAGCAGCACTGAGCCGAATGTTGGACACCATAGGTGACAACCCATTGTTTTCTTCGGCAATTAGGTTAGTAGTGTCACAGCGTTTGGTTAGAAGGCTTGACGATTCTCTGAAGCAAGAATATCAGCCAGATGAAGCTATGATAAAGCGAATTAACGAGGTTGTTTCATCCTTACCAGAAGGTGTCGAAAGACCGAACTTAGAAACAATCAAACTATTTAAGCCTGGCAAATCAGCCCAGAACCCCTTTGGCTACAAGGGCCGCGTTATCCTGATGGAGCAGCTTGAAATAACCCCTGTTATACAAGCAATCTTGCGTCGAGGTTCTTCAGATTCTTCGACTGAGATTTTAGAAAAGGCTGCAGCCGACCAGGGCATGGTAAGCCTGCTCCAGTCTGGGGTTCTAATGGCTCTTCGCGGCGAGACTCCTATTGAAGAAATTTATAGAACCATTGGCTGACGCTCGTCGCTTGAAAAACCTTGTATTACTAGTGTGAGCGTGGTAGAATTTTTCAGTTATGCATCAGTTAATTAGAGAAGTGGAAAATAACTATCGAAAAGCACAGGTAGTCGACGTTCGTTCGGGCGACACTGTTCGTGTACACCAAAAGATCAAAGAAGGTAGTAAAGAGCGTGTCCAGATTTTTGAGGGTCTTGTTATTCGTACTGACCGTAAAAAATCTTTAACTAGTCGCATTACAGTCCGAAGAATTTCGAGCGGTGTTGGGGTAGAGAAATCGTTCATGTTGCACTCACCACTAGTAGTGCAAGTTGAAGTTATTAAACGTTCTAAGGTTCGTCGCAAATACTTAACATTCATGCGAGAGCGAAGCGGCAAGAGCGCTAGTCTTGCAGGCGTAAGTTTTGACAAAGAAGCTGTAAACACGTTAGAAGCAGTAATGGACAAGGAAGTTGGCGAGGCTCAAGCATCTAAAACTACTGATGTCACAAAGAAAGAGAAAAAAGAAGAGCCTACTACGGAAGAGACGGTCGAAGTAAAAGCTGACGAAGCTAAAACCGACGAGAAACCTGTTGAAGAAAAAACAGAGGCTAAAGAAGAGAAATCATCCGAAAAACCTGTTGAAGACAAGAAGGAAAAGCCAAAGGCGTCTGCTGAAGAAAAAGAAGAGAATAAAGAGCTAACAAAAAAAGAAAAAGCTGAAGCGTTCAGAAAGAAACAAGAAGAAAAGAAATAAATGAGTCCGGAAACTTCTCGAGAACACAAAGAAGAGGTGGTCGAGTCCGTTTTTGATATTGTCCCAGGTCTGAAGGGGGCGATGGAGGCGAGATTTAGAGGCCGCGGCAGAGATATGCAAATGTTTGACCCTGCTTGGGTTGAACACTGCGCCGACGAAGCTGTACGTGTTATAAAAGTTCTAACCGGCAATATCGGTGTACCCGGGTTTATGCAAGTTATTAATCAGGCCGTTTCGTTTTGCTTAAATGACGAAGAATTAGCAGGATGGCTAGAAGAATAGTCGGTATTGACGAAGTCGGTCGTGGCCCATGGGCCGGGCCAGTCGTTGCATGCGCTGTTATTCTTACAGAGTCTGTAGAAGGTCTAAAGGACTCAAAAAAACTATCTTCCAAGAGACGCCGGGAATTGGATTTAGCTATAAGAAAAAGCGGAAAAGTTGGTATTGGCTGGGTCTCGGCCGGGGAAATTGACATGGTTGGGTGAGGCAAGGCTGTAGCCAAGGCAATGCACCTAGCATATGAAGAACTCGGTGAAGTGGCCGATGAAACCATCATCGATGGAAATATTAATTACCTCGGGGATGTAAAAGGTTCCAAAGCTGTTGTTAGAGCAGAGGATAAGTTTTCAGCAGTCGCTGCTGCTTCTATTGTGGCCAAAGTGGCCAGGGACGCGTATATGACTAAAATGGCGATAAAGTACCCAGGTTACAGTTTCGAAAAACACGTTGGATACGGCACTAAGGCGCACATGTTGGCTCTAGAAAAGTTAGGTATTACACCTTTGCACCGCCGCAGCTTCAAGCCTATAGCTAAGCTGTTATAATCGTCCCATGAGCACAGTCGTAGGTAGCAAAGCAGAAGAAACAGCCTCGGAATATCTGGAATCCAAAGGATACAAAATTGTCACACGCAATTGGCGTCGTCCGAAATGCGAGATAGATATTGTTGCTAGTAAGAAAAACAAGAAAAGCTTTTTCAATAAGGAAGAAACAATATTTTTCGTGGAAGTCAAATATCGTAAAAGCGACGGGCAGGGAAGTGGCCTAGACTACATAACCAAGCAAAAGCTGCTTCAGATGGAGTTTGCAGCAAGAATGTGGGTAAGCGAGAACGATTGGCAGGGCTCTTACGAGCTAAGTGCAATTGAGGTGACTGGAGAAAATTTTAAAATTACCGAATTCATTGAAAACATAGTTATATAATTAATTATATAACTATGTTCGTTACAATGATTAATGCCGTAACAGAGGCGAAATTGAACAATTATATAATTAATTATATAACTATGTTGCCATGCATGTTACCTATGTCATTAGCTGTAATTGAGGAACAAACCAGCCAGTCGAAAATGTAATTTGATTCGAGGCGAGCAAAATAATTTACAGAACCTCCGCGGTGAATCACCGAGGAATCGGCGCCGTCAGTTTCTGAATAAACACTTTTGTCTTAATGAATCTAACAATAATGACCAGTTTTGTCAGTGACTTTTACATTCCGGCTTAGGACAAAGCGAATCGACAGAACTATTTTTTGTTTTTGAAATATTCACTAATGCTGTGTTCGTCACGCATTTTCCAGGCGGCTTGCCAGGATATCGTTTCATAACCTTGGTCTACCGAACGTTGTATGTTTTTAGTGTCAACTGACTCAAAAAACTCCTGGTACTGCGCGGCGAATTCCTCAGACGAGAACGAGCCAGCAGCTATTTTTGGGAAGTAAGAAAATGTCGTTAGTTCTGTGCCGAATTTTTGTTCAAGCCAGTTCCAATTTTCCTTGAGCCAAGCCCAAGCGACGTCTTTCGCATGTCTGTTACTAAAACTAAATGAAACCCAATAAACTACTTCTTGAAGTTTCACATCTTCACTTTTGATGAGATTAAGAGCTTCGTCAATTAGCGTTGGTTGTTTGAAACCGGTCAATGCTCCGGCCAAACTTATTTTAGCCTGGGCAGAGTTAGTTTCTTTGTACATTCTAAGTAGCTTTTTTAATTCGCTCTCGCTTCCGTGTCTGACAACAGTACCGTAGACCACACCGCGAATGTCTGGGTGGATATCTTCGGTCTTTTTTGCGGCGGCGAAAACATCGGTGGCTTTATTAACCACCTCTGGGTTTTCTGCGAAACTTGAGAGCCCCAAGATCGTTGGCCGAAGAAGTTTGTCGAAATGAGAATCGCCTGGTTTTTCTTCCCAGCCGAGCCGTCGTAGCTGCTTGGTCGAGAGATTTCCGACGTATGGTTTCATTAAATCTCGCAACTCGTCGGAATTCATGACTCTCCGGACACTACCGAGCTGGCCGGCAATAACGTCCCAAACAGCAGCATTGTCTTCATTTTCGTAGTTTTCGAGTAGTTTCAAAGCCTCGGTTGTTGGCTTGAAACCAGCTTTGGTTAGTTGGAAGGCATCGTTTAAGAGGCCGAGCCTGTCTAGCGGCTTAAGATAGCCATTCTTTACCTTATTTCCTAGTTTTGTGAGGTAAGCACCGCTGTAATTGGTCATGTAGAAGCCTGTTTGTTCGGTGTTGAATTTAGGAGTTGAGGAGGTGTCGATTTTCCACGACTTTGATTCTTCGTCTAACATGTAAATTTCATCGCTTCCAGTGACGTCGATGGGTATTGGCCAGACAGATGAATCTTTTGTTCTGTCGCGTTCGAGTGGGCTAACCATGTAGCGTGTTTGCGAAAAAGCTACTGAGTTTTTTTCGTCTTTAACGTCTAGTAGCGGGAAGCCGGCCTGCGAAGTCCAGTGACTCATGAAATCTTTGACAGGCTTTTTGGATGTTTCTTCAAGTGATGCCCAAAGGCCTGCGGTAGTAGCATTTTCGTAAGCGTGGCTCTTTAAGTAGTGCTGCATGCCGCTGCGAAAATCGTCGGGACCAAGGTAAGCGTGGAGCATTCGGACCAAGCTTGCGCCCTTGCTGTAGCTTATAGCATCGAAGATTTCGTGAATTTCATCAGGGTTGTTTACGCTTACTTCCACAGGGTGAGTGTTTGCCAGAGAATCTAGCGATTGTCCACGCAAATAGTCGTCGGTGACGAATTGGGTCCACATCTGCCACTCGGGGAATATTTCGTCTACTGCTAGGTATTCTATCCAGCTGGCAAAGCCTTCGTTAAGCCAAAGATCTGTCCACCATTCCATAGTAACGAGGTTGCCAAACCACTGGTGAGCTAGCTCGTGGGTTATTACCAAAGCTATCCACTGTTTTTGAGACAGCGAAGTGTTGTCAGGGTCAACAAGCAGTGCACTTTCGCGGTAAGTTACAAGCCCCCAGTTCTCCATGGCGCCGGAAGCAAAGTCTGGAAGTGCTACATTGTCTAGTTTAGTCAGCGGGTAAGGAAGCCCGAAGTAATCGTTAAAAAATTCTAAACTCTTTACCGCGACATCGAGAGCGAAGGCAGTGTGCTCTACGTTGGCAGGCGTGGCCCAAGTACGGACTACCACGTCGTTTTTTGTTGTACGTTCCAGGTATTCGATGTCACCGTAGACAAATGCCAACAAATAAGTACTCATTTTAGGAGTAGTTTCGAAGGTGGTTACGAGAGCCTGCCCTTTTGTTTCTTGAGTTTTTATAGGGGTGTTCGATAGTACTTTTTCACCAACTGGCGTGTGCAGCGTTAAATCAAAAGTGGCTTTGGCGGAAGGTTCGTCTACGCAAGGAAAAACTTCACGTGCGTGGTGGCTTTCGAACTGCGTTGCAATAAGTTTCTTTTCTTGGCCGTCGTGCGTAAAATTACAGGGGTAGATACCAACCATAGGTTCGGTTATTTTGCCCTCAAATTCGAGAAACAGGGTAACTTCTTTTTGAATGGTGATTGGAAAATCTACCTGGAGTTCGTCGTTGTCCAGGTGTGTCGTTTTATGAATAGCGTGCCGGGCGCCACCGATAGCGAATTCGGTCTTCTTGATGTCTAGGTCTTTGGAATGGATTTTCACACTCTGCGTTGGTTTATTTACAAAGCCAATTAGCTCAACCGATCCAGAGAAAACCATTTTTTCTTTGTCGGGTTTTAGCGTCAACTTATAGTGGCTTATTCGAAACGAATCAGCTAAACGTTCAACTTTTTCCATCTGTAAATTGTACCACGAGAGTTTGACAACGAATGCTATACTGTAAGAGTTATGAATGAGCGAGGTGTTCCACAAATCGGTGGTGCGTGACGTTCTTGGTGCTGGCGAAAATGCCAGCGCTTTTTAATTTAGGAGAGGAGGTGCTCACGTTCTAGGAACTAGAAATTAGTAAATAGAAACTAGGAAATAGAAATGTGGGTACTGATAATTTAAAGAAAGGAAAGAAATGGTTTATAGATACGACCAAATAATAAAAAAAGAAAACCGAACGAAATTTGTTGTGGTAGCGCTGGCAATAGTATTGTTGGTATCTAGTCTTAGTGTTGGATTAGTAACGGCTAAGAAGGGCGGAGTTCCTGCAAAAGATGATGTCTGTGTAACAATCCAAGATAAAACTCTTGAATACAAAACTGGTCACTATCTTGAGACAGAGTTGCTGGAGGTAGGATTTGATGAGTATGGGTACAACTATCAAGGGCACATGTTTAGTGGGTATTATGCTGACTCCTATTTAGGCGGTGATGGGTATCCAGTTTTTTCAGGCGATAGAGAAACATACCTTGCGGAAAACCCAGGTGTAGACGGGGAGTGGTATTGGCCCTATACAGATGTGAAATTAGATATGAAGTGGAATGATGCATGGATTGCGAACACAGACTGCTCTGAGGATGGTCAACTAGACAGACATTTCGGGACTGCAAGCTATTTTGATTCAGGCGCTTGGCTGACAAATCATCAAAGTGGTGAGTACTACTCAGATTGGAATGTCTCAGGAGATTGGGTCGTCAATGTAGAGTATAACGGAGTTAATTATCCTGAAAATCTGATTCTAGAACAAACTGCCACAGGAATAACGGGGACTCTTGAGTTAGTTGGTGGCGGATCGTTGTGGACTATCACCTCAGGTTCTGTGACCAGCGATGAAGTAGAGTTCTTTGGAAACCTCGGGTCTAGAACAGTACAGTTTGAAGGTGTGATTAGCTCTGATGGAACTATGAGTGGTGATTGGTATGACGTAGCTGGTGGAACGAGAACCGGTACGTGGACAAGTACAAGTGGCGAAGCAGCTCGTACCTTGGAACACTGGAACTACTTCGTGAAAATTGTTGCTGCAACCTCGGAAGATGAAGATGTAGGCGGTGTATGGTATAACGCCGAGGGAGATGAAATTGGTCCTGTAATTTGGGGTCAGTTTGCAATTGTGCAACAGGTAGAGAACGATTCCGGTGCTGGTCTTCACGGCTTGCAGTATGTAAGCCCAACAGGTGCTGGTCTAGGTAATCGCTAAAAACCAAAACAAAACCACCAAAAGAGCGGGCAACCACACCCGCTCTTTTTAATTCCCACACGCATTCAGTAAAGCTAATAAATAAGCACTGTCTCAGCCTTCATCGAACCATATGGACACCAACTAACAGTAATAAAAAGCACACGAATATGATTTAAATATGATTTAAATCATATTTCGGGAAATGAGTGTTTTAGGGTAGGTAGGGCACAAAGAAAGGAGTTTAGTTTTTACTCCCTCCACTGAAGAGAGCGGTTCGTGCTTCGTATGCAGAGTTTCATTCCTTGCCATCGATTAGTCCGATGAAAAGAAATACCCAAGTTTATCGAAATAGGCTGAGGATGTTTGAGCAACGCGAGTTCCGCAAGCCAGGTAAACTTGGTGTTTCTTAGTCATAGTGACTATGAGTCCCTGGCAAGTGGTTTTGCGTCACTTTCGCCACCAAAAGTGACAATTGCGGTGCGCTGGCGAAACAGCGCTGATTATCGTTCGTATTTCTCTAAATTCTCGTTCAAAACTTTAACTAGGCTTTTAGCATGTTCGGCGGACATGCCAACACGGGCTACGATGTTTTGATCGTTGGTTGGTCCGACCCTTTGGGCGAAGTCTAGTACGACACCGTAGTTGTCTGAGCCGACGAAAACACTATTAGTGTAGTAGATTGGTGTTTTATTAGCGTCTACCGTTACTTTGGATTCAACCGGTAGCTTGTTTTCATTATTCTGATCTTTCATAAATTCCTCCTCAAATATCTAATTACATATAAGTATAGCGCAGTAGATTTACTCTGGAAATGCGATGCGTACCACTTCTAAGTAGGTTAATCATATAATTCTACTAGGGTTAAACGTTGACATACAGGGTTAATCGCTTAGAATGTAGGCATAAGCGTCTAACAAAGGAAACATCAACATGAAACATACTAAAATATTAACCGTAGCTCTTCTGGCTGTATTTGCTCTGACTCTACCGATAGTAGGGCTGGCGCAAGGCCAATCCTTACTACATCGTAAAGAGAAACCAGAACTATTAGAAGATGCCGAAGTTGAAGTAGAGGGTTTGCGAGCTAAGGGCAAGGAAAAATCTACAGAAGCTCGTGTGGCAGCTTGCGAAAAACGCCAAACTGCTCTTCACACAAAAACCGACAGATACCAAGACAATGCTGGTAAATACCTAGGCGTCGTGGATAAAATTTTCGATAGAGTACAAAGCTTTTATGACAACGAAAAGCTAACTGCACCAAACTACGATGAACTTGTAGCTACTGCTACGTTAGCTAAAAGCGAGGCAGGAGCAAGTATCGACACGCTTGGTGAGTTCGAGGAAGTAGTCGACTGTGAAGATCCTGACGTAGCTAAAGACGTCTCAGCCTTCCGCGGTGGAGCCAGTCAAACACGAGAACTGCTTCATGCTTATTCGACCAGCGTAAAGAATGTGATTTCTGCCATGCAAAGTGTTAACTCGAACGCCAACCAAAACGGCGATTCTACCGAAAGTACAGACACAACAGACGTCTCACTACCGTCGCTTGAGGAGGAAGAGTAAGATGAAAAATCTAAGAAACAACCAATACGGATTTCACGCAATAGAAGCCATACTAGTCGTCGCTGTGCTTGTAGGAGTAGGCTTCGCAGGATGGCGTATATACAGTGCCAATAATTCTTCTGGTGAAGACGCAACTTCAGCATCGCAAGTAGCTGAAATACAAGTAATACCAATAGAGAATGTAGTTGCTCCCCAAGTGCAATCCAGTGCCGATCTTGATACTGCCCAAGCTGCACTAGACCAACTTGAAGCCAGTGACAGTCTAGACGGATCACAGTTTGACTCAGATGTTGAGGAATTACTCTAGAAACAGTAGTGAACGCAGTACATTAGTGCAAAGAATTAATGTGATATAATTCTTTGCGTTAACAAAATAATATCAAGAGAGCAGTTAGGGAATTGGCCCTGTGAGCTGCCGGCAACCTACCCGCAAGGCGTGTGGTGCTAAATCCAACCCTATCGGGGGAGATGTGAGTGATTGCCTTTCTTCTGCGGGAGAGAGGTTTTTTAATGTTAAGAACTGCAGAATCGGTATCTCCGAAACACCCAGACAAGATATGCGACCAAATATCAGACAGCGTGTTAGACGAGATCTTAAAACAAGACGAATTTTCAAGAGTAGCCATCGAGACGGTCGGTGGACACAAAAAAGTGTTAGTAGCGGGCGAAGTCACTACAAACGCAAGCGTAGATTACGAGGCAGTGGCTAGGCGTTTCGTCCCTAAAGAGTATGAAGTTCAGGTCAATGTAGTCGAACAGAGCCCAGAGATTGCAGGTGGTGTGGACACTGGCGGCGCAGGCGACCAAGGCATTATGGTTGGCTATGCAACTAGCGAAACAGACAATTTAATGCCGCTTGAAGCAGGTCTTTCCAGAGAACTAAACAGCATTATTTTTGAAAAGTTTCCCAACGACGGCAAGACTCAGGTAACAATAGAAGATGGGGCAATTCAATCCGTTGTAGCTAGCTTTCAGCATGCTAAAGCGAGCGAGCTAGAGGCTTTGGTGGAAACTTGGCTCGAGGGCAAGAAACATGTAGACAGCGTAAAGGTATTTGCTAACCCAGCAGGAGATTGGGCTCAGGGTGGCTTCGAGTCCGATGTTGGCTTAACTGGTCGTAAGCTAGCCGTAGACAACTATGGGCCACGCATACCGCTTGGTGGCGGGTGCTTCTCGGGCAAAGATGCAACCAAAGTAGACCGTTCTGCAGCCTACATGGCACGCAAGATTGCAGTAGATTACTTGAAAAAGAATGAGGCTAAGGAAGTGTATTGCTACCTTGCGTATGCGATAGGTGTGGCCGAACCAGTGCAAGCGACAGTTGTGGTCGACGGCAAAGAAGAGGCTGTTGAAGGTTACGACCTTACACCAAAGGGGATTATTGAATTTTTAGATCTTAGGAAGCCACAGTTCGCCCAAACAGCCAAGTGGGGGCATTTCGGTAACGGTTTTACCTGGGACAAGTAACAGACGGTTGAAAGTTATTGATAAGACACAAACCATGGTTTAGGAACGGCGTTCATAGTTTCGGCGGGTGAGCGCAGGGGCTCATCTTCATCAATAAAGTTTTTCCAGCCAAAGTAGATGTTTTGAGGTGCGTCTCTAACAATCGCCGCAAAGGTATCGTTTTTTCCGGCTTCAGTTCCCTGTCCGTCCATTTGTATGACGAAGCCTATTTCCTCGTGGGAAGTGTCAAGTTTTTCACGGTTTTTGATCATACTACTGCGAAATTGGTGAATAAGGAGAATCTTCTGGGGTAAATTAGCGTTTTTTGTAAGTTCTGCAAGCCAATGCACAACCTGGTTTACTTCAGTGGCCGAAACAGAACCAATTTGTTGCAAATGAAACTCATTCTTGCCTAATCGCCATTCTGGGTCTAGTGCGAGCCCAACATGCGGCTGCAACAATAGTTCTTGGTATTTCTTTGCCTGCGCTAGAAAAGTGCTCCTACCAGGCTGTAGATCGAGCACGACGTACATTCCTGCGTCTTTAGCAGCCGCTACCCATGGTTTTAATTTCGATATCTCAGTTTCCTGCGAGTAGTCGTTATTCTCCGTAGGGGTGCTTGAAGCGACAGTAGTGATGATTTCAAGGGTTGGAACAACTGTTTCAGAGCTATATTTCTGGTAGTTTGCAGCGAGTTTTTTAGCTTTAGAAATAGATTCCGCAATAGGCTGCTCGCCGAGAACTCCTAAAGCGGGGTACAGCGGCGAACCGTAGAGTGCGACGTATCTAAATTCGGGCAAAACTGTTCGACTCCCAAAAGGAAGGGTTTGCGGTTTCTTTCTGGAAGACAAAATATACACCAAATTTACTTCATTTTCGCC
>SDBT01013395.1_pt1 | contig 13136 bp, 7 predicted proteins | sample 2277101 | NCBI WGS metagenome assembly SDBT01 (sample SAMN10404973, study PRJNA504765) | marine sediment metagenome | isolation source: marine sediment core GS10_PC15, 103 cmbsf | place: Arctic Ocean: Southern Knipovich Ridge | collected 2010 | reverse complement strand
GGAAATGCGCTTTATTCTCATCGTAGAAACCCCTCTCCAATCCGCCCTGCCGTAGCAGCTGCGGAACACACCTTAGCTGATTGCCCTGGCGACCGCAGCATGCGAAGCAGCGAGCCCACACTGTGCTAGATCGAGACGCCGGTCTCCGGCGTCGCCGATCATCTTCACTTCGCACCTTCTTGGTCCGCGACTCCTCCAGAAGTCGCGGGCGGCCCCGTGTTTTCCCCAACGTACCGGGTCCGCACTCCGAAAGTCAAGGGCTGTGTCAGATTGGCTCGCTTTTTTTCCCAACTTTTTGTCCGGATTCCCTATCCTTGTCTGAAGGTCCGATGTCATCAGGCACTACCAGCCTTGACATCACCCAAAGCTCGAACACAAGAATAAAGACTGCGATCGGCATCATCGTCAGGCCGGCGAAATCGTGGAAGAATCGCTCCGCGGTGTGGCTGCTGACCGCAAGATACAGCAGAGCCGTTACCACCAGCCTGATCAGGTTGCAGATGATGGCCACTGGGATGCTGGAGACGACAAGCGTCGCCTTCTGCCAGCGGGGGCGTTTGATCAAGAAGGCCAGCACCGAGGCGACGACTATAAAGGCCGTCAGCATCCGCAGGCCGCTGCACGCCTCGGCCACGGCCAGGCGGACCTCACCTTGGAGCATGATGACGTTTCCGTCGCGGGCGACTGTGACCCCCAACAGTTCCAGAACGACTACCGCGCTGGTCGTGGCCATTCGCTGCAGCGGGCCGGAGATCAGGTTGTGAATCCGCCCGGGCAGAGGCACCATCAGGAACAAAAACAGCAGCACCCAGCGCAGCCGATAAAAAACCTGCCAGCCGGTCAGCAGTAGGACAAGCCCGACGATCATGAGCACGAAGGCATACCGCTCGCCGGATTCGTACATGAAGACAAGCCCGTATGCTCGGGCACATTCGGCCAGCAGGATCAGTCCGAGCCCCCACCAGCATGGGCGGAAGTCGCATTCGCTCAATCGCCGGCGATCCTGGTAGACAAGGTACAGGGCGGCGAAGGGCACGAGGAGCCCCACCGAGTAGTCATCGTCTCCCATCCACTCCTTGAACAGCCCGCCAACTATGGGCCAATAGCCCCACAGCAGGGCTGCCGCTATGACGGAGGCCAGAGCAAGGGTTCGCCTTGAGAACGCGGGGCCGGGGGGCGTCGCGCTCGTGTCTTTTCGTCGGCGTCTGCGGTGTGTCGAGGCTTGGCTAGTTTGCGTCACGGGTCCGACCTGTTCGCTGTTTGAGGGTGAATCAGCTCTCGCCCTCTGGTTTTTCTGGTAGCTTGGGCATGAGATCCAGGATGGCCAGGGCCGACGTTCGGGCGAAGTCGCGAACGGCCTCGTTGGCGTCTTCCGGCGACGCGCCTCCCGAGCAGGTGATCTGCACCTGGGCGACGTCGGTCGCGGCGGCGGAGGGTCGCCAGATTCTCGATCTGAGCATCGCGACGTCGGGGGAGTATTGGCCGTCGATAATGTAGTAGTTCAACACGTTGATCCGCCTGTCCACCAGCCCCCCGCGTTCGAATTGTAGCAAGCGGCAATGTAGAGTGAGGCCATTGTCGAGTGCTAGTGTTGCTTCCACGGCGTCGCGCTTGGTCCATCCGTTGCCTGGATAGCACACCTCGGGGCGATGCGGCATCAGATCGCGAAAACGCACGCCATAGGCGACCCACAGACCTACTTGCCTGGTATGTTCCGCATTGCGATATGCCCGATTGACGTGTTGGTCGGTATCCGTCGCCTTGATGACGTTTTCATCGAGCGGGACGTCCTGGCCGATCCACCCACCGAGGTCGAGCGACAATTTGTCCAGCGTGCCGGGGGGCAAAGGCGTCGCGTCGGAATCGCGATCGTACCACGACGCCGCGGCCCGATAGCCTGCTCCGCCTGCCAGGAGCAGAACCAGCGCAACAACAACTACGGGCAACTGCTTATAGGGAGGTCTGTTATTCATCACAATGCCTCGATGGGTGTCCGACCTCCCGATATCCTACCGCGCGGGCGTCGGGGCTGGAAGCGAGCCGCCTGGCGGCGTTACGCGGACCAGTGTCGGCACAATCGCGCCACGTTATCAGCTCTTCCCAGAGTCACGAGATTTGCCATGTCACCTAGTTTAACGTAGCTTTACATGGCGTCCCGTCTAGCTTCTAATTTTCGCCCAGATCGAGGGCGATAGGAAGCGACACTCCTTGGGGGGATGCTGAAGAGGCGATTTCAACGTGAACTTCGCCTTTCAGCGGGATTAGCCGATCCAATAATGTGATTTCCGCCTTGGCGCCCTCGGAGGCCCGATAGCCGGGACAAGGAGACCTGTCTATGTACCTTCGTAGCGCTTGGCTTGCCCGTGTCGTGAGTGCATTGGCCATTGGCTTCGTTGTCGTCATTCTCGCATGTGACACCGGCGTGGACGAAGCACTTACCGGTGACTCCACCACGCTGAGCCCGGACAGTGCCGGCGGAGGTGGCGGAGGTGGCGGCAACGCCCGATCATCGCGTGACGTCGTCTTCACCGTTACGCCCATCAGCGGCCCGGCTCCTTTGACTGTCGTGGCGGCTGCCACTACCGTGGACGGCACCCCGCTTCCGGCGGGCGATTACGCCTGGACCTTCGACGGACAGTCGCAGGCCGGGCCGGTAGATTCTCACGGCTCGGTGTCCCACGTGTTCAGAAACGCCGGTAACCATCTCGTCGCCCTGACCGTAACGCTAGCCGGAACGGTCGCTCCGTTGGGCTGCATCAACACTCAGTCCGGCACGCTCACGGCTACGGCCGCGGCCTTGCCGGTAATCTCGGGCCAGGTGCTGAGTGAAGACGGCCTCGGCATCGGCGGCGTGACCATGGTCGGGGCCTATCCCGGTCCGAGTGTGATTACGGATGCCAAGGGAGCTTATGAAATCGCCGTCCCGCTGGATTGGTCCGGCAACGTCACGCCGGAACATCGGGACTATAAGTTCACGCCCTCTCACGTGTATTACCCGAATGTGGTCAGCAGCATCGGCGACCAGGACTTCCATGGCTCGGTGCTGTATGCCTGGGCGAACCACCCGCCGGTCGTGGTCAACCTTATCGCGGACGTGACCGTCAACGAAGATGCCGGCGACATGACTATCAGTCTGGCGGACGTCTTCGACGATCCCGACATCATCCCCCACGGCGACTCGCTGACGCTGACCGTCTCGGGGAACGCCAACCCCTCGATGGTCGGAGCGACCGTCTCCGGCACGGTTCTGACGCTGGACTTTCTGGAAGATCAGAACGGCGATGCGGAGATCACCATTCGGGCGACCGATCGCATGGATGAGTTCGCCGAGGATACCCTCAAGGTCACGGTTGACCCGGTCAACGACCAGCCGACGTTCACCGCGCCAGGCGACAGGATGATGCCGCTCAGCAGCCCCCTAGGAGTTCAGATGACCGCCGTCAGCCCAGGACCGGACGACGAATCGGCGCAGACTGTGTCATTCTCGGCCCGCTCGAGTGATCAGGCGGTCATCCCGGATGGCAACCTTGTGTTTTCCGGCGATCAGTTGACCATCACGCCCCTGGCCGCTGGCGGCCCGGTGACCATCACCGTCACCGCCCAGGACGACGGCGGAACGGCAAACGGCGGAATCGACCTCACCGAGCAGAGCTTCGAGGTCTCGGTGATCGTCGGCGCTCTTGTCTCCGGCGTCGTCGAGCTCGTGGAAACCGTCGGAGCCCGTCCGGCGATGGGCGGCCTCTCACTGAGCTTCACCGGCAGCGGGGCCTTCGCCGGGCTGAACGCCGAAGTAGAAACCGACGCCGACGGCATCTTCAACCAGATCGTCCCAGTAGGCTGGACCGGCAACCTATCCGCCACCGACCCCACGCGGCTGTTCATCTTCGACGTCAACGGCGACGAGGCCGAAACCTGGACCTTCGGAACCGCCCCCGGCGCAAACGCCCCGCCGGTAACCGCACACGAACAACTAGCCCTTACCGTCTGGTCCGCCCCTATCGGCATCCCCGGGCCGGAGTTCGGCATCAAGGAAACCCACTACACGTACGCCGGCGAACGCTTCGACTTCAACGGCAACGGCGTGCTCGAGGCGGGAGAAGAATACCCCGATGCCGGGAATGGGCCGTACACGCACTATGTTGACAGTACGCACGCCAACGCGACCGATAGTGGAAACCCTTTCGGGACGCCGTCCCAGCCGAGACTAACCATTCCTTATAACCCGCCCCTGCCACCAGGCAGTGTCGTAGAGTTGCACGGATTGTATGACGGTCAACACAGTAGTCCACGAAAGATCGATGGAGATGGCACGCCAGCGGAGCCGATCTTCGTGCGAGGCCCCTCGCCATCCGAAAAGCCCCTGATATTCCGCACTTGGGAAATCATGGGGCACTACATGATCCTCGAGAATCTCGCCTTCGGCGATGAGGATGGCATTTTGTCAGGCGGTGCGATCGGCCAGCCAGTCTTTCTGTCCCCCTCCCACCATGTCGCAATGAGAAACAGCGAAGTCAGTGGAAACCTCAATTCCGGCGGCGCCTTCATCGGCAGTTGGAACGGAGACACCCTCAACAACATCCTCCTTTATAACAACTGGATTCACCACAACGGAGACGTGAACGCGAGCTTCGACCAAGATAGGCATGGGGTTACCATCGGGCAGCGTGCTTCCGCCATCTGGCTGCTGGATAACAAACTGCATCACAACAGTGGCGACGGCGTGCAGATAAACGGAGGCAATGCTCAATCCACGACGCACCACATTTATCTTGGCCGCAACCTAGCCTACGAGAACAAGCAAATGGGGTTCTGGTCCAAGCAGGCGGTAGACGTGGTGATTTCGCAGAACGTGTCACACGGCCATCGACCGAGCGACTCTTCTTACGGGGCTGGGATGGGGTTCCAGTACGCTCCCGAGCGAATCTGGTTCCTGTACAACCACATCTACGACTGCGAATTCGGCATCGGCCTTGAACCAGATTTTTCTGGTCTTGGTCAGGATTCGTACTTCATCGGAAACGTGATCCACGATATTCACCATACCGGACCATCATACAACCCTCTTTCACCGTATTCCAGCGCGGCGTTCCGGATGCGCGGGAGCACCAACAGGTACATCGTCAACAACACGATCTATGACGTCGATGCCGGAATCAACGGACCCGGTGGAGGCCGGTACATTATCGCCAACAACATTATTGCTAACATAACGGAGCCGCAAGCAAATCACATCTTCCTGGAACATGGCTCTGCCGCCGCCAATTCAAACGTCAGTTACACCATGCTTCACCAGCAAGGCCAGCCTGTCCGAATCAGGTGGGGAAGCGGCACGATCCATGGCCTGGATAACTTCCGCGCGGCGTTTCCGAGCCAAGGCACGGGCTCCTGGGAAGCTGATCCGCTCTTCGTTGATCCGGCAAACGGAGACTTCCGCCTAAGGAGTGGGAGCCTGGGGATCGATGGCGGCCTCGAGCATCAGGTCTACGCCACGTTTCTCGCCCTGTACGGATTAGATATCCAACGCGGAATCCAGCAGCGTCCCCGACCACAAGGTGACGATTTCGATATCGGAGCATTTGAGCAGTAGGTATGCGACTGGTGGGGCGTGGCCTTGTGCGCGTTTGCACGAGCGAAGGATTCGTGCCCCAGGATATGATACCCTCCGAACGCTCAGCACCGACCGCATCTGGGGATGCGCATCAAGCGGCCTCAAGTGTCCGCAGGTGGAACTCGAGGAATCCGCTGGTCAACATAAATTGCCTTACCGCGGCTGGAGAGCTCTATGGACTCGACTAGGTCAATGCTGAATTCGATGCGATTCCGCAGTTTGCGATCGAGGCTCTGGTAAATCCTCTGCATATCCGCCTGACCGAATCCCTCGGCGGGGACAACACGCAGGATTGCACGACCAGCCACGGCCTGAGCGAATTGAAACTGACGGACTCGGGCGAAGGTCTCATCGTGCATGTTCAGCGCCGTCCAAGGCAACGCTGAGCCGTCCGCCGCAACTAGCATCTCTTGGACTCGGTGGCCTCGGATGTCTCGGATGATGGTGTGTTCGCGGCCGCAGGCGACACACCGATTGGCGACATAAGTGGCATGGTCCCCGGTTCGATAACGGATGAATGGCATCACTTGGTTGATGAAGCCCGTACCGACGATCTCGCCTCGCTGACCGGGCGTGTTGACAGAGTTTCCGTCGTCGTCGAGTAACTCGAAGTAGCCGTAGGTCGGCCAGACGTGGTAATCAGCTGAATGCTCACACTCGGTCGCCAAGACAAGCTTCTCAGAGTGGCCATAGCATGAAAAGTAGCGACACGCCCACACCTTCTCGACCAAGTCACGCTGCTCGGGATAGACGATTTCAGACTCGGCGATGATGCCTCGGACGTTGCCCGGCGCATCGAGCCCTGAACGTCGAAGGAACCTAGCCAGCATGAACACTACCGACGGATAGACGTGCAAATAACATGGTCCGATCGATCGCAAGTGTTCCAGGTACCGCCGCATGTTCTCATCGGTCAAATGAAAACTGCTGTAGTAGTGATGCCGCAGCAGAGGGTCATACTCGTGACGAAGGCCGGAGCGGTTCTTCGGAACGACGTGGCCCCGGAATACAGCTAGGGGTGTGTCCAAGCAGTAACCCGCACGGCGCCAACTCGCCGACAGGAATGCGTACTCGATCACGGAACGATCATTCCCGATGTACAAACTCAACGGCGCGCCGCCGGTTCCGCCGGTAGAGATCAGATCCACTCCGGCGGCGTCGGTTGGAACGACACACATTTCGTCAAGGTGTCGGCGAACGTCGTCGGCCGCGATGGTCGGCAGGAGTCGCAGTTCTTCAATTGAACGTAACGAGCCCCCTCGCAGGCCTGCGTCATCGAGCCTGCGCCGGTAGAATGGTGCTCGCTCGTACGCTAGTCGGCATAGATGGCGAAGCCGTTGCAGATGATACTCTCCTATGCGATGCTCATTCCACCACTGGGATTCCTCGATGAACGCCAACTGTCTGCGAAAACGTCGCCCCAGCAACCAGGTCGCGGGCATGCGACCGAGCACTGGTCCGATGGCGCGTCGGATGAGGCGCGGCGCCGCATCCCACAGCTTCTTGCGATTCCAATCGCCATCGACCAAGGGCCGCGGCGCTTCGGCCTTGCCTCCACTGGCCTCTGAACACGCGGAGGGATGGGCCTTCTCGTTCGCGGCCGGCCGCGGCTGAGGACAGATCGACGCACCCCTCAGGTCACTGAGTGAGTAGTCGCGGCCATCCGTGATACGGTCTTCGATGTACATCCGGTGCCATGCTTCAATCGCGAGAATGCTCCAGAGTTGCAGTGAGTAGTCGCGCCTGCCGGAGAGATGGTCACCGAGCACACGGCTCACACCCTCGTAGCTCAGCACTCCTGATCGCTCGACGTTGTCGCGGGAGAGAAACTCCAGCATGAAACCGCGGAGTTCGTCTTTGAACCACTGACCAATCGGGGAATCAAACCCGACTTTCTTGCGTTCCGCGATTGCCTTGGGAACCCAACGACGGGCGATGGACTTGAAGATGTGCTTGCTATGCGTTCGTCTCAACCGATAGGACGCGGGAAGCGACGTAACGTAGTCAACTAGCTTGTAATCACAGAGTGGCGATCGGGCCTCGAGACCGTGGGCCATGCTCATGCGATCCATGTACGCCAGCTGGTACTCTGGAAGATACGCACCGACATCCAAGTCCGCGGCTCGCGCCAACAGGTCACGATCGTCTCCGCCAACTAGATAGGCTTGCAGGAAGCCATCCCCCGCGGGATCATCCGCCGCGGCTCTGGTTTCTTCTGACAGCAAGGCCGCCCGCACGTCGCGATGTAGAAGGCTGACCCAGCCAAGATAGGCTATCTCGGGCGGCTTGTCACAGCCCTCGACGAACCGTTTTGCTCTCTTGGCGAAGCGGCTGCCTCTTGTGGATTCAGGCCACTTGAGAACGACGCGTTCGACAAGTTGCTCGCGGAGAATGCGGGGGAACAGCTTGTAGTATTGAAGTAGGCGAATTCCCTTGTGCCTCGGATAGCCATAGAATATCTCATCGCCGCCGGTACCGCCGAGCGCCACGCTGACCTGCTGCCGCGTGAATTCACAAAGCCGATACACAAGGGTGGATGACGGCTCACCGTGTGGCTCATCATACGACCACAAGATGCGGGGCAGCAGCTCTATCGTCGATTGAGCATCCAGGATGAGCTCGTGGTGCCGCGTACCTAGTTGTTCCGCCACGCGTTTGGCGTGGTGAAGCTCGTTAAACCCGGTTGCTTTTCCACCGTAGCCCACGGCGAACGTCTGCACACGGGCCTTGTGCTCGCACATCAAGGCCACGATCACCGACGAGTCCACGCCGCCACTGAGGAATGCCCCGACCTCGACGTCGCTCTTGAGGCAGAGCTTGACGGTATCAGTCAACATTTCGATCAGCCCGTCCGATGCGGCTCGGAACGAAAGATCGCTACGGGTACATTGCTCGCCCCGCCGCCAGTAGGCTCGGATATTCACGCCGGCCGCATCATGCACTAACAGGTGCCCAGGCGGCAGCTTGTTCATGGAATCGTAGAAGGTGCGCGGCGCTGGAACGTATCCCGCGGCCAGAAACTCACACACAGCCTGGGCGTTGACTCGGCGAGGAATGTTCCGTTGGAGGATCGCCTTGGGTTCTGAACCGAATAGCAGTTCATTCCCCGCATGGGTGAAGTAGAGCGGTTTTTCGCCGATTCGATCGCGAACGAGAACCAGTCGCTTTCGCTTGGCATCCCATAAGGCGATAGCGAACATGCCGCGCAGATGCTGTGCGAAATCCAGACCGTAGTCTTCGTACAGATGGACGATGGTCTCGGTGTCGGATGCGGTCTTGAACACGTGCCCACGCTGCTCGAGGCGCCGAGTCAGTTCTTCATAGTTGTATATCTCACCGTTGAGGACAACGTGTATGCTGCCGTCTTCGTTCGAGATCGGCTGGCGCCCGGTTTGCAGATCGATGATGCTCAGGCGACGCATCGACAGGCCGACGCCCGGCGCGATGAAAAAACCGGAGTCATCCGGGCCGCGATGAGTCAGGCTCGCGCACATCGCCCTAAGCAGAGGTTCATCATCAAGGCCCACGAATCCTGCTATGCCGCACATGCGCGATCAAACTCCCGTCTCACCGGCGACTCACCAATCACTGCCCGACTTTCCCGATGGAAAGTCTCGCCCATTCGTTTCGAGGTCTCGTCCGGCGAGCCGGTTACGTTGCCGAAGATGATGTCGACGAAACGGTAGAAACAAGGGATCAGTTGGCCGGGGAATTCACATTCCGCTTCGGCATTGCTTGAAGCACGACTCAAGACGCCGACTCCCGCTCCAGCAGAACGTCCGCCAGAAGCCCTGACCACTTGGCCGACGTGGATTCCACGGAATACTCCATCGCCGCCGCTCTGGCGTTGGTGGAATACTGCCGCGATAGCTCCTCATCGCCCAGCAGTTCTATCAGCTTGCCGCTCATGGCGTCGGCATCGCGCCTCGGTACCAGCCAACCGTTTCTTCCGTCCTCGATGAGATCCGCCAAGTCGCCGACGTTGGTGACTACCGAGGGCAGACCCGACATACCGGCCTCCATGAGCGAAAGGGCCAAACCCTCGGTGTCCGACGAGATTACGAACACGCGAGCTTTGCGCAACCAACCGGCGACGTCGGTCTGATGGCCGACGAAGGCGACGGTCCGCTCGATTCCGAGACGCCGCGCCTGCTCCCCCAGTTCTTCTCGTAGGGGGCCGTCACCAACCAAGGCCACGAGCAACTCGGGGCGGGAACGCTTGGCTATGGCCACGGCGTCCAAGAGAACGTCAAGGCGTTTGACCCGAACGAGGCGGCCAACGAATATCGCATCGTATTCGTGCTTCACCTCTCCATTCGAGGGATAGAAGCGAGTCTGGTCGATGCCGCCGGACATTATCTCGACCGGCGCCGAAACGCCGTGCTCGACAAGATATGACCTGGCGCGCGACCCCATCGTCAGCACAAGATCGAATTTCTTGACGAGATGGAACATGAGTCGCTCTAGCCGGGGATTGTCCCTGCCGAGGCGACCGAAGAGACGATTCTCCGATCTCGCTCCGCCACCCCATAGCTCACACCACCCTCCCACGCAGAAGTAGAGTGACTTTCCCCCTGCCAAGCGAGCCGCGAGCAGGGCCACTAGTCCATTGAGCGTAAGATGAAACCCTCCAACGACGTGGGGCCGAACGCGGAGTGTCGTGATGAAACAGTACAGCGCTCTTGCCGGAATCAGACCAAACGCCCGCTGCATCCACGCCGGAGGGCAAACATAGGTTGTCTTCGGAAGCTCCAGCATGGGTTTATCCGTGACAACCCACACGTGTTGGCAACGCTCGGATAGTGCAAGTGGCCGTACGTGGGCTTCCAGCCATCCGTCCGATTTGAACATGCCTGTCAACACGATGCGGGCGGCCTCTGGGTCGCGTTTGAGTCCTCGAAGCCAACCAAGACAAGTCACCAGCGGCAGGGCAAGGGCGACACAACCCAGTAGCACGTGGCAGGCAAATGAAGCAACGCACCGCTCGATCCAGGAATGTTGCCCGAGTTCGAAAAGCGGAAGCGGCTCATCGTGGGTCATTCTGCTTCGTCTCCTGCTGAACACTCGTTGTCTTGGCATGAGCTCAGCGGATTGGCGGCAGGGGGCCACTCGACCTCGTCAACCCACCCGAAATGCGACCTGAAACCCAAGCACACGCCCCGGAACTCTCGCAGGGCGAGGTTGTAGCTGTCGCGGTTGGACCGGCAGATCACATCGTCAATCCGCGACAGCGAAAGCCGGTAATGGTGCTTCCGCAAGGCGTTTAGCAACACCGGAATGCGCTGATAGTCAAAGCCCATCAGTCGGGCGCAGGCAACGTCAACCGCCAGTGGTGAGGCGCCGGCGGCTATGATCCCGGCTGCTCGTGGGTCTGTTCCGGTCGGGCCGTTGCCTTCGCCGGCGATTATGCCGTCAACTATGCAGAAGTAACGCCGCTGGGGCTCGTCGTGCAAGACGCCGTCGCCGTCGGCGTAGCGCAGGGCGCGGTTCAGGTCCAGGACCATCCGCCAGGTGGTGTCGTTTCCGTGCCAGTTGCCTGAGCGAATGCGATCGGTGTTGGTATCGCCGAACATGCCGCGGCCAATTCTCTTGGCGGGGCCCCCGACGTGGGAGCGGAGCCGGCCCAATTTTGGAAAATACCGTTTGAACGTCGCCGCCAGAATACGCTCCAGCCGTTGGGACAAGCCGGACGACGCGAATTGGTCGCCGCCGTCGGCCGGGACGCCCTCGCGATGGTGGGGGAGCCAGTTTTTGTTGCCGTTGATGCCGACGAGGTTTTTTAGATTGAGGGTTACGCCGACTTTCTTGTGGGTCTTCATCTTGGGCAGATTGATGAAGACGTCGGCGGCGAGGATGCTCCTCGATATCAGATATTCGTGGATCTCGTCGTGATGGTGGGCGGCTATCTCGCTGCGATCGTACTCGGCGCCGTAGAGGCGGTCGCTCAGGTGGTTGATGGGCATGAACTCCGAGTGGCGACCGAGGTTTACCTTGGTGTAGCCCGCCGGATCGCCAGCGAGCTTCTTGTGCCCGACGATCACGCCGTCGATCTTCTCCGCACACTCCGGACGCAGGTCTATCACGTCAACGGTGATCGGGCTGTGCTTCCGGTAAAACGCCTGGATGGCATCCAGGCCCGCATACGCCTTGATCTTCTCGAAGCTGGCTTCGGATTGCGGGGCATCGGCTATGATCACCCGGCCCCTGCCCTGCAATGCGATGGCGACGTAGTCGAGGGCGGCACGGATGACGCTCCCGTGGGTGATCACGCTCTCGATGTCGTCCCCCCGCGTATCATGAAAATCGCGGATGAAGTTCGGCTTGAGGACGACCGTGTCGCCCGGGCGGACGATCGCGCCAAGAGGATTCCACGCTGCGGTATCGTAATTTGCGGCATCGAGATCGAGCAGGCGCAGCGCTTGCCGCACAGTGCGATAGGCGTGATTGGGCTCCGATCGCTCAGCCTCGCCACCGAAGGGGTATTCGGGGAATGGGACACTCGGGCCGAATGGCGGCGCGGCTGGGTAGCGTGGCTCCCCGCAGGATATCGCTACTATCCTTGGGTCCGGCATTTGCGGAGGCTTGGGCATGTTGATTCAAACCGCTCCGCCTGGTACGGCGGCTCGTGGCGTTCTCATCTAGTTGACTGAGGGGGGCAAACACGTCCAGGGCCGGGTCCGCACAGCGTCGGTGTCGGGTCTCCACGTGCTCGCTGTTGGCTGTCCACACGCCCGCTGTTGGCTGTCGACACGCGGCACGTGCGATCTCCAGGCCAGCTTGATGGTTGGTGTGAAGGCCAATATGGGGGTCGGCGGACTCGGCCAGGGTAGCAACCGGATGGGATGCCAAGCCGGCTGCCGACGGCGAACTCGATCCATCGCCCGGTGCTGAATCCATGCCGGATTTGCGGGCGGGCGCTACCTTTGGACTGTCGAGGCAGGTATTCTGGGTTGCTAGGGTAGTTTCTTACGCTGTTTGATTGATGGCTCTTATTCAGGGTGGTGCAGGCACGTCAGGCCTGTGGCCCTTACGGGCGTACGGGCGAGACGCCCGTACCACCCGGAATGCCCGTACCACCCGGAATGCCCGTACCACCCGGAATGCCCATACCACCCGGAATGTCCGTACCACCCATAACGCCCGAGCCACCCATGATGCCCGAGCCGCCCAGAATCGAATGCCGCCGAGACTGTCACGGACCCCAATTGACCCGGGGTCGTGTTTCCGCACTGGCAAGGAGACAGCGAACGGGGAGGGTCAACCGACGGTCAGCACGGCGCCTAGTTGCCCGGTGCGAAGCTCGGTACCACCGCTGATGCGGACGCGGACTTCGACGTTGTACTGGCCGGGAGTCAGGGCCGCGGGAACCAGGAAAACCACCTGAGCCGGCTTGTTCTTCTGCACGGTATCGACTTTCGTCTCCACGTCGCCTGGCGTGGCCACGAAGTAGATGCCCTCATCCGCGGCGCCCGCATCGAACTTGAGCCGGCTGCCTGAAAGCTGGCCGATGTTGCCGGGAGTGAGTTGG